>Ga0207047_1152_pt1 | contig 16232 bp, 16 predicted proteins | sample Alteio_BWMinCont_67_FD_153302 | JGI IMG/M metagenome (GOLD analysis project Ga0207047, IMG submission 153302) | Enriched cells from forest soil in Barre Woods Harvard Forest LTER site, Petersham, Massachusetts, United States -... | ecosystem: Environmental > Terrestrial > Soil > Temperate forest >...
GTTCATACATCAGGCCTTCGCTGAAGTAGGCGAATAGTTCGACCAGGGTGATTCCGGGATCAGATGGATTATGATTCGTCCATGCTGGTGATCGCGCGGGTATTAAAGAACGCGCTTCGGCGGTCAAATCCTCCCATGTTAGATCATCGAGATTGACCAAGCGCAACGGCATAATTACTCCTCTAATGTGGTCGTGACTTTGTGATTTCCACTGCAAATCAGAAAACGCCCTGTCTTCTCGCTGCCCGGCCTGTCGGGGATCAGGCTTACGCGCAACTCGCGAATGTGGCTGACGCCGGGAATTTCTTCAAGCAGCCCGAAGAAATCAGACCGTTTCGGTTCGCGGCCGAAATCCCAGCCCATACCTCGAGGCCCTCCAGTCACCGGGTGCAGATAGCGATCGAGCGCACTCTTTGCTGCAGGTTCAATCTCCGCCGCAACACCCGGATCCGAGACGGCGATTTCACAATCTACGTCAACTCGTACATATTCTGGACCAGCCAGAGCCAGATCTGCGGTGAGCTGTCGTGAATCGTTGAGGTAGCTCCGCACGCGATCAAACAAGTCCATGCTTGGCCTTGGCCTGACGTCTATTGAACGCGGCACGATGATCAGGCTGAGCATACCCGGCTTTCTCTTCTTGGCATCGGGGTCTTGTGTAAGGTCAAAGAGAGAAACACATTTCGCGCGAGCAACTTCGTGGGATGCAAGCTTCGCGAGATCCTCGAAGTCTTCCGAAGTTACAGCTCGGCCGCCGTGTCGTATCCCGCGCGGTCCACGCACCAGCAGCTCTGAGTCCGTTTCGGGGTCCGTTCCTCCGCTGGCAGCCTCGCAATTCGAGGCCTTCTGCACATATGGAATCGCACTTCTGAGTTGCGTGATAGAACATGCAGGCTTGTTCCCAGCAGTCCCGCCTCCCATGCGATAACTCAAGCGAATGTTGCCTGGTAGAGCCGGAGGAATCATGCCATTTGTCCCGTCACCAAAGGTGATCACACCGCTCATGCGGTCGAGCAAATAGTGTCGTTCACGTGGCCCGGAGCCATAAAAATTTGGCACCTCGAACCAACTCACCCAGAACGCGTCGCCCTTTCCGTTCGGCTCGGTCACTCGCACTATCGCGCCTTCTCCCTCATTTGCCTCAATTTGTGTACGCTCCCATTTGGATGGTTCGGTGGGCTCACGCACTTCGAGTTTCTGTCCTGTAAGAACCGGCGCCTGAGTAGTTCGAAACTGCTGGCTCGGTGTTTCGTTGCTGGCCCCGAGAATCTCATTCGCAATCGTGCTGCCCTGAACCGCTATCGTAGTGTTGAGCAACACCTGCGTGAACTTTGGCTGAAACTGCGGATCGCTTTGTCGCACACGCAACCAATACCGCTTCTGAGCAAATTGTTGGCTGGAAGCAAAATCGGATGGCGCAATAAATCGAATGAGCCCAGGCCGTCGAAGCCCTTGAGTGTCATCCAAGACCGTGCATTTCATCCATCCAACTCCACTCCAGTACTCCCAGGCAGTCGCTGCCAAATCCAGACTCGGATCCACGGACCGCCCCACGAAGCTTGCTGCCATTCCCGCATACATGCTCAGAGCGCGGTTGGGAAACAGGGCAGCATTTGGGGTAGTAACCGGCAGCGTAAATCCAAAGTACAGAGAGGGCAAAACTTGATCCGGTGCCACGGGGACGAAAGGTGCGAAGGATTCTTCGGTCTGCGGACTGATCCTAGTGTAGGCAAAATCGTTATAGAGAAGCACTGTGTCAGGCTGCGACTCTTTTGTCACGGCATAGTCAACCTTGATGGATCGGATGGAAGGCGGTGCGAAAGTGGCCGGGGTCAAGACATATCCACCTTTTGAGAGCTCTCTCTCAACAAATCCACCCTTCACTTGTTCGTAATGAGCTTCCTCGCCATAATCTCCTGCAATGATTCGCACCCTGATCCAGTAGTTGTTTTGACCATTCAGGTTCAGCTGTTCCGGCACACGCGGGAACCTGAAGGTAACGTCTCCCGACTCGGAAAACACCTGAGTGTTGTCCGAGAATTGCGAGTCCGAAGCACTCGGATTGTCGACGCGGACGCGAATCTTCCCCCCGATCTCCGCCGTGCCCAATTCAGTCCATGCGGTGCCGTCCCAGAATTCCCAACTCAGCTTTGCACCTCTAGGCTTTGCCGCGGGAACCGGTATTTCCACGCCGCTCGATGCCGGATTTGTAACCGTGACATGAAAGGTGACAACAGCGTCGGGATTCGAAAATATTTCTCGGCTCGCCAAATAGAGAGTGTCGCCAAACTTTGGCTTATTACCGAACGGGAAGAAGTCTTTGGTCAAATCAAGTTTCACGTTGTTGAACAATGCCTGATCTAGCGACAGCTCCGCGCGCTTCATCCGGATTTCGATCGACAGTGATTTGATGGCGGGCAGTTGCGTTTTTCGAACCATTGCTACAGTGGATTGCTGTGAGTAGCTAATCGGAGTCATCAATCGGCAGCGCAGCCAGTGTGCCGACAAATCGTCCAGGACGACAAATGGGATCTCCGGAAGATTCAAAAACACGACATCCCCGCTTTTCGTCAGATTCTCAGTCCCATCCCGCAATGGCTCTAACGTGATTGTCTTGATGCCATCGTCGCCCAGTACGGGGGTTGCGTGAAGTTTCTGTTCTCCAGCGGGATTGGCTTTCGTACTCCCCGCAACACACACCTCCCATTGCAACACCCGGGGATCAACTGGCGCTGGCAAATCCGTGTCCAGCGTAACCTTTAAGCGAATCTGGGTGAGATCCGGCCATATTTTGTATACGGGAAGCGGGATATAGAGGATATGCGGAATGACGATCACGCTCCCAACAGCCGGTAGCACTTCAACGTCCGGCGTCGCTCCAGTGAGCAAGCGAACGGATGTAAGGACGGTGTTGTAATCCGTACACTGATCGCGACCCCCATCTTTGAGAATCAGGGATTCCAGATTTGCTGAAACGATAACAAGATCTTTTTCAGTCTCGAAAATAACCGGCTTCTGCTCTCCCTTTCCGGGCTGGGCAGCGATTTGAGTTCCCGCAGGGACCAGTGCATGGCTCACGGCTCCTGGGGCCAGATAAAAGGTTACCGGCGCGCGCGCTGCTTGCAGGGGCAGAGGAGAAACACCGACCAAATCAAGAAACGCCAAGAAGTTTTTTTCGGGAGCCTTGTTTAGTCGATCGATGATGAGTTCGCCAAAGCGTCCGAAAACATGAATCAAGGCATCGGCGAGCTCTCCAGCCTCTTGCCGGTCGTCCGGCCAGTCCTCCACATAATCGGGTAACAGAGCGTACACATCCCTGACGATCTCATGGGCCGTCCGTTCATCGACCTTAGGAGCCTGAATCATCTTTTTACGAACCCACCGTCAGATAAAAGGGATAAACGAGGTTAAAGAAGTTATTGGTCGAACGAACTCGGTAGTGCACATTGATCAATAACATCTCGCCCTTCTCCCTGACTTCCGTATCTACCTCGAGAACGTCGATGCGTGGTTCCCAACGGATCAGCGCCAGGCGCACTTCTTGGGCCACGCGGCCGACAGTCACGGCGTCATTCACCGAAAATACGAGCCGATGAATGCCGCATCCAAAATCCGGACGCATCAGTCGCTCACCCGGAGAAGTGGCGAGTATGATCCAGATCGCCTCCTGAATACTTTTTTCTCCGGGACTGATTTCAATACCGTCCTCGCTGCTAAAAGCAACGGGGTAGCTCCACCCTTTTCCGAGAAAATCTGCAAGCATCGTGAAGGCCCTTCAACCTGTGCACACAATTCCGAATGCAAACACTTCTCTTCCCCAACGGCAACAAATATCCCTCGCGTTCAGTTGATATTCACCATCGCCCCCTTGATAGTCATTGGGGCCGTGGCTTCGACGTCCATCGTTGCGCTGGCCTGAATCTTAATGTCGGCATCACAGGTAATTTCCATACCCGCGCTGGCATGAATTTTCATCTTTCCATTGCTGCTCAGACTCATGTCGCCAGTGCACGTCAAACTCATGCTGTTGTCCGAGCTTTTGATCGTGACGCTATTGCTTCCCGTCTTATCGATAATCTCGATCTTTTCATCGCCATTCGTATCGTCTAGCCGGATGAGATGACCGCTTCGCGAATGAATGACGCGGATATTATTCTTGCCATCGCTGTTATTTGTTGGTGGAGAGTCCTGGCCATTCCATAAACCTCCGAGCACGTATGGAAAGCGGACATCACCATGTTCGAAAGCAACCAAAACTTCGTCGTTGACCTCGGGTAGAAAATAGGAACCGCGCCCACCCCCGGCCATCGGAGTAGCGATCCGCGCCCACCAGCTCTCGTTGTCATCCGAAAGCCAGGGAAATTTGACTCTCACGCGCGCCATATTGTTGGGATCCTGGTTGTTGGTGACAATACCCATTACCACACCGTAAAAACGGCCCTGTTCCTGCGAGCCGCCACTTGGAGCTAAAAGGTCAATCAGACTTGTGCTCATGAGATCGCATTCCTTGTCATGTTGAGAGAAGTCGTGTACCCCGCCGATCCAATGGAATGTGTCGCCTGATCGATTCTGTACTGGCCACTGAAGCGTGGTCCCACGCCTTTCAGCTGTACAAGTTGACCGGCACGCAGGTCTGGAATACCGATCGTTTCTGCAACCCCTGTTATCGTCTGCATGGCTTTGTTGTTAAGAGTTGCCTTGGCGCGTTCATCGCCCTCCGACTGTGAAGCGACTGGGGACGTGACATGCACCTCATTACTCGGTGATTTGAAGGCGTTCTGCGGTACCTGCGATCCGGGTTGGGACCCTCCCATGGTTGACGTTTGGTCGGACGGCCCCGCGTTCGAAACGAAGGGTTGTTTCGATGACACGTCGTACCCGCGATGCTGGACATTCGACTTCGGTGCTAAGGCGTTAAAATGAGGAGCAAAACTTTTCAACGGCAAGATATTGGGGCCGCTGGCAAACGCTTCCTGCACCCCAGCCCAAACCAATGTGTAGACTTCGGACTGCTCGCTCTTTTTGCGGAATATCAACTTCGTTCCCTGCACCAGAATCTCGAAATTGATTCTGGCGGCGCGCTGCTTTAAGAACTCTAGATCGCTCTGATTAGGTTGAATAAGGTAGTCATAGCGAATCTGGGTGTCATCTGCTTGCGCCTGCAAACTGTTGGCCTGGGCAATCTGCTGCGCCACTTCCGCGTCAGTCGTATTCTGGAACGTTTTGGTCTTGTTTGTGCCCCTTAAGCGGTGCATGCGTGTATTGCCGTTAATGCTGACTGTCGGAATACCGTCGGCGGGAAAGGTTGGACTGATCGTGGTAATCTCGCCTTCGATCATGTCTTGCAAATCGTCAACATAACCCATCGCGATGCTCACCGAACTCCCTTCGCGAAACAGGCCAGCATCGGAAGTATGTGTCCAACGCATATCAGGCAAAGAATTGGTGATAGTGAAGGTGAATGTGTCGAGAGAGTCCGGCATCGTGGTCACGGAAATTGCTTCGATATTCATCGAAACATCGGCTTGCAGATGACTACCGTTTATTTGTACCTGGAACGCAGGTGCGAAATAGTTCGTCACGCTTCAGCCTCTCGCATCAACGCAGCCGCGGAATGATGAGCACGTAACCGGGCTCAAGTTGAGATGGGTCATCCAGATCGTTCGCTTCCGCAATCGGTCGCCATTTCGTAGGATCGCCATATTCCTCCGCGGCAATATTGTCTATTCTGTCTCCGCTCCTGATCACACGCGTCTTCCGGTGATCAGCAGACTCGGTCGGTTGCTCTTGCACGAGCACATCTACATCGATGAATTCATTGAACACCACGCTCAGCGTTGCTCGAACCGGGGTACCGTCAGCCAGAAACAAGGTGAACTTGCCGCTCACGTGATCGAGCACTCCGCGAAATTGAAACGTACCCCAGGTTAGATCGCAAATAGGTGGGGCATGCGTCGACGGATCGAGATAAAGCAGCTCGTAAATTTGATCGGTGTCATCCGTGACGTCAGTGCCTTCTTCAAAGGTGTCAAAGAACAGCTCCATGCTGAGAGTGCGCATGTTGCCGTGCACATATTGAAGGATCGGAGCTTCAAGACCGGGGATTGCAGCCTGGGCAATGGTGTTGCCTTTATCCACGCTATATTGCGTAGGATTGAAGAGCGCTTGAAATGAGCCCTGACCTTCCGGCGTGATCGATATTTTTTGAAACTCCATGTGCTACAACCCTTTCCGCTGTTTCTCGGTCGCCAGCCGACGGACTAATAGGTCGTATACACGGTTGGCTAACTGAGCGATATCTCCGGGTGGCAAAGACTGCGAAGTTTGGGTTCCGCTACTTGGCAAACTTGGCAGGCCAGAGGCTTGTTGAGCACTTGTACCTCCGGCGGAACTGGCCGTGGATCTCTGCACCACATTGGAGTTCGAGCGCGAAGGCGTAACACCCTGAGTGGGCTGGAGCCACAGCGAGGCTCCGTCTGCTCTCCTCTCGACGTGGTGTGTAACTTCGGATTTTCCAAAACCTTTCGGTGCGCTAGAAAGGTTTGGAAATGAAACCGCGATTGCATCATCATTGCGAATCGTCCGGTGCAACAAGGGGGACGCATCGGGAGTGATGGATGATCGTGGCTGTCCAAGAAATTGCTTTGCAGGAAGAATGTTTTGCCTGTGCTCCAGCGCCTCATCTGTGTCTGCTCGTCGTGAGGCCTCGATTAGCTGACTCGATGTACTTGCTTCAACCGCTGTCGTGACTGCTGCCTCTTCTGCTTGAGCACGACGCACCTCTTTGGCCGGCGTTGTTGAACCATAGGACACCCCAAGAGACTCTACGACATCCGCACCCCTCGTATGGATCCTGCTCGCAAGAACCACAGGCTTGACGGTAGCCGGGGTCAATGGCAAAGAATACGAGTGAATTACGGACGTTTTTCCAGATTCGTTAAGACTGGTCGTCGGTCCCGAATTCGTGGTGGAATTCTCGGAATATCGCTGCGCGAGGTCTCCGCCTTCAGGCGTTGACGATGAAACCTCTGCTTGTTCATTCTGCCGGAAGACCGTATCTTCCCCCCCGCTCATATACCCCGAATTCTTATTTGGATATGGAGCCGACATTGTTGCTTTACGTTGAACATAGAGCGGGTTGACCGACACCTGAGCAGCGGCGACCGAATAGTCAGCCGGCACAATCGGCTTCAGGCTATCTGGCTGATCACGAACCGGACTCGATGACAAAGGATGTGGGTGAATCACGGACTCTTTTCCGGATTCGTTAAGACTGGTCGTCGGTCTCGAGTTCGTGATGGAATTTTCGGCATACCGCTGCACCAGGTTTGCGCCACCATCGGCCCCTACACCCACGTCCCCATTGTTCGGTCGATGAACTGTCGCGTTCGCTTTCGAACCTGCTGAAGACTCGAGAGGTCCGCCTTCAGTCGTTGACGATGAAATCGTAGCTTGTTCATCCTGCCGAAAGGCCGTATCTTCCACTGCGCTCCCATGCATCGAATACTCACTTAGATGGGGAGTCGATGTCATTGCTTCACGTTGAACATAGGGAGGGTTGGCCGACACCTGACCAGCAGCGACCGAATGGTCAGCCGGCACAATCGGCTTCAGGCTATCTGGCTGATCACGAAGTCGAGTAAAACCACGACTCATTCCAGGGCCAGTCTCTTCGAAACTCTCTCTGGCGGGTGATGGCGCGTCATTTGACAGAATTCTCACTCGTTGAATGCCGGGCTGGCGCGCGTTGTCGGTAAGTTGCGTCCGTGGCAGAATCGGAGTAACAGATCGCGTAACTTCTGCTTTAGATCGGCTCACCGTCGATCCAAGTTCCGAGGTCCTGAGCGGGACAGGCACGAAAGCATCGCTCGCTTTACCCTTGTCAGGAGCAACGACGGTTTGTCGATTTACTCGCGACTGCGCGCCACCTGTATGCCGCAAGAAAATCGGAGCACCCATCTGCGGCTGGCTTGAGATCGATGCATCGAGATGTTTCCCTCGTGCAGCCTCCGATGACTTCCTATCTCCACCCGCTGCTGGCCTCGTAGTTTTTGGCGGATCTGATCTTGAAACACCTGCCGTCAGATCAGCGGCTCTATTCTCGTTGCCATCTTTGTTTCTTACGGTTCGTCGGATCTGCCTGCCACGAATGTTGTCGCCGGAATCATGAGTTATTCCCTCTGTCGCTGACTGAGCAGCTTGGGCCGAGCCTTCACCAGTCACTGCCGCTGCTGAACTAACCGCCGGCAACATTCGACTAAAGGTTCCCGCCTTGTCTCCAGAACTAGAAATCAATTTTGAGCTCGGAGTTTGTGTAACGTGCTCGGTAGGAACCTTCAGCACCTTTTTCGAGGCAATCGCGGCTTCTTTCATTTGCACGGTTGCGTCTGCACACAGCATCTGGCTATCCGGTGCCCTCTCGGTTGAGCGAACAGGAATTGCGGACACCCCATCATGAGCCGTGTGGCTGTCCGATAGAGCAGCATCGCCGGATCTGTGGGGCATCTCAGCGATTGGAGCCTGAGAAATGTGCATGTCAGAAATTGTCAACGCCACCGTCGATGCGACCGCATTTTCTGGATGTGCCACCCGACTGCCCCCAGTTGCGATGGCTGAGTGAAGAGCATTTGGCAGTATGGGAGCATCACTTCCTGCATCGCCCGTGAGGCCGGCAACATCCGTCAGAGCTGTCACGTTAGTATTCAGCGCCGGATCTGTCCGCTCCACGTGGCGGCTCTCTTGGGGAAATCTCGAACTTTCGGGAGCACTTAGACTATCCGTATGGAGTTGATCTTTTGGGTGAGACGTTGTCCGCCGAATATGACCTTCAGCCGTTAGATCCGAACTCACTCGTTGCGGTCTAATTGCAGTGGATGCAGGCAACTCGGTCGATAGTCCTCCCGCCGAGGCTTTTGAAGCAACTCGTGCAACAACCGGCTTAGCGGACTCCTTTGATTTCGAGGACGAGAGGGCACGAAGCCACACGGGGCCCGTCGGCCTGGCCGACATGACCCCGTCCGTTTTCCAGCGCTGATGCAGAGTCTGCAGCAATGGCAGGCGTTCACTGAACTGAACAACCTGACGTGCTAACCCGGGTCCCACTCCCGTAGAGATAACTCCAGGTGAGCAGCCATATCTGGCGCAGATCCTTTGACCCAGATCCAAAGGCTGATCCGGGGTTTCAGACTTGTCCGATAAGGGCTCTCTTGCTCGGTCCTCTGGGTTCTGCATAACACCTGAAACCCTCTCAGCATATTTCGCGTACGAATGTAGTTCTCGAGACGCTTCTAGATCGTGAGCGAAGCCGAAACCGACAGATCGATCTCTGGCGGTTCTACAGTCACGGAAACACTGAATCCCACCCCAAGACTGACTTGCGCGGATATCGACGCGCCGCTCGCAAACACCAGGCCTTCATGCGCCAGTTCAAGTGACTCAATCGCCACTTCGGAACTTTGAGCCTTAAAATCCGGCCCCATCCACTTAACGGGATACGCATTTTGCAGCGTCCACCGCCGCTGTTCTGTACCTGCGCTGTCCATCAGCACAACATCCAAAGACTTACGTTGAATCGTGCCCTGAAGCACGTCGCAATACCACGACCAGAGCTCGGTGCTGTCCCCAATCCCTCTTTTTAAGATCAGATTTGAGGGATAGCGCGCCGGACCCGCCCTCTTATGGATGTACTCGTTCACCCCGCCTTCCCGATATTCCTGAATCTCAATCTCAGCTTGCAAACCAGAAACTTCGCTGAATCCGCAGACGATCACACCGTCGATCTCAACGGAAAAGTTGTAACTGAGATATGGATCGTGCCGATCCCCTGTTGCCATGCATCAAGCTCCGTTATGCCGGCTCATTCAATTGCCGGTTGATCCTGGAAACTTCCGCAACCCATCGCTGGCGCTCGCGGTGATCCAGGGACATAATTTGTTCGTGTGGCCAGTGCAAATAGTAGGCGATGAAGGCTACCTCCTCGTACAACTTCTCCGAGGGGTAGCCGATCATTCCCCCACACTGCTCATCTCCACCTCGAACTTGGCCTCACACTGCGGACAGGTCACGTCCACTCGGCTATGGCCGTTCTCATTGATGCTTCTGTAAAAATCTTGAAGAAATGCCAGATCAGCCGAGAACAGCCCTTCAATCACTTTGGGGTTGATATGCGTCAGATCTCCGAGACGGACAATCACCCGTGACAGCAGAATGATTACCAGATAACCCGGATTGGTCTGCACACGTGGATCCTTCATAGGCGCAACTTCATCGAAGGCCGTGGAAAGGCGCATCACGCCCGCACGATGAAGATTGCCGTCGGAATCAACGTAGCCCCGCGGCAGCGTAAATGGAAACTCCGTTTGCACCTTCAAGCCTTGGTTATTCCTTCATGTACGATTTCCAGTGTCTCAATCGCAACCTCGTTGGCCGTTGCATTAAAACTGGGGCCGGTCCACTTGGTTGGCCATCCATCGACAAAGTTCCAACGGATTTTCTCCTCGCCAGACTCGTCCATCAAAACGATTGATCCATTTTTGCGGTCGGTTTTTCCGTCGATCGTTTTCTTGCGCCAATCCCAAAGCGAATGATCGTCGGTAATTCCCCACTTTAAGGTGATGTTGGAATACTTAGTTTGGCCAGGCAATTTGCGGTTGGTATACACCTTCTCATTGCCCTCGCGGTAATCGATCGGGTCCGATGTGGCGTCGAGCCCTGAGCACTCACGAAATCCATTGCGGCTAATTCCGTCAATTTCGAGTTTGAAGTTATATCCACGAAACGGATCCTTCCGAGTTCCAGTCGCCATACTTCCTCCTGTCTCCTGATTAATTTTGTTCGGGCCGAACAGGGCCCGAGATACTCACTCCACTCGCCCCATGGATCAGACGAATCACTACAAACTCATACGGAACAGCTGGCGCGAGACCGATCTCAGTAATTACCTGACCCAGATCCTGCAACTCTGGCAGATTAGTCTGCGCGTTGCACTTCACATAAAAGGCCTCTTGTGGAGTACGCCCTTTCAGCGCGCCCTGCCGATACACCTTTAGAAAATAGCCATTCAGTTCGCGCTCGATTCGCGCCCACAGCCTGACATCGTTGGGTTCAAAGACTGCGACATCCATATGCCAATCGATCCAGCGAACCGCGGTTAGGAACAAGCGACGGACATTGACATAGGTCCAGGCATTGTCACCGCTCAAAGTGCGCGCTCCCCAAACTCTTATCCCGCGCCCGGGAAAGGCTCGCAGACAATTAATGCGCTTGGGATTTAGGTAGGCCTGGTCTTCGTTGCTCAGTAGCCGCTCCAAACCCAATGCTCCTTGCAGAACTTCGTTCGCCGGTGCTTTATGTACGCCTCGTGAATGATCAGTCCGCGCATAGACCCCCGCTACGTAACCGCATGGGGGAACGAGAACTGTCCCGCCACCAAATGCATGCACTTTTATCCACGGGTAGTAAATGGCGCCATTCTTGCCATCGATCTCGCTCCATTGTGCCCAGACGTCATCCTTGCTATCACCGAGTCGGGAATCGAGAATGGCAAAACGATCGCCTGCAGTTTCACAATGATTCACTACCAGCTGTTGAAGTTCGAAGGCCGTCGCTCTGTTTCTGATCAGGTCTGGCGCGCAGACCAGATCAATAGTATTTCTGTGCAGAATCGATTGCAGGCCATCTTCCAGGCTTTGTGCTGAGCCATCCTTCAGGACAACCACATAACAACGCCGTCCGCCATTTTCAAAAAAGCCTCTCACTGCATAGGCGAGCCAGCAGTCGTGAGATGGAATCCCGATGTATTGTGCGAAGTGAGACCACAGACTCAGCATGCGAGGCGCAGGCTTCGATTCGCGCTGTATTGGTTCGTTGGGCGAGTGCATTAGCCCCAGGAACACGGGCACACCGGTAGAAAACATCGAACGCGTCGGCAGCCGGAAAGTATCTTGCAGATACACTCCCGGAGCTTCATGTCCGAAGTACCAGTTCTTGTTTTCCGAAGATGTGCCCTTGTCCATATCGTCTTGGATTTCCATTCACGCCAGGAACGTTATTCTTACTGCGGTGGCGGGCCAGCCCACTGCTGAATCCGAAAGATAACAAATTCCGCGGGTCTCACAATTGCCACACCGATTTCCGTGATTACCTGACCGAGGTCGCGGACCTCAGGAGGATTGGTTTCGGCGTCGCACTTAACATAAAAGGCCTCTTGTGGCGTTAGCCCGAAGAGTGCCCCGTCACGCCACACGTTGGTGAGGAAGGCGGTCACGTTGCGGATAATCTTCTGCCACAAGCTCGGATCGTTTGGCTCGAAAACGACCCATTGTGTGCCTTCGTCAATGGACTTACGGATAAAGATAAGAGTGCGGCGAACGTTGATGTACTTGGTGTCCGCGTTCAAATCTCCGCCGATGGTGCGCGCTCCCCAGATGTTGATCTTTCCATTGATGTTCCGGATGGCATTGATCCCATAGGGATTCAGCCCAGCCTGAAGGGCTTTGCTGATTTGATATTCAAGGCCAAGAGCACCATGGATCGGTTCATTGGCCGGAGCTTTGAATACACCGCGAGTATTATCCACGCGCGCCCAGACGCCGGCCACATGTCCGCTGGGCGCGACATAAATTTCACCTTCCGCAGAATCGGGGTCGGTGAGTTTGGTAACGATGTCGAATACCTGGATGCGCGGAAAATAGAGAGCGCCATAGTCGGTATTGGTCATGACCTTGATGTTTCCTTCGGTCAAGTCCTCCGGCTTCTCCGGTGGATCAAGGATCGCCACCCGATCCGACATATTCTCACAGTGGTCGATGATGTTGCCCTGCACGACTGGGTCAACAATTCCGGGAGCGGCAACAATCGAAATTTCATCGATTGCTTCCAGCGGGTGCAACGAAGTCGGAGCCTGCAGACTGGTGAGATCGGGATAGCGCATCACAAAACAACGCGTGCCCTCGTTGTTGAAGAACCCGAAGACTCCGTGCACCAGCTTGTTTTGATCCGGATCCGTGGAAAAATCCCCGAAGGACCTCTTGAAGTCGGCAAAGGTCGTGCATAAAACCGGCTTGCCCGAATCGGCCAGTGTACCCGCATTGCTACGCGCAACCGCGAGTGCCAGGTTTTCCTGAGCGGCGCGGAAAGCCTTCAACCCTGCGGGACTAGTGTCCGTCGGGCGCGGCGGCCTCACTTTAGGATCAGCTAATGCGTCAAAGGCTTGTTTTGCCTTGGTGTAGTCGTCGTCAGGAGCGGGAAAGGTCCACGTCCTAAACGGCTTGTTATTCGCATCCGAAGGCTTGGTTGGATCATAGCTGGGATTGTCCTCCGGGATCTGGATAGGCCCCTTGATCACTCCGACAAAGGCCGCTGTGCTGGTGCTCACACCAACGATCGGCTTAATACTTGACGGGACTTCTTCGACATAAACACCTGGTGATAGATATTCTGGCATTCTGATCGCTCCTTAGATTGAAATCGTTCTGCCGCGTGGGACTGCAGCACGCGCCTGGTCTGAAATCTCCATCAACGACGCGGTCTCTTTCCAATTCTCAAGTCGAACTTCATGATTTCCGCGATGGTCTTGTCTGTCGCCGGCTTTGCAGCAGGCTTGGGTTCGCTCTCGGCCTTGGCCTTCGCCTTAACCGCGGGCTTCGCATCTGGCTGCGCCTGAGCTTCGGGTTTGGGCTGAGATTCTTCTTCTGGTTTAGGCTGTGACTCCGCTTGTGCCACGGCTTCGGTTTCTGTTCCTTCAGCTTCGTTGCCAGGTTCCGAGTCTTCCGATGCTTTTTTCGCACTCATCCTGCTCACCCTCCTTTACCATTCAGCGCTGATTTCTCAAACGAGCCCCGCGACTTTCATCGCACTCCAGACTCGGGCCATGCCGTTACTGCCCAAACCATTCCTTCTCATCCACTCTCCCGCGTCAAGCTAAAGTTGAGCGTTTGCGATGTGCCCGCATCGCCCAGTGTGACCGGCTGAGATTGCGGCCGGTAGCCCTGAGCCGAAACCAGTAGCACACGCTTTCCTGGTTCAATCCCAGCCACGGTGTACTGTCCTTCTTCATTGCTGAACGTCCGTTCGCCGCTACCTTTAACCCGTACCTCCGCCAACACCACGCCGGTCTTATGCCCTGGGCCGGTGATCTTCCCACTCACGGCGGTGGGGGGCAGCGTCAAATTGACGAAAGTTATCTTGCCTTCGCCTTTCTTGTTTCGCGATACCACGGCCGGCTGCTGGGCATTGCCATAACGATTTCCGTAACTTGGAATCGAAGCGCTCAAGTTGTAAATACCATCGGGCAAATCAAGGAAATAAAAGAGACCGTCCTCTCTGCTCCTGGTCCTGTCTAGCCTTTGCTGCATCGCCTTCCAGCGCTTCCCATACACTAGCGATGACATGGCAATCTTCTGCTCGAAGACAGCCGGCATCTTACTAAGCAAAACGACAGCGTCTGTGATCGGCTTAGCGGTGCCCCCATCGATCACCCGCCCGGCGATCGCGACACGGTGCTGCGCGATTTGCCAATTGCTCACTGTACAATCTCCTCAGGACGAAACTTCAATGTCTTGTCCGTGACCGGCACTTCGGTCTCCAAAACCTGATCAGGCACCACGCCGATGGTCACCGTATAGTTCAGCGCCGCTTTGGGCTTTCCCCCAAGCGCTTGCCAGAACTCCGCCACACTTTGCAATCTGCCGGGTTGAAGTGTGCTGGACGGCAGTGGCGGCTCCTGTCCCTTTAGGCTCCCCTGAAGCAAGACTTCGGGGATCACAGGATGTCGAATCAAAACCCTCATCACTTCGCTGAGCAACCGATGTTCATCGAGTGCACGACTCGTTGAACTTTCGCTGGCCCATGCGGTGATCAGGTACGAGCAATCAACGCGCACTGGAACGAGCTTCTTGGTAGCGGTTCCATCGCCGTTGTGTTCAACGATCCACCCCGTGCGCCGCAACTCCAGATTCTCCCGGATGTCGTAGAGAAACAGATCGATCGCCGGCAATGTGACTGCCGATGGCGGAAACTCACTATCTGGCGCAGCAAAACTGATTGCCACCTGCTCGACCAACGCAGGCGAGAGCTCGCGCTTGAGAAGTTCTTCCACCGTTCTGTCGAGGTCGTCGATCACGTCAATGCCGTTGCACTCGATGAATCCCTCATTTAACCTCAATTACAAAACCCACAAGGTGTCACAGTTATCTCAAACGTATCCGCTCGCTATGTATCTCGCCGATCCATACATGGTGTGTTTCCGACTCATTAGATTTAACGATGCGATACATTGCCTCCAGTTGCGTATCGGATACGTCCGACTCCTTTATCACCGGCTCCCAGCTGCCGTCGCCTAGTTCGAATGGAATCTCATATTTGCCCTCTCGCGGAAGCGTAACTGAGGCTGGAACATTTCGCGTGTAGGTTTGGGGCTTCCGAATGATGTGCTGTTTCCGGCCAGCTATTATCGCTACGAAAGACAACGCCTCGTCTCCCCAACTATTTCCAGCCCGCCACACACGTATCTCGGAGCTCCCTCGATTCACGAGGACCACCTTGCCACCGACAGGCGCCGTCGACGAAATCTCAACACTTAACTCCAGCGATCCGGTACTCACAACCGCCTCCAGTCGTTTCTCCTCCACGCTTCCGAGCGTGAGTAACACTAGTGATAGTGCAATAGCTGTGATGCGATGCACAGATTTCACCAGTTGATCGTAATGACAGAACTGCTTGCTTTAACGGCGTCAGCGTTGCAGGTGTCCACCACGTCAAGCCGGAATTGCCACTGTCCGGTTAAGGCTGATGGCCCCTGAGGATTGTCAGATCCTGTGTATGTGTCTCCGGTTAATTGATTCGGTTTGTATTCGTCAAAGCCTGGACCAGGATCGCTAAATGGGCCTGAGCGATGTCCATACCTCTTGCCCGCCTGATCACGATCTTCGATCCAGGTATTGGCTGCGGTGCCAGAAGGGAAGCCACTATGAGGCGGCCCGCCGGCGAAAGTAGCGAAAGCATTATCCCACTTAATAAATTGGTGAACTTCACAACAGGAAGGCGTCTTGCCGGTGGCGGCGTCAGTATCAAAGGCTGCGGAAAAACTAAAGGGCGCACGCTTACGTCCACCGGACGTGGTTACAGGTATAGTGCCAGTTGGACTGTACGTCGGGCCAGAACGCACACTGCAGTTGTTGGCTACAGGTGCTCCAGCGTCACCAGCCATCGGCGTTCCGCCATCCGGGGCTCCC
>Ga0207047_1156_pt1 | contig 15999 bp, 14 predicted proteins | sample Alteio_BWMinCont_67_FD_153302 | JGI IMG/M metagenome (GOLD analysis project Ga0207047, IMG submission 153302) | Enriched cells from forest soil in Barre Woods Harvard Forest LTER site, Petersham, Massachusetts, United States -... | ecosystem: Environmental > Terrestrial > Soil > Temperate forest >...
CGACAGCGATATCGTAAGGCCAGGTGCCTCGCTCGAATGACCAGAAAACCGTTCGCACAAGGATGCGCCAGATCGTACGCATAATTTCAGTCAGCGGGCACTCCGTCTACGATGATGCCGTCCCGCATGTGCACCACGCGATCGGAATAGGCCGCGGCTTCCGGATTATGTGTAATCATCACTATGGTTTGGCCCAGTTCGTGATTGAGCCGCCGCAGCATCCCCAGCACATTCTCCGAATTCTTGGTGTCCAGGTTGCCCGTGGGCTCGTCGGCCAGCACGATTTTGGGTTCATTGATAATCGCGCGGGCAATGGCCACACGTTGCTGCTCGCCTCCGGAGAGTTCCGCCGGACGGTGGCGCAGCCTTTCGGCCAACCCGAGCAAGCCGGAAACGACCTCGAACCGATGCGGGTCAAATCCGTCGCCGTGAATGTGCTGGGCGATGGCGATATTTCCGAAAGCGTCCAGCGTCGGCAGCAGGTTGAATCGCTGGAAGACAAACCCAATTTTATGCCGCCGCAGCCGGGTGCGCTCCGCATCGCTCATCGCTCCCAGGTCGTTTCCATCCACCAGCACCCGCCCTTTGGTCGCCTGTGCCAGTCCCCCCACCACGTAGAGCAGAGTAGATTTACCACAACCCGAGGGGCCCATGACCGAAATGAATTCGCCCGGGAGAACCTCAAAATTCACTCCCCGCAGCGCTGGAACCTGGACTTTGCCTGAACGATAGGTCTTCCAGAGATTTTCAGTCCTGACTATTGGCTCCACTGCACTCCCTAACTGAATTCTGCCACTGGTGAAAATATTCTAGCTGGAGTGGGCGCTGCCGCCTAGCAATTTAGCCCCGGCGCCTTCCCGGAGGAGAATCACTCGTAGGCAAGCGCTTCGACCACGTCTTTACGGCTGGCGAGCCATGCGGGATAGAGCGCGCCCAATAAGCCGCCGGCCACGGCGATCACTGCGGCGCGCACGATCCAATCGGCGGTGATGAGGATGGACAGCGTGGGGAAGGCTGAGAGGAAAAAGGCGCGGGCCAAATAACTCACGCCGATTCCGAAAAGAATCCCTGCCGCGCAGATCACGCTAATCTCGCTGAGCAGGGTCTGAACGATGTAGAGCTTGGAAGCGCCCAGGGATTTGAGCACCCCGATATCGTGGGTGCGCTCCACAACCGTGCTGTACATGGAAAGGAAAATCACCAGAAATCCGATGGCTACCGCCAGCGCAATCATGCTGCGCACAAAAATATCCAGGCCGGGAAGGCTCGTCGAAGTCATGAGCGACAAGAAGTCTTTGAGCGGCCTGATTTCATAGCCCGGCAGGATGGCTTTCATCTGGTCCATGACTGCCGCCGTGTGGTCGGTGCGGGTGCACTTGAGGAAGAAGATCGAAGCTTTGTCACGGCCCCCGGAGAGTTCCTGCAAGGTGGCCAGCGGCACAAACATCCTGGCGCCTTTGCCGTGTTCCACGATGCCGGCGACGTGGAAATCGTGTTCCAGCATGCGAAACGTCTCGCCCACTTTTATATTCTTGGCGCGCGCCGCCCAATCGTCCACAAGCAAGTCGTCCGGCCCCTGCATATCGTGTCCTTCGAGAAAAACGAAGCCACCCGAGACGTCGCGAAAGCTTTCCGGATCGATACCGTAAACAAGATCGATCCCGCCTGAGGAATTGAACTGCAGGAGAACGGGCGCGACCCATTGCACGTATTTCAATTGCCGCAGACGGTCCCCAATCCGGATGGGCATGGGCGCGCCGTTGAACGCCAGGAATATCGAAGCCGAAGGTGGTTGCAGCATGATATCCGCGCCCACGCCTTCGATGCGCTTCGCCGTCTCCTGAATCATCCCGCTGGTCAGTCCTACTATGATGATGACCAGGGCAACCTCGACACTGACGGCGAGAACGCTGATGAGTGTTCTCAGTGGCCGATGTAAGAGATTCGCGGCGATGATGCTGCGGATCACGGTTGTGGTTCCTGCTGTCCCGCGCCCAAGTTTACAAGTTCCGTGCCGGCTGGCTGCATGAGGTCGAAACGATCGGCCGGTATATCCGAATTGAGAACAAGCCTGGTGATGATTACCGAGAGCTGATAATCCTGCTTCGGCCGCACGATTCGAAAGGTCCGCGGAAAGATGGCCGCCGGGGATGGATCGGGTGCCGTGGCCTGCGTGCCGCCCGCTTGAGGATTTGCTGGCGGCACGTTTTCCCAATCCTCATAGCCGATGTCGGAATCGAGTCTTCCAGCGGGCCCATAAATTTGGAGCCTGGAAACGCGCAGATCCGACCGATCGAACCAAATTTTCCGCGCAATCTCCAGATTCGTCCCGCTCCGGCGCAATACGCTGAGCGAATAATAACGCGCCGGTGGCGCCTCGACCTGTTCCAGCACGACGGGCTCATCGGCCTGGATGGGGATCCAGAAAAAAGCGTCCAGCAGGTGCTGAGGCCTGAGATTTTCGATCGGATTTTTTGTGGCCCGCTCGAGCTCCGTGGGTCCCACCAGGAATTCATTTTTTGAAGGGATAAAGATGCGGAAGGTCTGACCGTCGCTCACCATGTCAAATATGTTCGTGCCCACGACGGGGGCCTGTCCAATTACGCGAATCATCGCCGGCCTCGCCGCCAGTACGAAGCCGCTCACCTGGTGGTATTCGTGAGCCACTCCGCTATACGTGGACCCGGCCGTGGGACTCATCTGCACGGAGGCGTTCAGCGTCCGTGCGGCATACGCCTGGCGGTTATAGGCATCGACAAGCTCTGTTTGGTCGGCATCCAGCGCCTGCCGGATCCCAGGTTGTGAGACTGCGTGCTTTTGGCTGACCGCGCAACCCGCCAGCGCGAGCGAAAGCAGCGCAAGGTCAACCAATCGCAATCGGATGAGACGGCCTATCAGTCGCTTCTCCTCCCATGCACAAAGCAAAAAAGCTATCAGGCTACTGAAGTGAGGTCAATGTGCAGTCGAATGCAGCGTGCTACGCCGGACGGGTAACCTCGACGCGCAGATTCTGCAGCGAGCCTCGCGCGCGCCGTATCACTTCCGAGGCCCACAATTGATTGCTCAACACCGTCAAAAAACCACCTTCAAAATCGCACACGGCGCAAAACAGATATTGAGGATAGGCGGCATGATACGCGTCCACCCCGCGTTCGGCTAGGGCGCCTTCCACTGCCGCGTCGCCTGTGGCGAGCGGGGCTCCGGCGCGGACTCCAAATGTCTCGCCCGCAAAACGCTCGAAGAGCGGCTGAAGCCCGGCCTCTTGGGGCTGAGGTATCACGATGGAGCGGGCATTCGGCTCGCGAAATGCGATGGCCTGCCGGCGGCAAAATTCCCGTACGCGCTCGAGATGCGCGAAGAAATCAAGCGCCCATGGCTGTTCGCCGACGAGCGCAGGCATCACCGCGGCCCAGACGGCTGCCCCCTCGCTTCCCCTCACTGGCTCGCGGTTTTCCGGCTCGATCAGTTCCAGTCCGACGGCGCGCACATCCGCGCCCAAATCAAGCGACTCTACCTCCATCCGGTAAAGGTTCTCCATCGGACTCGCCTACTCTTCGCCAGGCGCCAGATCTCTAACGAATCGCCGTTGGTATTCAGCCGATTGTTTGCGCAGGTCCAGCCAATCGAAGAATGTATCGGGGGTTTCCAGCCAGATGCGGAACCACTCCAGAATTTCCTGCTTCTGATCGCGCTTGTAGGCTTCGACACGCGGATTTCGTGCGATCATCTCGGCCCGCCGCCGGCCGAGCCGCGCCACCTCCAATACGCGTTCCGCCGCCGCTCGTTCGCCTTCGGCTCGGAACTTGCGCCAAAGCTCATCGAGGCGCATCAGGCATATCTCCGCCTCTTCCAGCGTCGCAAAATGGAGGAGGTCACGAAACTCCTCTTCGTATTGACCATGAGTATCGGCTTCGGTGGAGAATACGACGCGGCGTCCGGCGGCGGCGAGCACTTCGGCAATATAATCCGGTGACGTTTTTCCCGATGCTCCCAATTTCACCACCAGTTGCCGCCGAATCTGCTCGACTTCCGCGGGCGTGAACTTCTCTAGTCCCAGTTCTTCGGCAATATCCAGGATGGCCTGCTTTTTGGTCTCCGCGCCAGGTGAGCTCATCGGAGTCGCTGCGGTGCCGGAGCAGGGGAAGAAATAGTGTCGGGCCGCGGTGGCGTTACCGAGGTGTTGGCGGACGCGGCATTACGCTGGGCGGCAAGCCTGCTGCGGTAAAGAGCCACGTTGTGGTTGTGTTCGGCAAGCGTCCTGCTGAAAAAATGGCCCCCTTCGGTATTGGCTACGAAATAAAGATAGTCGGTTTCGGGAGGATCGAACGTGGCCTTCAGCGATGGGCTGCCCGGGTTGGCAATCGGGCCGGGAGGCAGCCCGATGTGGCGATAAGTGTTATAGGGCGAATCAAACGGGAGACTTCTGGCGTCCAGGCTTCCGTTGTAGTTTCCAGCCAATTCCAGCGCGTACACAACAGTCGGATCGCACTGCAAAGGCACGCGTCGGTGCAGGCGATTGGTGAAAACGCTGGCGACCAGGGGGCGCTCTTCGGCTTTGGGAGTCTCGCGCTCCACCAGGGAAGCCAGCGTAACCACCTGCTCGATCCCCAGCCCCGAGAGATTGGGTTGCTCCGCGGTAATCTCCGCCCACTCTTTCCGGAAGTGAGCCACCATGGCGCTCACCATCTGTTCTCCAGTCGGATGGCGCGGGAATTCGTAGGTTGCCGGGAAGAGAAAACCCTCCAGGCTCGGCGCTCCGGGCACCAGATCCCGTATCAGCGCGGGATTCCGCGCGGCGGCCAGGAAATTATCCCGGCTGGTGAAGCCCTCGCGCTGCACTAGATCGGCAATGTCAAACATGGAGAAGCCCTCTGGTATGGTCAGTTCGCGGACGTAAACGCGTCCGTTGGCGATGGTGTCGAAGACTTCGCGGCTTGTAGCGGGATGTTCGAAAAAATACTCGCCGGCCTGCAGCGTGCTCCGAGAGCGCCGGCGAGACAGCGCTTCAAACACCCAACTGCTGCGCACGACGCCCTGATTGGCAAGCAGGCGCGCAACAGCGCGCCGCGAAGCACCATGAGGAATATCGACGAAGACTCCCTCCGACGGGAAGTTCTGATAGGGAAGATAGAGCGAGGCGCCCACCCACCCCGCCATGACCAGGGCCGTCAGGAACAGAATTGTAAAAGCCCGCCGCACGGTTGCCATCTAAGCCACCCCGCCCGAGGCACGCCCGCCCGTGGCACGCAGGTAATCGCGCAAGATCACCGCCGCCGCCACCTCATCAAGCCTCTGTTGTTTGCGGTGGCGAGATCGAGCCTTTCCGCCAGCGGTCTCCGGAAGTATTTGCTCCGCTTCCCAGCTGCTCAGCCGTTCGTCTGCCAGTTCAACCGGAATGCGCAGCTCCGCGCGAAGGCGCTCGGCAAAGCAGCCTGCTTCGGAGGCCATTTCGCCTTGAGTGCCGGCGAGCTGTAGAGGCCATCCCATCACGATGAGATTCACTTCCTGTTCGCGGCACAAACGACGTAACCGAGCAAGATCGTGCCGCCGGTTTGAGCGGATCCAAGTCGCCAGAGGGCGGGCGGTTAGGCGTAAGGGGTCCGATATGGCCAGTCCGAGGCGCTTTCGGCCGTAATCGATACCCAGTATGCGGCCGGCACTCACGCCGACCCCCATTTCGGAGACCACGGACAGGCCCATAGCTTTGATTATAATCCTTGAAACAGGGGCTGGACTGTCACAACCGAGCGGCTGTTGCTATGGTTGCCGACCCCGCCGCCCGGCCTCCCAGTAGGGCCAGACCTCGAGTGTCTTTAGCTGCGCATCCAGTCCTGTATCTTTCAGAAGCTTATCGATTTGGAGACGCGAGAGTCTTGGCCCGAGCGGCGTTGCGAATTCCGCCAGGCTGAAGGCCAGCACGCCCGCCACGGCGGTATTCAGTTTCAGGTTGAGGATATCCACCTTGTCGTAGGTATCCGAGGGGGCATGGTAATTGGCAACGTAATTAGCCTCCTCCTGGTTCGCTACCAGATTGGGAACGCCTTCCAGCAGGAAATCCAGATTATCGGTGCCGAGAATGGCGTCGTCGGTAAGCCGGCTGACGCTCCAGGAATTGACGGGCGCCAAAGCCTGCCGAAGGACCTCGGGTTGCAAATCGCGGCGCCCACCGAGCGAGAATCCGGTTACGCGTCCGCTTCCTTCGTCAAAGATAATGGCCGCATTGGTGTGATCGAGTTCGTCATGATGCGTACGCACGTAGGCCCATGATCCCAGCATCCCTTCTTCTTCGCCGCTGAAGAGCACGAAGCGTATGGACCTCTTTGGCAACAATCCCGTGAGATGAATATCCCGCGCCGCCTCAATCACCAGCGCCGCATTGCATCCGTTGTCCAGAGCCCCGGTCCCTAGTTCAAAGGAATCCAGGTGGGCGCCCAACACGACGAAATCGTTGGGCAAGTCCCGCCCTCGAATTTCCGCCACGACGTTTTGTTCCACCGCCGGACCGCCGATCCGATTCGGCAGTTCCAGGCGCACCCGAATTCGCTTCCCGGCTCCCAGGTCGCCCGCCAGCCGTTGGGCGTCTTCACGGGCGACGATGGCTTGCGGCAGCTTTTCCAGCGAGCCGTCCTGGCCCAAGCCAGTGAGGTGACGATAGAGAAGCAGCCCTTCCCGCGTCCCCATCCAGAGAATGGCGCTTGCGCCCGCCGCAGTCGCACGTGTGATGATCCCCGGATCGCGCAAGTATTCGGCAAAGAGATCGTCGAACGTGCGGAGCACATCGGTATGGACGAGCAGAATCGCCCCGCGTGCCGTGCCGCCTATGCGGGCAAAATCGTCCGGAGCGCCGGCGCCCGCGTCGACAAGCTCTGCCTCGATTCCGCTCGGCGGCGTTGCCGGCGACCAGGCAACCGACACGGCGTGCACCGCGAAGCCAGGTCCTGAGACTATCTCGACGCGAGTCGCCCCTTCACTCCAGGTATGAGGAATGGTGAACTTCTCCGTGTGCACATCATCGATGCCGGCGTCACGAAACGCCGCCACGGCCCATTCCACAGCTTTGGCCATGGCAGGCGATCCCGTCAGGCGGCCGCCAATCTCATCGGTTAGCCGCCGCAGATTTTCGGCCAATGGCGACGGCCCCATCGCATTGGCAATTATTTTCGGAGCTGCCTGCGCGCAGGCGGATAGCTCACTTTCCGAACAGGCTTGTGAATTAGCCGCCGCTGCCCGGCGCATGCGCGCGAGCGGGTCGGGCTCCGGCGCGGAAATTTGCGCCGACACGGACATGGCTGCCAGCAAGAGCGCCGCAAGAAAGCCCAAGGAGGCCCATAAGGCCCGTAAGGTAAGTGGTCGAACCATATATGAGTCCGAGAATCGCGGAGCGGTCCGCCGCGCTATTCTCGATTATAGCGCACCGAGGGTTTCGGTCAGATCAAGCCCGGCTGGCAGCCGAGAGAACCGAGTCCGCGATGCGGGCGACTTGCCACATCTCGCTGACGTCGTGAACGCGAACCATATGCGCGCCATTCAAGATCGCGGCCGTCACGCCCGCCGCCGTACCCCACTGCCGCTTCTCCACGGGCCAGACCTGCCCTTTGCCCCCCAGCGCCCAGCCGATGAACGCTTTTCTCGAAACGCCGGCCACCAGAGGATAGCCCAGGCGGGCTAATTCCGGCAGCCGGGCGACCACCTCGAAATTCTGCCGGTAGTTCTTGCCGAACCCAATGCCCGGATCGAGCAGCAGCTTCGATTTCGGAATGCCCGCCCGGCGCGCCATGGCAATCGAAGCACGCAAGCCTTGCGCGATATCGCGCATGACGTTGCGCGCAAACGGCCCTTTGTGCATCGATCGGGGAGAGCCTCGCATATGCATCAGAACCAAAGCGGCGCCGCGGCTCTTTACCAGATCGGCGAGTCCAGGATCGGCTCGCAGGCCGCTCACATCATTGATAATTTCCACTCCCGCTTTCAAACCGGCCTCGGCCACGATCGCTTTTTGTGTATCGAGCGAGATCGGGATCCGCAATTTGCCCTGTAACCCATCGAGCACCGGCAGGACGCGCGCGATCTCCTCGTCCGCGCTGATAGGATCGGCTCCCGGGCGCGTCGATTCGCCTCCTATGTCCAGGATGTCCGCGCCCGCCTCCTCCAGCTCGAGCGCTCGCTCGACCGCCGATTGCGCATCGGGATATCGCCCCCCGTCATGGAAGCTATCCGGCGTGACATTGAGAATTCCCATGATCAGCGTGCGCTCGCCCAGTTCGAGCGTGCGCGAACGCAAACGCAAGCGGTAGCGCGAGCGTGTGAACATCGGCGTACATCTTAGATGGCAATCCGGTGGGCAGCTAGCGAGAGGAGGCCGGGACGTAGTACGCGGTGCGATAGGTTATTTGAGAGTTCGCCGGACCTTGCAGGTCCTGGCGCAGCTCCACCTTCAATTTTCGCCAGCCGGGCGTCATAACGCCCGCCGCCGGGTAGTATCCCAGCGTGTATTCCGCCTCCAGCTTCAGTGCGATCGTGTGATAGATCTCGGCCAGGTTCCCCACTTCGCGTAAAAAATATAATTCGCCGCCCACCTGTCGGGTCAACTCGGCAAGGTAGAGCGTGTAAAGCGCAATCCCCGAATTCCTCGCGGCCGCAGTCACGAGCGGCTGCTCGCGATGCGCCGATAACCACGAATCCGTCATTGTGCGGGGCCTCGGTTCAGTGGAAATCACGTGGAGCTCGATACCAAGCCCGGCGATTCCGCGCGCCACATCCTGAAATGCAAGAGGGCTATTTGCGCCTGTGGAAGGAAGCATACTTGCCGGATCCCAGGTCAGCCCGAGCTCACTATCTTGCCCATCCGTCAGGAGAACGATGGCTTTGCGGCCGGCGCGATCTTTAAAAAGACTCGCCGCCGAGAGATAGAGCGCCTGATAAATATAGGATTGCGAGGAGTTGGCTACCTGCGCGAGTTCCTGCGAGGTGAGCGCCGCCTGGAGCAAATTACGGTCGCGCGAAAAGGGCAGCAGTAAGTGCGTTTCTCCCGCGAAGGCCACCACCGCGACTTCGTCCTCAGGCTTTAGCGATCCTGCAAGGGATTGCGCGACGTTGCGCATCGCGCCCAGTTCCCGATAAATGCTGGGGCTCGCATCGATGACCAACGCAATGCTCGCAGGGGTGGTCGCGGCATCGAACGCGCTGATCTTCTGTTCCGCGCCGTCCTCCCACAGCCGAAAGTCGTCTTTCGTCAGCCCTCGCACGCGCGTACCGTCCGATGCACTGACCGTACATTGCACCTCGACGAGCGCCACGCGCGAACGAATTACGGGCGCCGCGCTGGGGAACCCGGATTCGGATTCTTCGGATGGATAACCCCGCAATTCACCGGTCGACGCATCGCGCGTCAACGGCATTTCGCGTTCCAGTATGCGCGGCCGGGGAAGCTTCGGCTTCTGCGCCGCCACAACGCTCGCTACCAGCGGCAGTAGCAGGCTGAACGCCAGCAAACGTCTGAGGCGAACAGAGCATTTGACAGGCAATTTCATCGGGGATGATGCCTGCTTCACTTCCGGAGCGGAGGATTATTCAAGGTCAAAATCGCGCAGCGGCCTTTCATTCGGCTGCTCGTGGGCTTTCTTAAGCGCCTCTTCGAACTTCCGCGCCAGGACGTCCTCTTTTTTGTTTTCCGCCTCCCATGATTCGCGGAATTTGTCCTCGCGGCGCTGCGCTTGATCCGCGAGAATCCTCGCCGCGTCGGAAATATCCACGTCGGGGGCGGTCCTTGGCGGCGGGGTATGCGACAAGACCGTGGCTAGCTGGAGGTCGATGACAAGCTTCGAATGGCAGCACGGGCATACGACTTCAATGGGCGCGGATTTCTTTGCCATGGCCCCATTGTACGCCTTCCACGGCTGCTTGGCGTCAGGGCCCGGCCTGGCATCTAGACCCGGCATACCGGAACTGGCACGCTGGAAAAAGAAAGGGCGCCCGAAGGCGCCCTGAGAAGATCCCTGTAGCAAGATTGTTGTGGGATCGCTCCCTCTGCCTATCCTTTGCTGAATCCGGGCGCGGGACGAAGTTCGGGACGCGGGGCCGGCTTCGGTTCCACTCCAGGCAGCGGTTGCGACGGCGGCACGGGCGGAGCCGGCTTCGTTTTCTCCGGCAGCGGCTTGCCCTCCATCAGCAGCTTTAATTCGACGGCATCCAGGACTTCCCGGTCGAGCAGAGCCTGAGCGATGCGTTCGAGTGTCTCTTTGTTTCCGTCGAGGATGCTGCGCGCGGTTTCATAGGCTCTGGTCACGATCTTGCGCACTTCCCCGTCGATGTGAATGGCTGTGTCTTCGGAATAATCCCGATGTTGCGCGATCTCCCGGCCCAGGAAGATGGCTTCCTCTTTCTTTCCGAAAGCCAGAGGTCCGAGTTCGCTCATGCCCCAATCGCACACCATCTTTCGCGCGATGTCTGTGGCGCGCTCGATGTCGTTGCCCGCTCCGGTCGTGATATGACCGAGGAAAATCTCTTCGGCTGTGCGGCCGCCCATCAACACAGTGAGAGTGCCGATGAGGTAGTCCTTGGTGTACGTGTGCTTGTCGTCGATCGGCAATTGCATCGTAAGGCCCAGCGCCATGCCTCGCGGGATGATGGTCACTTTGTGCAGAGGATCGGCCCCGGGGGTCATGGCCGCCACGAGCGCGTGTCCGGCCTCGTGGTAAGCGGTATTCTTCTTCTCCTCTTCCGAAAGAATCATCGACTTGCGTTCCACGCCCATCAAAACTTTGTCTTTGGACATCTCGAAATCGGCCATGGCGACCACTTTGCGATTTTGCCGAGCCGCCCAAAGCGCCGCTTCGTTCACCAGATTGGCCAGATCGGCGCCGGAAAATCCCGGAGTGCCGCGCGCGATCACCGAGAGATCCACGTCATCGGAGATCGGAACCTTGCGCGTGTGCACGCGGAGAATTTCCTCGCGCCCTTTGATATCCGGCCGAGGCACCACCACCCGGCGATCGAACCGGCCGGGACGCAACAGCGCCGGATCCAGCACGTCCGGGCGGTTCGTCGCTGCGATCAGAATTACGCCCTCGTTGGATTCGAAGCCGTCCATCTCCACCAGCAGTGCATTCAACGTCTGCTCGCGTTCATCGTGGCCGCCGCCCAAGCCCGCGCCGCGATGGCGGCCCACGGCGTCGATTTCATCGATGAAGATGATGCAGGGCGCGTTTTTCTTGCCTTGTTCAAAAAGGTCACGGACGCGGCTCGCGCCGACGCCGACGAACATCTCCACGAAATCGGAACCGGAAATCGAGAAAAACGGAACGTTGGCCTCGCCGGCAATGGCGCGGGCCAGCAGAGTTTTGCCCGTTCCAGGAGGTCCCACCAGCAGCACGCCCTTGGGAATGCGGCCGCCCAGCTTTTGGAACTTTTGCGGATCTTTCAGGAATTCGATGATTTCCTGCAACTCTTCCTTGGCCTCATCGATTCCCGCCACGTCCTTGAAGGTGGCCTTCTTCTGCTGCGCCGTCAGCAAACGCGCCCGCGACTTTCCAAAGCTCAACGCCTTGTTGCCGCCCGCCTGCATCTGCCGCATCATCACGATCCAGAAGCCCACCAGCAGGAACAATGGCGCCGCGGTGAGCAGGAAATTGATCCAGTCGGCGCGGGTGACTTCCTTCACATTGATCAGAACGCCCTTGTCGCGCAGTTCCTTGGTGAGATCGGGAGCCGCTTCCTTGAAAAGCGTTACGCGGAACTTCTTGACCGGCTCGCGCCACTCGCCTTCGATTTCATAACTATTCGGCGAGAGATAGATCGTGACTTCCTTTACATTTCCACGGTCCACCTGGCTCATGAACTCGCTGTAGCTAGGCTCTTCCTGGCGCGCCGATTGCCCGCTCTGCGATACCATGCGCCAGAGAACGACGCACAACAGGACGATAAACATCCAGAAAAGTATGGTTTTTGCCGTGGAACTGGAATTCACGCTTTACCTCTTTCTTCCCTTACGTATAACTGCGCCCGCCCCGACTGCTGCCCCTAGTCCGCGAGCACGGCGAGGCTGCACGCCCACATACGGAACGTTACGATACCACCCGCGGCTCCCTGCAAGCCCATATCCCGCCAGATATTTAGATGCTGCGGCGAAGCAAAAGTAATCAGGCCTTAGATCTATCCTTCGTTCCTCAGGTTTATCAAAAAGCGCCGCTAACTTCAATGAACGCGGCCGGCTCTCCTGCAGCCGCTTCAAGAGAAAGTCCTGTGTCACGCCCGATTGCACCACCGCATCGATTACCAGCACATCCCTTTTCTCCAGGCGTGGTGGGCGGCTGAAGTAAATCTCCCGTTGATCGTGCCCGCCAAACTGCACGTCCCGGATCTCCGCCCACACGAAATGGCAAACCACCGGGCAGGAGATTCGCCGGATCAAATCGGCCGCAAACACAAAGGCGCTGTCCAGCATCACCACAATATCGAGCGTCCGCTTTCCATAATCGCCCGATATCGTTCGTCCCAAGGCCGTTACCCTCTTGGCGAGTTGCTGCGAGGTGTAAACGGGCTGCAGGGCCGGCTTCAAATATTTTCCTCCGCAATAATGACCCCCGCGCGAGTTGCCGGCCGCGGAGCAAACTCCGCCGCCACGGGCAGCCCCCGAGTCCAGACCAGCATATTTGCGCTTGTTAGAACCGGCCACCCATCCCGGTCCGACACCGCTACCCGATTCATCCTCAGGAACTGCTTGAGCTTGCGGGAAGTGCGCCGCCCCTTTGGCCGGAAGGAGTCGCCGGGATGCCAATTGCGCAGAACCAAAGGTGAGTCGAGCAGGTCCCTGTCCAAAGCAGCCTTGTCCAGATCAGTGTCGCTCCGCCAGAGGTGCCAGTCAACCACTTTCAGGTGAAAGCGGCGTCCGATTTCGGGCACCGCAACCACCGTGGACTCTCCCGGATTTCCGAGCTGCACGACACGCAAAAAACCTCCGGAGTCCGCGGAATTCGCCGCGGAATTCACTGCGGCGGATCCTTTGCTTCCCCGTTTTGTGCTTCCCCGTTTTGCGGGGGAAAACCGCAGCCAGTCAAAGCTTCTCTCCACGATTACGCCTGGCAATTCGATACGGGAGCCACTCGAGCCTTCAGCGGCGAAATCCACCACTAGTTGCACGTGATCGGCAGTCCACTGCCGGCAATGGCCTCGCAGTTCCTCCACGATCCCCCGAACGACGCGCCGCGTCACGCCCAGGCGCGCCTCCCCCCCTAAATTATCGAATGGGGCCGGCCCCTTCGCAAACGGGTCCAGGAGATCCGTGCAACGAATCCGAAGCTCGCCGCCTTCTCGCTCCACGACCGCATCCAGGCGCCCGCGCGTCAGGGCCCTCCAGAAGGCCTCATCCTCACGCGAAATTGCCGCTAGGCGCCCCAGATGGCGGACGACTGAGGGCTGGATCTCGCGTTCCAGAATCGGCAAAACCTGGTGGCGCAATCGCGCGCGCAGCCGCGACTGATCGTGGTTGCTCGCGTCTTCCCGCCACTCTTGGCCTAGATTGCGCAGATATTCCCGCAACTCGGCGCGACGCGCTTCGAGCAGCGGACGGACGACATGCCCGTTAACGGGGTAAATCGCCGCAAGCCCCGCCGTGCCTGTCCCTCGCAGAACTCTGGCCAAAACGGTCTCCGCCTGATCGTCCGCCGTGTGCGCCACCGCCACGCGATCAACGCGGCCCTCTCCCACCAGAGCCGCGAAAAATCCGTAGCGCAAGCGGCGCCCCGCCTCTTCCAGATTCCAGTGTCTTTCCCGCGCCACCCTGGCCACGTCTTCCCGGCTGCAAAAAAATGGAAGCTGCAGACGACTGGCAAGCGAGGCGGCGAATTGTTCGTCGCCGTCCGAATCGGCGCCTCGCAGCCCATGATTGAAGTGCAGCACGGCGAGGAGGATCCCTAGCTGGCCGCTCACTTCCTGCAGAATCCGAAGCAGGGCCACCGAATCCGATCCGCCCGAGACCCCTACGCCCACACGATTGCCTGCCTCCAGCATCCTATGGCGCGCAGTCGTGGCCAGGATTCTCTCGACCAGCATCCTCTCGATAAGATCGGCCGGCATAGTAAGTTCCCGTTTTGATCCCCGCCAAAACTAGCCCGCGTTAAGGGACGCGGGACTCCACTTCACGCAATATTATTGTCTCGGGAGGGTCAATATTATAGACGTCGGGAAAAGCATTTTCGTTCCCTGGGCTCAGTCAGATCTGTCCTATCCGTCTATGCGTGGCGTCACACGATGGCTCGGAAGGCGCGCGGAGCAAGGGAATTGGTGGCGGGGGAGGGTTTCGAACCCTCGACCTTGGCGTTATGAGTGCCACGCTCTAACCAACTGAGCTACCCCGCCCCTGGCAGAGAGCAATTCTATACTTGTGCGTCACCTTCGACAATTTTTTCAGCTCTCGGCCCTGTTAAGCCCGATGTAGTTTGGCCCGGTGTATCGATGTGCAAGCTCTTCGCCTCGCTGAGCGATTCCAACTAATTACGGTTAACGCCTCGGCTACGTCGCCGCCTTAAGCCCTCAAGTATGCCCATGCCTCTAGGTAAACTAACCCTAACGTGGGAACTCCGGCGACTCAGCAGATTGGCAGATACGAAATCCTCGAAGAGATTGGCCGGGGGGCTATGGGTGTGGTTTTCAAGGCCCGCGACCCCCTCATTGGCCGGGCCGTGGCTGTGAAGACCATCACCGCTGGCGTGGCCGAGAGCGCCGATCTGTTGGAACGGTTTTACCGCGAGGCCAGAGCTGCCGGGGGGTTACAGCACCCCAATATCGTCACCATTTACGAAATGGCCGAATCCGGCGGCGCCCCCTTCATCGCCATGGAGTATCTCGAGGGCGAAAGCCTGGAGAAGATAATCGCTCGCAAGCCCGCCCTGCCGCTGGCCACAAAGATCGCGTACGTGGCCCAGGCTTGCCGCGCTCTCGAATACGCTCATCGCCGCGGCGTTGTCCATCGAGACATTAAGCCCGCCAATATCATGGTTACAGGCGATGGAATCGTCAAAGTCGTGGATTTTGGCATCGCGCGCTTGGCCGATACTTCCAAAACCCAGACAGGATCGCTGCTCGGCACGCTCGCCTACATGTCCCCCGAGCAGCTTCGCGGAGAGCACGCCGATGCACGCTGCGACGTATGGGCGCTGGGCGTGGTCTTCTACGAGCTGATCGCGTATCAGCGGCCATTCAAGGGCGAGAACCATGCCGCGCTGCTTTTGAGCATCCTCCAAAAGGAAGCGCCTCCGATACGCCAACTGGTGCCTGAATGCCCGATCGAGGTTGAAAGAGTCGTCTCGCGTGCCCTGCTCAAGGATAGTAAGGCGCGCTATTTCACCATGAAGGCTCTGCTCGCGGACCTCGAAAACGTTTCGCCCTCACTCGCACGGGAAAATTCTCGGGCGGTCGGCGGCAAACAAATAATGCCGGCGGCCAGCCAGGGTCCGACCGCAGCCACGCAACGCATTGATGTGCAGGGCTTAAGCGGCGCGGGACAGGCGCGCGCTTCCAAACCCAATCCGCCCGTCCCTCAGCGCCAGAACCTCCGGCCCCCCTCGCTCGATTCGCCTGCACGCGTTCCGGGCGCGGCCCTGTCGCCCAAGCCGGACGCGTATCAGCCTGCTGCCATGCAGCCGGTCGCGCAGCCAAGAGTCCGCTCCAGGCGCAAGGTTCCTGTCGCTTACGCTCTTCTGGCGGCGGCTGTACTGATTGCTCTGGGGGTCGCTCGGCAACGGAAGGTTATAAACGCGGCACTGGATATAAACGCAATCCCGAACGTGACTCCATCCGCCCCGCCACTTCCGGCGGCGCCTCCATCGACAGCAATCCCGGAACCCGCAATGCCGGCCGCAGTCGAAACGTCAGCTCGGCCACCTGTGTCCACAACTGTCTCTGCTCCAGCCGCTAGCCCAGCAACTTCCATCCCCGCAGCTTCCATTGAAGATCAGCAGCGCCACTTGATCGAACTCGCGCACCAGGCTGCCGATGCGCATG
>Ga0207047_1158_pt1 | contig 15929 bp, 17 predicted proteins | sample Alteio_BWMinCont_67_FD_153302 | JGI IMG/M metagenome (GOLD analysis project Ga0207047, IMG submission 153302) | Enriched cells from forest soil in Barre Woods Harvard Forest LTER site, Petersham, Massachusetts, United States -... | ecosystem: Environmental > Terrestrial > Soil > Temperate forest >...
TGCAGGCTCACATGACAATAAGTGCAAGTTAAAAACTAACAGAAATCGCGCCAAATTTGACAGGAAGATGACAGTGTCAACCACGACTGGGCAGCTGCCGTTAACTAGAAAATCGGGAACAGAATCCTGACGTGCCATTTCTGTTTTCGATCGAATACATTATCAAATTAAGAAAGTATTCATGCAATTATTCCAACTAAGCAAACAGCGTTTGATCATAGCCGGACTCGGTTGCGGTCTGTTGCTGTGCATCGTGTCGTGCTCCAGCGCGCCAGCCAATACCTCCACGGTGAAAGCGGCCAGCGTAGGAACCAATCTTGGTTCGGTGATGCCGGAATTATTGGTCGAGCGGTTAAGTTGGGGAATCAATACCGGCAGCGCGATGCAAGTTCATCAACTCGGCACGGTCAGGTATTTGCAGCAGCAATTGCAGCTGGCGCCGATGACAAATGTGCCAGACATGCCGCAGGCGGTGAAAGATCAGATCGCCGCGATGACGATTACACAAAAAAGCATGGTAGATATCGCCGCCGAACTGGAGCAGATGCGACAGGCATCGGATGCGAACGGCTCAACCGAAGAAGCGCGTAAAAATTATCAGCAGGAGCTCAACCGCTTGGACAGAGAAGCGCAAAGCCGTGCGATTTTGCGCGCCCTGTATTCGCCGCAACAATTGCAGGAACAGCTGTGCTGGTTCTGGTTCAATCACTTCAACGTGTTTCAGGGCAAAGCCAATATTCGCGCCATGTTGGGAGACTACGAGGAAAATGCAATCCGCCCGCATGTGCTCGGTCATTTCCGTGATTTGCTGATCGCCACCTCGCATCATCCGGCCATGTTGCGTTATCTGGATAATGAACAAAACGCGCTCAATCATCCGAATGAAAACTATGCCCGTGAAATTATGGAATTGCATAGCATGGGTGTGGACGGCGGTTACACGCAACGCGATGTCCAGGAGCTGGCGCGTATTCTGACCGGTGTGGGATTTAATTTTAAGCGTGAATCACCGCCCAGATTAGGTCGGCTGCAGGACCAGTATGTGCGTAACGGTGCGTTTGAATTCAATCCGCGCCGACACGATTATGGCGACAAACAATTCCTCGGTCATACGATTAAAGGTCACGGTCTGGGTGAGCTGGATGAAGCGATCGATCTGCTGTCCAAAAATCCCGCCACCGCACATTTCATCAGCAAAAAATTGGCGCTGTTTTTTGTTGGCGACGCACCTACGCCGGCATTGGTCGACAGGTTGGCTGCGACGTTTCTTGCGACGGATGGTGATATCAAAGCAGTCTTGAATACCATGTTTTCGTCACCCGAATTTGTCAATTCTCTCGGTCATCAATTCAAAGATCCGCAACACTACGTTTACTCCGCACTGCGTCTGGCTTACGACGACAAACCGATTTTAAACACCGCGCCGGTCATCAACTGGTTATCGCGATTAGGTCAACCGCGCTACGGCAAACTCACGCCCGACGGCTACCCGTTGACTTCGACCGCATGGGACAGTCCCGGCCAGATGACGACCCGATTTGACATCGCCAAAGCGATAGGCAACGGCAGTGCAGGATTGTTCCGTACCGACAGCGGCATGGATTATCCCGGCTTTCCCAAACTCAGCAACGTACTTTATTTCACGTATCTTCAATCGATATTGAGTCAGAATACCTTGAAGAGTCTGGATCAGGCGAATAGCCCCCAGGAGTGGAATACCCTGTTATTGGCTTCACCTGAAATGATGGTTAGATAGAGAGAACATGATGGATCGTCGACATTTTTTACAGGCTATGGCGGCCACATCGCTGCCGGTGTTAAGTAGTCAGCTATTTGCAGCGCAAAGTCCGGCCCAGCCGCGCTTTCTATTCGTATTTTTACGCGGCGGTTATGATGCGGCGAGTTTGCTGGTACCGATGTCCAGTTCTTTTTATGCCGAAGTGCGCCCCAACATCGGTCTGAATCGCATCGGTTCGGACGCAAATTCGGTCATCGGTTTAAACAGCGACTGGGGTTTGCATCCCGCGCTGCGCGACAATATTTATCCGTTGTACAGCAAAGGTCAGGCGATCTTTATTCCATTCTCAGGTACCGACGATTTAAGCCGTAGCCATTTCGAAACGCAGGACAGTATTGAACTGGGTCAGCCGCTGCAAGGGCATCGCGATTTGAGTAGCGGTTTTTTAAATCGGTTGGCGACGGTGCTCAATAAAGACAGCAACAATTTTCCGGCAATGTCATTCACCGACCAGCTACCGCTTATTATGCAAGGTAGTATGCAGATAGCGAATACGGGTGTAAAAAATGTCGGCAAGTCTGCAATCGATGCGCGTCAGAGCCAGCTCATCGTCAACATGTACCAGGGGCAGCCTTTATCTAAACAAGTCGATGAAGGTTTTACCACGAGGGATCAGGTCAATGTGCAAATGAATGCAATGCAGACCGAAGACAAATATAAAGAAATGACGGATGCTAACCGCAACGCCATCAGCACCAAGGGATTTGGCGTTGAGGCCCGTCGTATTGGCAAGCTGATGCAACAGCAATATGCGATCGGATTTGTGGATGTGGGCGGCTGGGATACGCACGTGAATCAGGGTAATGCCAACGGAAATCTGGCTAACAGATTTAAAGAGTTAGGCGACGGCATCGCAGCGTTTTCGGATGAGATGGGCCCAGCGTGGAACAACACGGTGGTCGTCGTGGTCAGCGAGTTCGGTCGCACCTTCCGCGAGAACGGCAATCGCGGTACCGACCATGGTCACGGCACCGTGTACTGGGTTTTAGGCGGCGCGGTACGTGGCGGTAAAGTCGTGGGCGAGCAGGTCGCTGTTGAGCAAAGAACGTTGTTGCAGAATCGTGATTTTCCGGTTTTGAATGAATATCGCAGCACCTTGGGCGGATTATTTACGCGCATGTACGGACTATCGCCAAGCCAGCTCGACTACGTGTTTGCCGGCGTAAAGGGTAGGGATTTGGGATTGGTGTAAGGTTGAACCGAGAGTATTGGAACTTAATATTTGGCGTCGATTTTCGCCGTAGTTCCATCCGCCTTCATTTCATTCAACTTGTTCTTCATTGTGTTAACCACATCGTCACTGACCTTGGGATTACACGCCAGGTAATAGTCGGAACTGGCAAAGGTAAACAGTATGCTTAATTGGGGTTTGAGATTGGCATTGGCAATGATTGCAGCCGCCTCATTCGCATCGGAAGCCCAATAATCCAGACGGCCAACGACCAGATTTTTAATCGTAATATCGTCGTCGTACGAGGTCGTGATGTGATAGCCGCGCTTGGTCAGATATTCACCGACGGCGTCTCCCATATAGACGCCAATCTGCGCACTTTTAACCTGCTCCAACTGGGTAATCTTGCCCAATTTATCTGCAGATCCCACCATGACCCAATCGCCCTTGGCTATTGGTCCTATCCATTTAAAGTGCGATTCTCTATCCACGGTTCTTGCGGTTGAAAACACACAGGTATCGGATTGGCTGCGCGCCAGTTCAATCGCCCGGTTCCAGCTCATGGATTGCATTTCATAAGTGATATGGCTGCGATGCAGTAACTCGTGGATCTTATCGGCCGATAAACCGTAAATAGTTTTACCGTTATCTTTCGACATGCTCAGCGGGATAGCCTCTTCAGTAGTGATCAACAGCTGTTTGTCCTGCCCGATGGCGTTAAGGGGCGGCAAAGTCAGGGAGCAGATTAAGAACAGCGAAAGGAGTGATGGGAGGGTGACTACCCCAGTATTTTTATCGTATTTAAAATTCAACCTGTTCATGGTGAATTGCTGCCTTAATATTTTTATAGCCGGCTTTAGATAAATTTCCCTGCGAAAGACATTAAATCAAAATTTGAAAAATTGCAATTTACTTGGCAATAAAGATAGTGGGCAGTTCTGCACCAATGGTATGATATATTCATACCATTGGTGCAGAAAGGTGACAACATGGGAACGGTACGTAAAACAATTACTCTGACAGATCAACAAGACGCCTGGGTAAAAACACAGATCATATCCGGTCATTACACCAATGACAGTGAATACATACGTGATCTGATTCGACGCGAACAAGAACGTAGCACAAACATTGAAGCTATTCGTGCAGCGTTGGTTGAAGGTGAGGCGAGTGGCGAACCGCAATCGTTTGATGCGGCGTCATTTAAACAAAAAATGTTAAAAACGCATGGCTGAATATCGTCTTAGTCCAGCAGCTGAACAGGACCTGGAACAAATCTGGGTTTACACTTTTCAGCATTGGGGGCTGGAACAGGCTAATCGTTATATCGATTACTTAACTGAAGCATTTTCAGAGTTGGCCCAATTCCCAAATTCAGCCCCGACCTGTGACCATATCAAACAGGGTTATCGTCGCCGTATTGTTGAGAGCCATATTATTTATTTTCGGATTACAGATTATGGCATCGCAATTATCCGTATCCTGCATGAGCGTATGGAAGCCTTGCGTCATATCTGACATGCCGATGGCGAATTAGGCTCGCCGCAATCTGACACGCGACGGCTCTCAACGCATTCTCCGTGGATGAATCTGCGAACAACACAATGAGTGCGTGCACAAAATGCTCAAAATAGGGCATTTCAGTAAGACAAACTATTCGGTACACTGGCTCACGCTACACAATACTGTTTGGCCAGCACATGTCGGAATCGTTAAAAATTGGCCGGCGGTTTTAATAACTTACAACGTAAAAAGCAAACCAGGAGGAAAAAAATGAATGTACTCACAGACCTGTCACCGATATTAATCCCAATCACGGCGCTTCTTATTCCGATAGTCAGCATCATCGCCTGGCTGATTTTGAGAATCACGCGCCTGCATTTGCTGCATGAAACGGTGCGGCATTTAAGTGAGCGCGGGCAGCCTATCCCACCAGAACTCCTCAAAAGTATCATAGACAGCAAAGCTTCCTAGCGTCTTTCCTGCAAAGGTTAGTCTCAAAATGCCCTATTTAGGGCATAGAAAATAATTCCTATCCTGTGTACTATCAGCCAGCTTTCACTTGCAGAGTAGGCTGGTGACTAGCGTCACGGAAATTGCAGTTGCAAGATGTTTTTGGTTTCGACTCCGGCTGGCTCAGTCCAGTCATCACATCCAGACTTATAAAAAGGCAAAAAAATGAAGCAAATACAATTTTTATTCATCTGCTTATGTAGCGCAGGTCTATTGGCGGGTTGCGCAGATACGCCAAATAACAATAAGGTTGCAGCTAATGCTACCCCGGCAAAAACATGTGCGTCAGACCAAGTGCAAACTGGATCGATGATTCATTCTCACTCCTGCGCGCAAAGCAGCAATTCAATGGTAGTGGATAAGGACTCAATGAATCCAATCTATAACCCGGGGCCGGCCGTCCGTCCGCAGGGACTGTAAGACTATTTAAAGAAGAAGATGAATCAACTGCAGTTTGATCCAGATCTTATTTTTCAATGGAGCGTAGCTCGCTCCATCGCCCGCAAGCTTCCTCTTCCAGTGCCAGATTTTGGTGGTCATCGCGTTGACACCTATAACGACAAAGAAAGACGGCGCTGGATATTCCCCTATGTGCAGCCAGGACTACTGGAACTCGCGCGCAGCATAGACCACCCAACCGATTTCATCAAACTGTGCGGTACTGCATCTGAACTTAGCGCCGCGCTGACAGACAACTGGGTGATTGCCGAACCAGGTCATCTCATGACCTTTCGAGGGACCGCCGTTCAACGCAAAGTACCCACCGGATACATGATGGAGATCGGGCATTCAGAACAGGGCACGGAAGTGCGGATCCTAAACGATGGTGGTGAGTTGGCGGCGAGTGGTTATGCTGTTGAGACCGCTACGGTGTTTGTTTACGATCGTATCGTCACTGAGCCCGGCCATCGTCGCAAAGGCTTGGGTAGTGTAGTGATGGGCGCGCTACGGGCCTCGATTCAACGCAGCGGCATCACGGAACTGCTGGTAGCGACCGATGACGGGCGCAGCCTGTATGAAACGTTGGGGTGGAATGTGATTTCGCCGTTTACTACAGCGTCGCTCGCTCAACTGCCAGGATTGCGCAGCTAACAGGTATCAGTTGCGTGTACATACGCAATGGGATTGCCGGCGCTGCGTTAATGACGAGGCGAACCAGTGGTAATTTCTGAAATCCAAAAAATTCTGTAAGAAACTTCGCCGGCGCGTGACTATCTGGTTAAGAACAACACTTCCCATTAATCATGGCCGAGCCTCCCTACTCAAACACCCAGACTCAGACTCAAACCCAGAACAGCCGCTATCAGCTGGCTATTGCAAGTTTTGGTGGAGACATTGCCCGGTTTACTCACGGTTATGAACGCGAACCTGCCCGCCGGCAGGAGCTATTGCAGGAAGTGCATGTCGCCTTGTGGCAAAGCTTTGCTGGTTTCAACGAACAGTGCTCACTGCGCACCTGGGTATATCGCGTCGCGCACAATGTTGGCGCCACTCACGTCCAGCGCAACAGGCGTGCCGTAAAAGGGATCGAATTGGATGTCGATGAAGCGGGACTCGTGATCGATGAGCAGGCCGATATTGAAATTACCGAGCGGCGACTGGATTTGGAAAGACTGCTGAATCTGATCCACAGTTTAGATGCACTGGATCGGGAAGTCATACTGTTGTACCTGGAAGATCTGAGCGCAGCCGCCATAGGCGAAATTACCGGTCTGTCATCGCGCAATGTCGCCACTAAAGTGCATCGCATCAAAGTACTGTTGGCCGCTCAACTTGGAAGCGGGAAGGAGAAATCATGAACGACAACGACTTAAAAAATCTTTGGAAGGCGCAGGCAGTATCAACTACTGCGCTGGAAACAGATGAGCTGATCAGTAACGCGCGCCGCTTTCAGCGTCGGGTCAGTTTTCGCAATCTGACAGAATATCTGGCTGCAGTTCTTGTGATCATGGTGTTTATCTATTACATCTGGGCTTTTCCGTTTACGTTGATGCGTATCGGTAGCGGGTTAATTATTATCGGTGCCCTGGTGGTCGTGCAGCAGATGCATCTTCGTGCGTCAAGTCGCCCATTACCGGGCGCGCATGGCAGCATGTCCTGCCTGGAATTTTATCGTGCTGAATTGGTTCGCCAACGTGACGCGCTGCTTGCAGTCTGGCTCTGGTACGTTGGCCCCTTTGTACCTGGCATGGTGGTATTTCGCTGGGGTGTCGAAACCGAGATGGATGCCTCTGCCCCGTTTGCCCGAGGCGTTGTCGCTAATTTGGTGATCGCTGCGGTGATGTTGGGTGTGATTGGTTTTAACTTCTGGACTGCACGCAGGTTGCAGGGCAAGATTGATCGTCTTGATAAAGACATGGTTGAACAAGAATGAACTATGGATGCATATATACCTATCCAAGAACGCATTAAATTGGCAGGTGAAGTGCCGGTCAATAGTTGACCGCTACGGTCAAAAAATAGATCTTGAAATTATTTGCAGTCGATACAGCAGCCCGGAGGAATGACATCGTGCTTGAATTCAAAACCATTAGCATTTCAATCGACCGGAATTGGAGAGAAATTTACGAGGCGATTTGGCAGCCGAATGACTTTCCGAAATGGGCTTCCGGGCTCAGTAATTCACCGCTTACAAAAGAAGGAAAGGTTTGGAGAGCTGAAGGCCCTGAAGGTCCAATCGCGATAAAGTTCACCGATCACAATGAGTTCGGAATCATGGACCATTACGTTGATGTGGGGCTCGGGACAGAAATTTATGTGCCGATGAGGATCATCCAAAACCGTGACGGTGCCTTGGTGCTATTCACCCTGTTTCGGCAACCTGGCATGTCCGACGCCAAATTTGAAGCAGATGCTGCATGGGTGGAGCGTGATTTACTTTCATTAAAATCTTTGGTGTCGGTCTAATCCTCATATTTAGATGGTAAATTCCGGTATGGCTTGATAATCAAAATCTGTGAAGTTATTACCCAAGGCAGGGGGCAGTTATATGATAAAAAACAAAGGAATCCATGGCGATGAATTATAAGCAGATATTGAATTTCGTACTGATTGCGGCGACCATAATCATGGCGACCTGTTCGCACGCAGAACCTGTCACCGTCACCCAACTGATCAGATTTAAACAGATATCCGAGGGACTAAATAAACTCGGCCCCTACAAAGTTTCGGTTAGCCTGTTTTATAACGAAAATGGAAAATTTCCGTCGTCGAACGGTCAGTTGAATATACCTGGTGCAGAAAAATTTCGTGATGAAATCATCGACAGTTTAAAAATTGAAGGTGAGGGAATCATTGCGGTTAACTATGCGAATTTTCCGGACGTGGCTAATGCGTGGATACACCTGGTGCCGGATGTCACCGCAACTCATTCGATACATTGGCGTTGCGTAAGCAATATTCCGGACATTGAAAAAACTGTGCCGGACTGTAATTTTTATAGAGTCTCGCCTGAATCTGAAATCAAAATTCTTCAGGATGCCAAAACTCAGAAAATTAAAAAACCTGACCTGGCAGCCAACACGACAAAGGCATCAGGAAAAGAGCTTAGTTGCGTGGCGTTGAGACAAGCCATAGAGAACAAACTGCAGTCCAAAGGTATCAAGAATTACCAGTTGAATATTCTGGGCAATTCAGATTCCAGTAAAGGAAAAATTGTGGGGCGATGCAACCGGGGCGCAAATAAGATTGAGTATCTGAGCGTAATCGGCACATTCTGACAAATGCGAAGCAATCAGAATTATCGAAATTGGATTACCTGGGAAGAAAAATGTTGAGCTAAGTAAGTTGCTATGTTCGACCTGTCCCCCGTGTTTGGTAATTAATTCAAAGATCGTGAAGGAAAATTAATATGAAGCGATGGAAGTTTTATCAGTTCGTGCTTATCTGCCTGGCGTTCGAATTTGCGGCGCCTCGGTCCTTGTGGGCGCATGGCACTTTATTTGACCAGACTGCCGCCATCCCGTTACATATCTCCGTAAAGTTCGCTCCAACACCGGTACTCGCTGAAGGTCAGTGGCATATCATTTATGAGTTAAATATATCAAATACGGGGAAGCGCAACTTGCAGCTGCAAAAGCTTGAGATTCTGGACGAATCAACCGACAAAGTAATGCAGACTATTTCCGGCGATACGCTCATTGCAGCGCTGGCCCGCCCCGGTACCCACAATACGCCCGATCCGGCTAGCATCGAAGCGGGTATGCAATCTGTCGTCTTTATCGATCTGCAAGGCGACCCAAAAACACCACCTCCACAAGTCTTGTATCACCGCCTTGGATTCACGCCCATCGACGGATCGATTAAGGAACAGAATATTGTTTCCAGTGGAACCCTGCGAATAAACCCGACACCGCCGGTTGTTCTTGCCGCACCACTTCGTGGGGGAAATTGGTTGGCATCACATGGCTTGTCGAATACGTCGTCGCATCGCCGGTCGCTACTTACCATCAACGGGTCAACTACTATTGCCCAACGCTATGCTATCGACTGGACGCAGATCGGTGATGATGGCCAGATTTTTCGTGGAGACCCGGCGAAAAACAGCAACTGGACACCCTATAATGCCGATGTTTTGGCGGTGGCAAATGGTCGAATCGTAGAAGTACTTGACGGACTACCGGAAAATGACCCTACATCTGATACCAAAGCAATTGCAATCAATTACGATAATGCGCCTGGAAATCATATTGTCATGGACATAGGACAAGGACATTTTGTGCTCTACGCACATCTGAAACCGGCGAGCCTGCTCGTCCATGTCGGTGATTTAGTCAGCCAGGGGCAGATTCTGGCGTCTCTCGGTAATTCCGGAAAAGCTGACGCGCCTCACCTTCATTTTCAGGTCATGGACGGACCTTCACCGCTAGGCTCAGAAGGGCTCCCATTTGTGTTTGCTACTTTTACCCTCCAAGGTCACGTTTCATCTCTTGGCATTTTTGTTGATGGAACGGGTTGGCACGCTACAAAGCCACCTGTAAGACGACACGATGAGATACCAATTGAGAATGCCGTTGTTGATTTTTCTAATTGAAAAATGCGTTGATCGGACGTGATGCAGCCGGTCATTGAGATCACCAATATTGACGATTTCGTTCGCAAAATGCCCCAAATAGGGCATAGAAAATTTTAAGGTAATCCTATAGGCTCATGAAGTTGTCTTTATTGGAAATCGGAAAATCTAACAACTATTGGTCGATATTCAATTGACTCATGCTCACATTGAAAATAAAAATTAATGAAAATTAAAACATCTTCACCATTTTTGACTCGCCACAAAAACTTTTCTATGCTGTTCCTGACGGTTGTAACGTCATTCTGTTTGAATTTTCCAAGCACCGCGAACGCACAGGAACAACAAGAGCGCCCAGGAAATTCGGCGTCTAACGTCAAGAAACTGGATTTGGCTCGACGATATTTTGATGCTCGAAGTGACATTACTGCACTGCAAATAAACAATCAGGCATCGGAAACACCAGACAAGGCAGCCATCGATAAAATGGTTCTGCAAGTAATGGCTACATTGAGCAAGTCAAAGGATTGGAATCCCAGTAACCAAAACTGGGAAAAAGTGCGGCAGATACTGGGTAATGCGATCAAAGAAATGAGTACGCAAATCGAGCTTGAAAAGAAGCAAGGCCCTGATAAGAATCAAATTAACAATGCGCTTCAAAATAAATTTTCTAACCAGCTTTCTGAAAGTGATCTTGAAAAAATAGTTGGCTTTTACGAGTCTACAACTGGCATAAATTTTGTTAAGACACATACACAAATTTACGCTGCGTACCCTGGGGCGATGCTCAAGTTTCAGAAGATGGCTCAAGACGGGAAAAAAATAGATCAGACCACTACCATTGATATTCAACAGTTTCAAATTCTCGTTGGCTTATTTAGTGAGTACTTAGCATATCAGCTCACAGTTCTTGATCCAGGCCCTGGCCATGACAGATCGGGTTTACAAGCGTTGCCCATGGTTACAGCAATGGCAATCCGTGTCGATTTTGATCGATTGGAACAGATTTGGAATGAACTTCCCAAAGACGCGCAACAAGAAGTGATTGCGTACAGAGAATCCCCAAATTGGAAAAGTGAGCGCGCTGCACTTGTTAGCAGTCTGGAAGAATTGGAAAAATTTACAAAGTCAGGTGCATTTATGAAGAAAATAGCTGCGGCAATGGCCGGCGCTATAGGTAGTGTTCAGGGATTGTTACCGCCCAACTAATATAAGCTAATTGTTTTACTCAACTGGGGGAGGCAGCCATGTATCGGCAACTGGACAGTTGACCGAGTTTAATGGCAGGCGCAAATCGGCACACAGCGAAAATTTGAATGAGGCACTTATTTGAACACTAAACGGCAATTGCACCGATTCATAAAATTCACCTGTTGGTATTTATTAATATCCGGGATGGCAGCGGTTGCTTTGTTGATTTACTGCTTTCCTAGCTATCCAAAATCATTATTGGGGTGGATATTGTTATTTATTTTTGCATTGCCAATTACCGTTGCTGGGGAGTGGATGGGTGGTCTAATTACAGAGAATCGCCTTGCCCAAAAAATAGAAAACGAAACAACAAGCGAACCTGTCTCGATTGTCAGAATGATTTATTTGCTCTTCGCTTTACTGCTTGCCTTCGCAATATATTTTGGCTGTGCTCATTATGTGAATCTAGGCTGAATTGACAGGCGCAACGCAGCACCAAGCCGACAGTCAATATTGCCGTTCAATTTTAAATAATATTTTAAGAAAATATGCTATCCAAATTTCTTTTGTTGATTGTTCTAATTTATATTGGCTTGCCTGTAAACTCAAACGCCGCCCTCGTGAATGTGGTACCAATTGAAGTCAATCAAGCCATTGTTAGCGTCTACGGTGGGTCTAAGTGGCACGACAAAAAATTGTTTGAATTTTTGAAAACGAATACCGGATTTGTTACTGCTCAGTTTTGGAGCAATCTTTCTGTGAATGGCGTTAACCGGTTGCTGGTCATTGTTTCAATTGAGCCCAAAGAGATTCCAGATGAAAATCACATACAGTTGATTGGTGGAGCAATTTTGAAGCAGGTCGGCTCGAAATGGATTGTTGAGAGTGAGAATAAAATCTTAGGCTGGGGTGGGAAACACAATGATATTGGAGCCGCAAGCATTGTGCGTGTTGGAGAAGAAAAATATGGCATTGAGATTACTGAGTCTGATGAGGTGCGTGGATTTGAATCATTTTCAATCAGAGTTTTCATACCGGTTGATCAGAAATTGGAATTGGCATTAGAAATTGGCGCTGGAGGACCCGAGGGTGATGGCCCTTGCGAAAATAAGAATTTTCCGCCCCAAAGTTTGAGCGTAAGTTATATTCCTGTACCAAATTCAGAGTACTTTGATATTAACGCATCTGCCGAATATAACGAGGGTGATTGTGAGAACAACGTCCGCAGGGAAACGCAAACCTTGTACCACTTATATAACGGAAAATATTCACCTGAATGAAATTAAAATTAGACTTTCAATGGCACGACCCGGCTCCATGTGGACTGTCGCGCTACCAATCTATTTTTCTTCTATATCAGGAAGAAAAAGACATCTGGTCAGGTTTCAAAATCTCAACAAGCTTTCCAAATAAGTGCTTTTAAGGCAGATAAATGATGCGAAATGTTTTTTTGATTTTATTTATATCGCTTTTGTTTTGCCACTGCAAAGCTCAAACCAATAATTATGTTGACGGCAATTACGTAACGAAAGGAGGATGGGGGAGTCTAAAAATTTCTACCTTAGAAATTATAACCGCGCACATAAAGAAGGTTTCATACGAAATCGAAACATCTGGTGGCGATATAAGTACATGCGAATTAAGTGGTGAAATTCAAAATGGCAAATCAAAACCTATTTCGTGGGATAAGAACAACCAATGTGTAATTGATTTTAAAACTTCTGACGACAGCGTAGAAATATCATCAAACACTCGACAAGAATGCCAATTATCTTTTTGTGGGGCACGTGCTTCTTTTGATGGGGTATACATAAAACTTAAACCGGAGTGCGAAGCGAAAAGCAGGGGAATCGCGAAGGTTAAATTCGCGACTCTATACAATCGTAAAAAATATCTAGAGGCTTTCCAAACATTGGAAGATCTTCTTTTCAATTGTGAAAATATTTTAGACTGGCAGGAATTGGGGAACGTTAAAAATGACTTGGCGATTACTCAGTATCATCTTTACGATTACTCTGAATGCATCAAAACGTTAGAGCCATATGCAAAAGAAGCATCCATGTCAGATAATGAGATTTTGAAAAAATACTCTATTGACGCAGCTAACGCAGATGCAGAATTGAGGCTTTTACGATCAGCGCGGACAAACCTAAAACTATGCAGCGCGAATCATGATTTTCTAAAGATAATAGAAGGAAATTATTCTGTTCCTGCTTCTCATTGCTCAGAAAAGGAAGAAAATTTTTTGGCAGTCTGCTCAGGTGATGTGCACGACACATTATCAATTAAACGAATTAGTGATAATTCAGCGAAATTTGAAGTCGAAAGTATCCAGAGAAATTTTGCTGAATGTGGCGCATCTGGAGTTGCGGTGGTAGAGGGTGACAAACTAGTGTACGTTAGTACCGAAGATGATGTCACGAAGGGCTTTCAAATAAATATTCAGCTTTGGCACGGGAAATTAACATTTCATGTTATCGCTCCAGCTGAACTTACAGAGAACTCTGATCCTTTTTGTGGATTCAATGCTACTCTTAATAATTTAGAATTCGATCTGAAAAATAAAACCCCCAATTGAATGGGGGGTTTGGAGAACCACGGCCGTCAACAATGGGCACAATCCAGGCCCAGCAAAAAAAATCAAACCGCAACAATTCAAGCGTCGATTTTCAGGTGAAGAAAAAAATCTTTAAGGTCAATGATGGACAGAAAAAAGAGACTGCAATTCTGGGGTGCGGATGAGAATGACGACAGCCTGCCCAGAAGTGTGATCGAAGGACGAAAAACCGTCACCGCCGATACCGTTGAAAGCTATTACAAACCATATGGTGAATTTGGTGATGGCAGTTACGCCGTCGGTGATCTTATCGAGGTCTATGACCTAAAACAAAATCTACGCTGCATCATCAAAGCGACCAAGGTTGTCAACATCAGGTTTGGTCATATACCCGAGGAAGTATGGCGCGGCGAAGCGTTTTCCAGCGAACAGGAATTTAAGGATTGCCATATACGATGTTTGCCTGAGTACGACTTACATGATGATTTTGAATTGGTTACGCTGCATTTCGAACTTGTAGAAGTAGTCGCGCAACCATCCCGTCAATAAAATAGCGGAAAATCAAACAATGCCCATCGAAATACCAGCAGCATCCTTCGCCGTAGCGCAGCCAAAGCTTGGCTCAAGTTAACCTGCATTGATCACTGTCAAATGTTGTAAGAAACCTCGCCAGCGCGAGACTATCTGCTTAAGCACGGTACGAAATCGGTGTAACGGTAACTGCCAATTTTTGGAAAGACTCGTAAACATGTTCAAGAATAAAAATAGTGTCGCGGCCTTAACTCTGTCCCTCGCGTGCCTCTGTCTTACATTCACGCACACCGTCAATGCCGCGGAACCTGCAACGCCACTTTCGCCTGCGCAGGACATGGAAGGCAATTGGAGTGGCATCCTGGCAGGCAACCTGCGCCTCAATCTGCACGTTAAAAAATCAGCTGACGGCACATATACTGCCATCCTGGAAAGCGTAGACCAGGGACATGCCATGATTCCGGTTAATAAGCTGGACGTATCGGCCGATCACCTGGTCTTATCGGTCGCGGCGGTGCATGGAAGCTACGACGCGAAATGGGACGACAAGGCCAGTGCCTGGATAGGAACGTGGACGCAAGGCCAGGGATTGCCACTGACCTTTACGCGGATGAACGGCGACATAGCCAAAGCCAAACGACCGCAAGAAGACGCGATTGAGGCCGGGCCCACACCTTACAGTCAACAGATAGTGACCTTCGATGGCGGTGCTGCCAAAGTCAGGCTGACGGGAACCTTTAGCACGCCAATCGGAAAAGGGCCTTTTCCGGCGGTGATTTTGGTGGCCGGCTCGGGTCCGCAAACACGCGACGAAGATGTAGCGGGTCACAAAATCTTCCTGGTGCTGTCAGACTTTTTGACAAGACACGGCATAGCCGTGCTGCGCTACGACAAACGCGGTACCGGAAAATCAACCGGCAATTACAACAATGCCACGACTGTGGAATTTACCGCGGATGCCGCAGCGGCAGCAACTTATTTGCGCAGCCGGCCTGAGGTCGATGTGCACCATATCGGCCTGATCGGTCATTCTGAAGGAGGCGAGATCGTACCTGCGGTCGCAGCAAAGGATGCCGGTATCAGTTTTATCGTCCTGCTCGCCGGTCCCGGCATACGCGGTGACAAACTGCTGGCCGAGCAGATATACCTGATCGACAAGGCCTCAGGCGTACCTGACGAGCACGGCACCATCGACCGGAAAACCAATGAAGAAATATTCACAGCGGTTGCTGACGCGGCGAATGAATCCGACGCAAAAATCAAGGCGGAGACGCTGTTCAACAAAGCACTGGAAGAGCACAGGGTATTCGGCGATGTCGACAAGGCCAAAGCGAGTCTGAACTATCTGACCTCGCCATGGATGCGTTATTTCCTGAGCTATGACCCCGCGCCTGCCCTGCGTCTCGTCACAGTGCCAGTGCTGGCGCTCAATGGGTCACTCGACCTGCAAGTGCCGCCCGAACAGGATCTGGATGCCATCAAGGATGCCCTGCGCAACAACAAGGACGTAACAGTGGTGGAACTTCCGAATCTCAATCATCTGTTTCAGACCGCCAGCATGGGGACGCCGGCGGAATATGGGGTGATCGAAGAAACGATAGACCCTGCCGCCTTGACAGTCATTGGCGATTGGGTAACGGCACACTCGAAGCAAGTT
>Ga0207047_1161_pt1 | contig 15745 bp, 6 predicted proteins | sample Alteio_BWMinCont_67_FD_153302 | JGI IMG/M metagenome (GOLD analysis project Ga0207047, IMG submission 153302) | Enriched cells from forest soil in Barre Woods Harvard Forest LTER site, Petersham, Massachusetts, United States -... | ecosystem: Environmental > Terrestrial > Soil > Temperate forest >...
CGTCCGCTGAAGTTTCAGCGGACGAGGATCAACCCAATTAGCCATTAAAATTACCCAACAAAAAACGGCCAAAATGGAAAAAATACTCAATATGAAAGATATGTCAGTACCCTCGCATTACAATACGACTCGTTTGAACACTGACATCTACTGCCATGTTTTTCAGAGCCCCAAACCACAAAAATCGCCTCCTCCGAACCCCCCATTCGGTACGGGCGGGCATTAATCATTAACCATTAATCATTAACCAGTGAAAAACCCCCTATTTTTGCAAAAAGTTATTTCGTTTATGTATAAGAGCTTTGTTTTATTCCTCGTCTGCCTCGCCTGCTTCGTAAGTTGTAATAACAATACATCAGATAATACTTCAAAAGAAACTGCAAAAAGCATCCCCGTTCCGGCTAAGAGTAACCTTAACGACACGGGCACTGCAATACTGATGAATGTGGTAAATAAATATTACGACCTCAAAAACGCATTGGTAAAAACGAATCCCACCAAAGCAGACAGCGCCGCCAACATGCTGGCAACAAGTACAGACAGCCTTAAAATATTTTTGAGTAACAATAACAATGGCAAAGATACCGTTACACCCTATGCCAAATTAGCTGTTTATATAGATACCGTTATTACACAAAGCAAAATTGCTGAAGCCATAGATGATAAAACCTGCGAAAAACAAAGGCTTGTGTTCAGCACCATATCAAGTGCCATTTATGGATTGGTGAAAGCTGCGGGATTGAAAAATGTGGCAATATACCAGGAGCATTGTCCTATGGCATTTAACGAAAAAGGCGCAAACTGGCTCAGCGATGACATTGACATTAAAAATCCTTACTTCGGTAAAAAAATGTTGGAATGCGGTGAAGTGATTGATTCTATAAAATAACCTGATTGGCATGATAATGTTACCTGCATTGTAGTTGATGATAAAAACCATAAAAAGATGATGAAAAATAAAAAGATGATGAAAAATAAAAATGCCTGTCATTGCGAGGAACGAAGCAATCTCACGAAATATACTTATGTAAAATACTCATTTTACTCAACCGTATAGTTTACATCAAAAATGCAACTAAGAATAAAAAATGAGCTTTTGAAAAAATCATGAAACTATTACCTGTATTCTTACTAACCCTTCTATTACCTGTCGCCCTGCTTGCCCAGAAAGTATCGTTGAGCGGATATATGCGCGATACTGAAACCGGTGAAACGCTCATTTCTGGCAACATCTTTATTAAAGAAGCCGGCCAAAGGGCGCAGACCAATAATTACGGCTTTTATTCCCTTTCCGTACCCTCAGGCACTTATACCGTTGTCTTTTCTTATGTCGGGTATGGCACCCTTACCAAAACCATCACATTAAACAGCAACCAGACCTTCAATGCCGAACTGCAGAATCAAACCACGATGAAGGAAGTGCAGGTAACCTCGCAGCGAAAGGATGAAAATGTAAAAAATACTGAAATGGGTACTATCAGCCTTTCGATGGAGAATGTGAAAAAGCTGCCTGTACTGTTTGGCGAAGTGGATATTTTGAAAACACTGCAATTGTTGCCCGGCGTACAATCTGCCGGGGAAGGAAATTCCGGGTTTTATGTTCGCGGCGGCGGGCCCGACCAAAACCTTGTTTTGCTTGATGAGGCGGTAGTCTATAATACAGGGCATTTATTCGGCTTCTTTTCCATTTTCAATTCAGACGCTATAAAAGATGTAACACTCATAAAAGGTGGCGCCCCTGCAAACTATGGCGGCAGGCTATCTTCCGTAGTGGATGTAACCATGAAGGACGGCAACATGAAGGAGTTCCATGCAGAGGGTGGTATCGGGCTTATAGCATCAAGGCTTACTTTGGAAGGACCAATAAAAAAGAACAAAGGCTCATTTATGGTGGCAGGACGCCGCACTTATATTGATGCAGTAGCAAAACCATTTTCAAGCCGTTTGAAAAACTCAGGCTATTATTTTTACGATTTGAACCTGAAAGCAAACTATAAAATAACGGACAAGGACAGGGTTTTCCTGAGTGGCTACATGGGGCTCGACAAATTTACTTTTGCAAACCCTGCGGGAACTTTTCATGCAAACATTCCCTGGGGCAATACCACTGCCACAGCACGATGGAACCACCAGTTCAACGACAAACTGTTTTTAAACACCACACTGCTCTATAACGATTATACTTTCTCTTCAAACTTTGATGAAAATGCTTTTGGTATCAAAATAACATCGGGCATTAAAGATTACAATGCTAAAATGGATTTTGATTATTATACGGGTTTCAATCATCATTTTAAAGCGGGCATTGCCTATACACACCACACCTTTATACCCAACCAGGTGTCGGGGCAGATTGATACCCTTAAATTGAATCCCGACAATGCGCTGATAAAATATGCCCACGAAGCGGGTGCTTATGTACTTGATGAATTTGAACCAACAAAATGGCTGAAAATAAATGCGGGTATTCGGTATTCGTGGTTTGAACAAACGGGTCCCTATACGCTTTACAATTACGATGTAAATGGAATAAAAACCGCCGACAGTACCAAATACTCTGCAGGGCAACCTGTAAAAACTTATGGAGGATGGGAGCCCCGCCTGAATATGCGTTTTGCCCTCCGCGATAATTCATCCATAAAAGCGAGCATTTCAAAAACGTATCAATACCTGCATCTTGTGTCAAACAACGGCACAACGCTGCCGACCGATGTTTGGGTGCCAAGCACTGCTTTGGTACAGCCCGAAAAAGCATGGCAATACTCGGCAGGGTATTTCCGCAACTTCCTGGATAATAAGGTGGAAACATCGGTGGAGGTTTATTATAAAGACATGCAAAACCAGATACAGTATAAAGACGGATATGTACCCAACAATCTGCAAGACCCTGAATTGTCTTATGTGTTTGGAAACGGCACTGCCTACGGCGCAGAATTTTTTGTAAATAAAACGCAGGGAAGATTTACAGGCTGGATAGGCTATACACTATCATGGACATGGCAAAAGTTTCCGCTCCTAAATAACGGAGACCAATTTCCCGCCAAGTACGACCGCCGCCACGACATTTCCGTAGTAGGCACTTACGAACTCAATAAAAAATGGACGCTGTCAGGTGTTTTTGTATATGGCTCCGGTAACGCTATAACATTGCCCACGTCTTATTATTTTGTAGGAGGTATTTTAGGGGAACAATTTAGTAAAATCAATGCTTACCGCTTGCCTGCTTATCACCGGCTTGATGTTGCGGCTGTGTATACGCCGCAACATACAAAACCCAGAAAGTGGCACGGCAGCTGGACGTTCTCGATTTACAATGTTTATGACAGGCACAACCCCTATTTTATTTATGTAGATAGACAAGGTACAGTCGGTACAGGTCAAGGGGTAAAACTTACAGTCTATGAAGTGTACATCTTCCCTATCATACCAAGCATCACTTACAATTTCAATTTTTAGAGAGTAATCTAAGCCCGCGATTGGATAGATGCAATATGTTCCAAAATATTTTGCCTTGCAGCCAAATCCTGCCATGCTGTAGTTATTGCGTTTAGAAGTGGTATTGAATTATTGCCGCCCAAATCATAGCATTTGTTACATCCCATATCGTTTGCCAAAATCTTTATAAGCGCTTTAGCTTTTTTACTGCCGCCTGCTATAAGCATATCCTTTTTTTCTTCTTTAGACCCGGGGTGCAAAACATTTTCATATTCGCAGGCAAGAAATGATTTTATTACATGCTGCGAACCTGTAATTGCTTTTATTACGTTAACTGTATTAAAGTGTTTATAAGAAGCTCTCGGAATATTGTCAGTGGTATGAGTGGTAGCGTCAATAACAACTTTACGTCTTACGTCGCCAAGCAGGTAGGCAATTTCACGTATATCTTCCGGCTCTGTTGCCATGATAATGATATCAGCAATAGGCACAGCCTCTTCAATAGAAGTTATCTGAACATTCTCGAACCTGTTAAAACTATGATTGCCCGTATTCTTATCAGCTATGAAAATAGTATAGTCTGTAAACGTAAGATTAGTGGCAAAATCCAAAGCAACTTTTCCGGAGCCAATAATAAGAACGTTGATTGACGCAAATGTTTTGTATTTCATAACCTGCACTTTTAAAAATGAACGACAACTGAAAAGTGATTTAAAATCACAAAGCAAATATCATTGCATTTTTAAAAGAAAAAGAATGGAGTACGTCAGCTAAAATAATGATAGATATCAATCAGGAAAGGCCAGAAAAATACACCAACTCTTTAAGTTGTTTATATTGACATAACTATACATAGCAACTCTTTTTGCTATTATTTGTGCTTTGAATTTCTTTTAGTCACTCCGAACGGGATGATGGACATGATGACCTATGTAATACCTGCCTGATATTCCGAAGAAATTGTTTGGAAAAGCCGTAACATCAGTGACGAAATTAAAAGCCGGATTTATATCAACCGATATACCGATTGGCGCTGTTTTAAATACATATTCCATTCCAAGCACACCGTCTATTCCGAAAATTGCTTGCGTATGTTCCACATTTTCGTTGCCATAGCGGTTCCAACTGCCGAAGTGAACACCACCACCCAGGAATATACGGAGGGAAGGGTCGGGAAGGTAAAAATGATATTCTGCAAGCCCTTCAAAGGTTACTGCAGGATTGTAATATCCGCCGGTAGCATCAAGTTGGGTTTCAATGGCAAGATTTCTATCAAGAAAGAACTTGGCTGTAAAGCCTGCGCCGCCAAATGGAATTACCCTGATGCCTATACCAACAGGACTTCCCTGTGCCTTTGCATTATTACTTGCAGATAATAAACCCATGAATGACACAATTACTATGATGATTATCTTTTTCATAAAATGCTTTTTTATAAAAAAGATGGATATAATATCGTGCCATCATAGATGCAATCAGACCGGCTTAATATTGTCCGGTTCCAAGCAAAACGAGGGTACATGCTTCAAGCACATTAATACCTTGTTTTACTGCAAGTCGCTCTAATTCTTCATTTTCCGCACCGGGATTAAATACTATGCGCTTGGGCTTTAATGAAAGGATGTAATCGTAATACTGTTTTTGATTTGCAGGGTTGAGATACAAGGTCACTGTATCTAAATTTTCTATGGCAGGCTCATCTGTACGTATTTCTGTATTGTCCACTTTTCCGGCACGTTTACCCAACGCAACTACCTGATGCCCATGCTGTAATAACCTGTGTATTGCCATGTTTGAATAGCGTGAAGGGTTTTCTGAAGCCCCCAAGACCAAGGTTTTTTTCTTATCCATAATAATTCAAAGTTAAAAAGTAATGCCCATAGTTGTTTGGCAAAATGTTAATATTTTGGAAAAGAGGATTAACCGTATTCAAATTGTAAAATTCGCTGAAATAGTATAGAATAAATATTCGTTATCTTTGGGTATCTAACTTGTAGGGGGATGACTATGAATAACTATAAAATTTACATAGCTGTAACAGTTGGTTTTTTATTTAAATCTTTAGCGTACTCACAGACTATTGCCGGTAGTGCAGGTAAAATTGAATTAAAGGCGGTAGTAAATTTTAAAGAAATAGCAGATTATTACAAAGCACATCCGGAAAAGAAAAAAATTAAACACATCGAAGAGGAAGATGAAGATGAGGGACGTCCCATTCATACTTTTTTTGAACCATCCAAGGTACACCCGATGGTTAAAAAAGAAGAACCCAAAGTAACAAAGTATAGCGCTTATCTTCCCGTTTCATTGTCGCCGGCAGATACGTTTGAATCAACGGTTGATGATAGCACAACAATACCACCTGATACACACGGAGCCGTAGATTCAAATTATTGTGTGACGGCTATTAACCAGAGTGTGCATATACAAACCAGAAAAGGCGGTGAAGTTTTAAATGAAACCTTAGACCAATTCTGGAATTCAGTTTTACCGGGCGGCGGATCTTTTGACCCGCGCGTACATTATGACCCCTATACACATCGCTGGATAATGGTAGCAGATGCAAATGGGGTAACTACTTCATCATCCATAATGGTGGCAGTATCAGTGACAAGCGACCCTACCGGCTCATGGAATCAATACATAGTTATTGCAGATTCAACCGGAACAAATTGGCTTGATTTTCCCAATGTGGGTTTCAACAAAAAATGGATAGTGATTACCGGAAACATGTTTGGTCTTTCAGGCGGTTATGGTGGCTCTAAGGTTTTTATTTTCGATAAATCAAAATTATTATCAGGAAGTGCTGCTTCTTATACAACATTTGCCCAGGATAGTTCGTTTGCAATTGCGCCTGCTTTGACTTATGATACTACTGAACAAAATCTATTCGCGGTAGAAAGTTGGGATGGTTCAAACGGACTACTTAAACTTTGGAAAATATCAGGTGCAGTAGGTTCTGAAAAGATGACTGACGTTGGTTATCCAAAAGCGCCTATTTCATGGCAATGGACTGCGTACGCTAATTCTTCTACTTCGTCAGGCGCGGATTTTGCACCGCAAAAAGGAACTACTAATAAAATTCAAACCAATGACGACAGGGTCTATAATCTTACCTTCAGGAATCATAAACTCTGGCTGGCGCATAATGCATTTTTCCCGTATAGCAGCAAGGCAGAGCCTACTCGTAGCTCCATAATGTGGTGGGAGGTAGATACAACGGGCACCCCTATTCAAAACGGATTGTTAGATGATACAAGCAGTACTTATTTTTACGCTTTCCCTTCCCTTGCCGTAAATGCAAATAATGATGTATTGGTAGGCTGCTCACAGTTTTCAGGTAAAACCTATCCCGCTTGCGTTTATGCTTTGCATTTACATTCAGACCCAAGCGATTCAATACGACCGGTTGATGTTTACAGGCACGGGCAGTCTAATTATTATAAGACGTTCAGTGGTACCAAAAACAGGTGGGGGGATTATTCGGGTGCACAGGTTGACCCCAAAAACGATACGGATTTCTGGACAATTCAAGAGACTACCAGCAGTACTTCCAACGATTGGGATACATGGTGGGCGCGTGTTACTTTATGCACCCCCCCCGTTAAACCGTCTTCAGTTACAGGGGCGTCTTCAATTTGTGCAGGGTCAAAAGGTACCTACAGCATAGTTCCGGTATCGGGAGCTACTTCCTATGCATGGAAGATATTGAGCGGTACAGGATGGGGCGGAAGCAGTACAAACGATAGTATAATGTTAACAGCAGGCAGTACAAAAGCAACCATAACTGTGGCTGCCGTTAATGCTTGCGGCACAGGCGTTGCAGATACCTTTACAGTTACATCGCTTGCTTTACCATCTTCTGCAGGCACCATCAGTGGCAACACCGCGTTGTGTAAAGGTTCAACGGATACGTTAAAAGATACAACTTCGGGCGGAGTATGGAGCAGCTTCAATACAGGGATAGCAACAGTGACAAACGGCATAGTTACGGGCGTTTCGGCAGGTACGGACACCATAAAGTATTCAGTAAGTAATTCCTGTGGCTCAACAATTGCCAGAGTTGTAATAACAGTAGATACAGCATCAGCAGGAACTATCAGCGGCAAAACAGCAGTATGTAAAGGGTTAACTGATTCCTTAAAAGACGCTGTAACGGGCGGTACCTGGAGCAGCACTAATACAGCTATAGCAACAGTGAGCAGTGGTGTTGTTACCGGTGTTTCGGCAGGTACGGACACGATAAAGTATTCAGTCAGCAATTCTTGCGGCACAACGGTTTCAAGATTTGTTGTAACGGTTGGTGCTACACCATCAGCAGGAACTATCAGCGGTAGCACTACATTGTGCAAAAGTTCGACGGCTACATTAACGGATACAACATCCGGAGGTATCTGGAGCAGCACTAATACAGCTATAGCAACAGTGAGCAGCGGTGTTGTTACAGGCGTATCAGGAGGTACAGACACAATAAAGTATTCAGTGAGCAATTCGTGTGGCTCGGCAGTTGCGAGAGCTGTAATAACAGTAGATACAGCATCTGCAGGAACTATCAGCGGCACCACATTGGTATGTAGCGGGTTAACTGATTTATTAAAAGACGCTGTATCTGGGGGCACCTGGAGCAGCAGTAATACCGGCATAGCAACAGTAAGCGGTGGCTTAGTTACAGGCGTTTTAGCAGGTACAGACACGATAAAGTATTCAGTGAGCAATTCTTGCGGCACTACAGTTGCGATGTTTGTTATAACAGTTGGGGCTTTATCATCGGCAGGAACTATAACAGGAAGTTCAACAGTATGTAAAGGAGGAACGGATACGTTAAAAGATGCAACTTCGGGTGGTGTTTGGAGCAGCAGTAATACCGGCATAGCAACGATAAGCAGCGGTGGGGTGGTTACGGGTGTTGCAACGGGCTCGGATACGGTAAAGTATTCAGTGAGTAGTTCTTGTGGCTCAGCAGTTGCCATGTCTGTAATTACGGTTACTGCACCGTCTGTAGGCACAATCACCGGCACCACTACGTTATGCAAAAGTTCAACAGATACATTGAAAGACGCCACATCCGGGGGCGCCTGGAGTAGCAGTAACTCAAGTATCGCAACAGTAAGCGGAGGGGTGGTTACAGGCATATCAGCAGGAACGGATACAATAAAATACACAGTCAGCAATTCTTGCGGCAGCGCTGTTGCAAATGCGGTGGTAACCGTAAATGCTGCACCCACTTCGGCGGGTACGATTACAGGCAGTGCAACAGTATGTGCAGGCAAAACGGATACGTTGAAAGATGCCACATCCGGCGGTGCATGGAGCAGCAATAATGCCGGCATAGCGACAGTGAGCGGTGGTATAGCTACAGGCGTTTCGGCAGGTACAGACACGATAAAATACACTGTCAGCAATTCTTGCGGCTCATCAGTTTCCAGGTTTGTTATAACAGTTGGCGCCACGCCATCTGCAGGAAGTATAACCGGCAGCACAACGGTATGTAAAGGCAAAACGGATACATTAAAAGACGCAACTTCGGGTGGCGTTTGGAGCAGCAGTAATACCGGAATAGCAACCGTGAGCAGTGGTGTTGTTACGGGCGTTTCGGCAGGCACGGATACGATAAAATACACCGTGAGCAATTCTTGTGGCTCCACTGTTGCAAACGCTGCAATAACAGTCGGCGCACCATTTGCGGGCACTATTACAGGCAGTGCAACATTATGTAAAAGTTCAACGGATACATTAAAAGATGCAACATCAGGTGGTGTTTGGAGCAGCAACAATGCAAGTATCGCGACAGTTAGCAGTATTGGTGTGGTTACAGGGGTATCCGGGGGTACTGATACAATAAAATATACTGTCAACAACTCTTGCGGCAGCGCTACTGCGAGTGCTGTGCTAACTGTTAGCGCCTTGTCAGTTTCTGCAGGTAAGATTGCTGGCGCTACGACCTTGTGCGCAGGCAAGACGGATACGTTAAAAGACACATCAGCGGGAGGTACATGGAGCAGTAGTAATACCGGTATAGCGACAGTGAGCAGTGGTATAGTTACGGGTATATCTGCCGGTATGGACACGATAAAATACAGCGTAAGTAATTCCTGCGGTACATCAGTTGCCCGGTTTGTAATAACAGTATCGGCTCCGAATGCAGGCACCATAATGGGAAGCGCAACGGTATGTACAGGTTCTATGGATAGCTTAACATCTACAGTTCCGGGAGGAACGTGGGTCAGTGGGAGCACCTATTACGCAACGATAAGCACAGCAGGAGTTGTTACAGGGGTAAATGCGGGAAGTTCGGTGATAAAATATACAGTGAGCAATTCCTGTGGGAGCGGGACAAGCTCTTTGACAGTGATAGTGAATACAGCGCCATATGCGGGGACTATCACCGGCAGCGCGACAGTGTGCGTTGGCTCAACAGATACTTTAAAAGATGCATCATCAGGTGGAATATGGAGCAGCGGTAATGCGTCAATAGCTACTATCAGCAGTGCAGGTACAGTTACGGGCGTGTCTTCAGGTATAGATACCATAAAATATACACTGAGCAATTCTTGCGGCACAGGGGTTGCAAAAGCCGCAATTACAGTGAGTTCCCCCTCTGCCGGTACTATCACAGGCAAGACATCGGTATGTAAGGGAGCAATGGATACCTTAAAAGATGCAACAACGGGTGGCACTTGGAGCAGCACTAATACAAGCATAGCAACAGTAAGCGGCAGTATAGTTACGGGTGTATCTGCAGGAACAGACACTATAAAATACAGCATAACCAATTCTTGCGGCTCGGCAGTTTCAAGGTTTCTAATAACAGTTACCGCGCCTAATGCAGGCACTATTACAGGCAGTGCCACAGTTTGTACCGGCGCTACAGATAGTTTGGCAGCTACTGTTTCAGGAGGTACATGGACAAGCGTGAGTACCTATTATGCAACGATAAGCGCTGCGGGAGTTGTGACGGGTGTAAATGCGGGAAGTTCCGTAATAGAATATACCGTGAGCAATTCCTGCGGAAGCGCCTCAACTTCTTTGACCGTGAAAGTGAATACCTTGCCTTATGCAGGAACTATCAGCGGCGCTGCGACTGTATGTGCAGGTTCAACAGATACTTTAAAAGATGCAACGGCGGGTGGAACATGGAGCAGCGGCAACATATTAATAGCAACTGTCAGCAGCATAGGTGTAGTTAAGGGCGGTACTGCAGGCATAGACACTATAAAATATATCTTGAGCAATTCTTGCGGGTCGGCAGTTGCCAAGGCTGCAATAACAGTAATTTCGCCTTCTTCGGGTACTATAACCGGTAGTTCATCGGTATGTAAAGGTGGAATGGATACCTTGAAAGACGCAGCATCCGGCGGAACATGGAGCAGCAATAATACAAGTATAGCAACGGTAAGCGGTGGTATCGTTACAGGCATTTCTGCAGGTACGGACACCATAAAATACAGTGTAAGCAATTCCTGCGGCTCATCAGCTTCCATATTTGCAGTAACGGTCACAGCACCTAGTTCGGGAACTATTACTGGCAGCACAACAGTGTGTGCGGGCGCGACAGATGGATTAGCAGCTTCAGTTTCAGGAGGTACGTGGATTAGTGTGAGTACCTATTACGCAACTATAAGCACTGCGGGAGTAGTAACAGGGGTTAATGCAGGTAGTTCGGTAATAGAATATATAGTGAGTACTTCATGCGGTAGTGCAACAGCTTCTTTGACAGTGAAAGTGAATCCATTGCCTTATGCCGGATCTATCAGCGGCAATACGAAAATATGTGTAGGTTCAACAGATACGTTAGCAGATGCTGTATCTGGTGGCACATGGAGCAGCGGCAACATATTGGTAGCAACTATCAGCAGCGTCGGTGTGGTTAAGGGTGGTTCTGCAGGTACCGACACAATAAAATACGCGGTAAGCAACTCTTGTGGCACAGCTACCGCAGTTGTTGCTGTTACGGTGAGTTCTCTTCCGTCTGCAGGCACGGTTACCGGCAAGTCGTCTGTAATTGTTGGCTCTATGGATTCTTTGAAAGACCTTGTCAGCGGCGGAATATGGAACAGCAGCAATGTCGCAGTAGCCACTGTGGGCAGCAGCGGTATAGTTAAAGGTATATCCGCCGGAACAGATACCATAAAATATACGGTTAGCAACTCCTGCGGAACAGCAGCTGTGAGTCTAATACTTACGGTGAGTTCACATGGTCCTCCAACCACCCCTGTAAATGGAAGTAGCGATGAAAGCGTGGATAATACAGGGCAAAACAATACTATAGGTTACCTTGAAAATACAGGATTAAAATTAACCGTTGTACCCAACCCTGCAAAGGACGTAGTAATTGCCGGTTATGAAGCCGCAAGTGCCGGCAATACAAGTGTAAAGTTGATGGATATGTCGGGCGTAATGATAACTACTATGGATTTGGGCTTGCAGCAAAGCGGCTCTGTAAAATTGTCGCTTGGCAACCTTGCAGCAGGTATGTACCTTATAGAATTGAAATCGGGAACGCAGAGAGCTATAGAACGGATAGTTAAAGAGTAGTAGCAGTGACCCTTATCAAATAGCCTTTATAGGTGGATAATCTTTACTTAACTTTGTATAGTCAATTTTGAAGAACTATGATGAGCGGCAGAATATACATAGGTATATTAGTTAGTCTTTTACTCCAATCAATATCTTATTCACAAACGATTACAGGCAGTACAGGTAAAATAGAATTAAAGGCGGTAGTAAATTTTAAAGAAATAGCGGATTACTACAAAGCGCATCCCGAGAAGCCAAAATTTAAAGATGTACCCGAAGCGGAAAATGAGACCCGCCCGATTCATGCTTCCTTTGACCCATCGATGGTGCACCCGATGGTTAAAAAAGAGGGACCCAAAGGGGCTACGTATAGTGCCTATCTTCCCCTCTCACCATCACCGGCAGACACTTTTGAATCCACACTTGATGATAGTACTTCGATACCACCTGATACACACGGAGCGGTAGATTCAAATTATTGTGTTACGGCACTTAATCAAAGTGTGAAAATACAAACAAGGAAAGGGGTGGTAGTTTTATATGAAACCTTAGACCACTTTTGGGCTTCCATTTTAGGCAGCGGTACTGCTTTTGACCCCCGCGTACATTATGACCCGTTTACACATCGCTGGCTCTTGGTGTCAGACGCAAATGGCTTAGATACGCTTTCATCTCTTCTGGTAGCGGTATCCGTAACAAGCGACCCTACCGGTTCATGGAATCAATACATAGTCCGTACCGATTCAACAGGAAATGACTGGCTTGATTTTCCCAATGTAGGCTTTAATAAAAACTGGATTGTAATATCCGGAAACATGTTTGGAATTTCAGGTGGTTATGGCGGCGCAAAAGTTTTTATTTTCGATAAGTCGAAGTTATTGTCCGGGGATACCGCCTCTTATACCGTGTTCAAACAGGATAGTTCATTTGCCATTGCACCTGCCTTAACTTACGATACTACTACCCAAAGTATATATGCCGCAGAAACATGGAACGGTGATTATGGACTGCTTAAACTTTGGAAAATATCAGGAGCGGTTGGTTCAGAAACCATGACCAATGTAGGTTACCCCGCAGGTATGAAATGGCAATATATTTCTTATGCCGATTCCAGCAGTTTGGCAGGCAATGACTTTGCTCCGCAAAAGGGAACAACTGACAAAATTCAAACCAACGACGACAGGCTGTATAACCTTACCTTCCGGAACAATAAACTCTGGCTGGCGCACAACGCATTTTTTCCTTATAGCGCTATAAAAAATCCTACCCGCTGTTCTATAATGTGGTGGGAGATAGATACAACCGGCACCCCTGCTCAAAATGGATTGATAGATGATACAAGCAGCACTTATTTTTATGCTTTCCCTTCCCTTGCCGTAAATGCGAATAATGACGTATTGGTAGGCTGCTCACAGTTTTCAGGTGGCACCTATCCCTCTTGTGTTTATGCCTTGCATTTACATTCCGACCCGGGCGATTCAATGCGACCTGTTGATGCTTACCGGCATGGACTGTCAAATTATTATAAGACTTATAGCAGCACTGAAAACAGGTGGGGAGATTTTTCAGGTACGCAGGTTGACCCCGTAAATGATACCGATTTCTGGACCATACAAGAGACTACCGCCATAACTGCCAACGTTTGGGATACATGGTGGGCGCATGTTACTATGTGCACATTACCCGCTAAACCTTCTTCGGTTAGCGGTCCTACTGTAATTTGTACAGGTTCAACGGGTACATATAGGGCTCCGGTAGCCGGGGCAACTTCTTATACATGGCAGATATTGAGTGGCGCAGGATGGAGCGGAAGCAGCACGGCAGATAGTATATCGCTCACTGCAGGAAGCGGCGCAGCTACTATAACTGTGGCAGCGAGTATTGCCTGCGGCACAGGCGCGGCAGATACATTTACCATTACACCGTCAGTTGCTCCCTCTGTAGCTCCGGTGATAGATACCGGCGCAAAGGGGTGTGCCGGTGCGGCAGCTTCTTATAATGTAGCGCCGGTTAGCGGGGCAACATCTTATTTGTGGACAGTATCCGGAGCGGGGTGGTCCGGCACAAGTACTACCGATTCTATTTCTATTATATCAGGTAGTGTAGCGGGTACAATAGTATGTAAAGCTGAAAATTCCTGTGGTGTCGGACCGGAAGACAGCGTAACCGTTATACCTAAAACAACTCCTTCGGCAGCAACCTCTATAGTGGAACCTTCCGTGATATGTGTTGGTGACACACTTAAATTTTCAACCCCTGCCATAACCGGCGTCGCAGGCTATCATTGGAGTGTGAGCGGAACAGGATGGAGTGGCAGCAGCACTACTGATACTATGGCTGTTGTAATAGGAAGTGGTATCGGTGTTATTACGGTAAATGGAACAAATAGCTGTGGCTCGGGCACTGCCTATACAGCCGGAAGTATTACCCCGGGCACAGTTCCATTATTTGCGCCAATTATAGATACGGGTATTGCGGCGGGATGCCCCGGCGCAACTTCAAAATACAGTGTAACAAGCGTTTTCGGCGCAACTTCATACATATGGACAGTGAAAGGAACAGGATGGTCAGGCAGCAGCGCTACCGATTCTATTTCCGTTACGCTTGGCAGTGTTGAAGGAACAATTACTTGCAACGCAAAAAATTCATGTGGCACGGGACTTGGCGATACTGTTACCGTCACTCCAAAATCTTTACCGGCAGCCGCTGTTAGTATAACCAAGCCTCCTATAATTTGTGTTGGCGATACGGTTGTTTTTTCAACACCGCCGGTATCAGGAGCAACGAGTTATAGTTGGAGTATAAGCGGCACGGGATGGAGTGGAAGCAGCACTACTAATTTAATATCTGTTATTGCAGGAAGCGGCACAGGCAACATCGCTGTGAAAGGCGTGAATAGCTGTGGCTCAGGGGCTTCTTATACATTGAGCAGCATTAGCGCATCGTCTATTCCTTATTCCCCGGTAATAGACACCTCCGCTTTCCCATGCACTGGCACGATCGTTACTTACAGCACATCGGTTCCCGGCGCAATATCTTATATATGGACTGTAAAAGGTACAGGATGGAGCGGCGGTGGCGCTACCGATTCTGCTTCAGTTGTAGTGGGCAGCAGTTTGGGTACTATAGTTTGCAGCGCAATAAATTTATGTGGTATCGGACCTACAGATAGTGTAGTAGTTACACCTCAGTCCGCCCCTTCTGTAGCAAGTTCAATAACGGAACCCTCATTAATTTGTAAAGGCAGCACAGTTACGTTTTCTACCTCGCCTATAACAGGCGCTACAAGTTATCATTGGGTTGTAGCCGGCACAGGATGGAGCGGGAGCAGCACTACTGATTCGCTCAATGTTGTTGTCGGTAGCGGCACAGGAAATGTTATTGTAAATGGCGTTAATGGCTGCGGCACAGGCGCCCCTTATACATTAAGCGGTATCGGTGTAACTTCCATTCCTGTTTCCCCCGTGATAGACGCAAGCGCTCTTCCATGCAGCGGGACAACCGTTTCTTATAGTACCTCAGTTGCCGGAGCTACCTCTTATTTGTGGAATATAAAAGGCGCAGGCTGGAGTGGCAGTAGTGTCACTGATTCTGTTTCTGTTACGGCAGGCAGTGGTATGGGTCTCATCATTTGCAATGCAGTAAATGCATGTGGTACAAGTGCGGCTGACAGTGTAGTAGTTAGTGCAATAGCTATACCTTCTGCTATAACAACAATAACAGAACCTTCTTTGCTTTGCGAGGGTAGTACCGTTACATTTGCCACGCTTCCGGTAGCAGGAGCTACAAGTTA
>Ga0207047_1162_pt1 | contig 15563 bp, 19 predicted proteins | sample Alteio_BWMinCont_67_FD_153302 | JGI IMG/M metagenome (GOLD analysis project Ga0207047, IMG submission 153302) | Enriched cells from forest soil in Barre Woods Harvard Forest LTER site, Petersham, Massachusetts, United States -... | ecosystem: Environmental > Terrestrial > Soil > Temperate forest >...
TTTGTTTGCCCTGTATAATACCTACAACGTTTCCTCTGCTATCCATTAGCGGGCTGCCACTGTTACCAGGATTAATCGCGATAGAGATCTGATAATCCAAACTGTCGCCATTTAAACCAACAGCCGATGTTACCCTGCCTTCATCAAAATGGGGTGCATCCTGCGGATAACCATAGGTGTAAACGCTTTCAGCCAAATCGCTTTCAGCTTTTTTAATGGTATAAGGGATAGTACCTAAATTCCTGAACGAAGTATCAACAATCTTTAAGATAGCAATATCATTTTGAGGCTCGGTATATAAAACTTTCGCTTTAAATGATTTTCCGGCAGCATTTTGTACATAAACAGAATCAGCGCCATTAATTACATGATAATTAGTAGCTATTAATCCGTTTGAGGTAATGGCAAAACCGGTACCTCTAAACCTTTCGGTATTCACAGACCTTTCGGCCCTGCCGTTTTGTGTAAGCTTTTGGTTTATTTTATCTGTTTTATTCTTAAGGTTACCCACCTCTTGACGTAACTGGATGTATTGCGAATCCTGGCTGGTCATTTTGCCGGTTAAGAACATTACACTCAAAATAGCAAATATGGCAATCGAGGCCGCTACCGATATTTTCGAATGGTGATTTCGCCACAACTGTACCACCCATGATGGATGAACCATCAGCTCATCAGCCAGGGTATGCACATCAATTTCATCATGAATAGCATTCAAGCGGTTTTCTAATGCCAGGCGATCGCTGTATTGCTTTAACAATTTGGTAAAATCCTGATGCTCGTTAACCTTTGTATCAATAGCGGTACTTTCCTTACGAAGCAATTCAAACTGTATTAGCTCTTCCGGGCTCATTTCGCCGTTCAGGTAACGTTCAATTTCTTCCTGTAGTTTATACTCGTTCATTTCTTACCTCTTTATTTCTGCTGAAAAAACAACTTTTTCAGCCTTTGCAAACATTTATATTTCTGCGTTTTCGCATTATCAGCATTAGTATAACCAAACCTTTCGCATATATCCTGCATGCTGAGGTTGTGGATATAAAAATCCTCCATAATGGTTTTACAGGGTTCGCCTAATAATTGGAGTGCACTCTCCATTTTACTAAACTGTATATCCATGTCGTTCTGTTTTTCAACTTCGTCCTCAACATGCATATGTTCCTGAAAATCTCTTATATCACCTCCAAACCTGCTCATGTGGCTCAGCCTTTTAAGCCAAAGCCGCCTGCAGATTGAATAAATAAAGGTTTTAAGCTTACTGCTCAGCTCAAAATCCCCGGCTTTAATTTTGTTATACAATATAATAACGGCCTCCTGGTAAATATCCTTGGCATCATCAGCGGTGCCGTTATTATTTATAATCAGTTGTAGCACCATCGGGAAGTAAGCCACATACATGCGCTTTAAAACACTTTCCGAGTTATTAAGTATACCTAATATAACTTCACTATCCGTTGGTATTGAATCTTTTAATTCTTTATTCACCTGATATTACTACTTAATACAATTTAATTGAAATGGTAACCCTGTTTTTCCAAAAAAAACTAATTTATTAAAATAAGGTTACCTTTTTGAAAAACGGGCATTAAATGCAAAGTAACACTTAAAAACAAACATCATGAAAAACATTCTTAAAACAACATTAGTAGCTGTAGCAGTATTAACATTTGCTGCTTGTGGTTCAAAAAAAGCAACTTCAGGTGTTGACTCAACTACTGTAAAAGTTGATTCAACTTCAAAAACAACTGTTGACAGCACTAAAAAAGACACTGTAAAAGTTGATACCACTAAAAAGGACACAACTAAAAAAATGTAATTATTTAATCGGGCGGAGTAATGCAAATCATTCTGCCCGATTGCTCATTTAGCTGTATTTCAGATATTTATTTAGGCCGATGGGTTACTTTTTACAAATTATTGTATTAAACATTATAAATCTATAAAAACATAACCATGAAAAACTCATTTAAAATCGCGGCATTAGTGCTAGTAGTTTCAATTTCAGTAGCTGCTTGTAACGGAGGCAAAAAAAGCGGTTCAGGCGACAGTACTCAGGTAGACTCAACAAAAATTGTTAAGGATACCCTTAAAAACGATACTACCATTAAAAATGATAGTACGCATAAAGACACTACCATTAAAACTGTTACTAAAACAACAGAAACTAAAAAGAAATAATAACACCCTGATTATTAGTTTTTTTATAATTTAAAAAGGTAATCCGTGATTTTTTTTCAAAAACATGGGTTACCTTTTGTCATTTTAGGTATTAATCAGCAAAACTATTAATCACTTAAAAAAATTAACATGAAAAATTCAATCAAAGTTAGCGTATTAGCTTTAGCTATCGCTTGTTCTTTCGCAGCTTGCAAAAGCAAATCTTCTTCAGCTTCAGCTGATTCTACTAAAATGGCTGATTCAGCTAAAGCAGCAGATTCAACTAAAATGGCTGATTCATCTAAAATGAAAGCTGACACTGGTAAAATGAAAGCTGATTCAGCTAAAATGACTAAAGACACAACTGCTAAGAAATAATTTTTTCTTTAGTACACAAAAAAGCCCTGCGAGCAGGGCTTTTTTGGTTTTAGTACTTTTTTGAAAATATAATTGTAACGGCAATATTTTATGATTTGCCCCTGAACAGCGAGATTATCCAGATAATAATCGCGATAACAATAACCACCGCAAGAATACCCACTATAGCCCCTGCCTTAAAAATACCGCCAATAATGGCGCAACTGCTCATGCTCATTATAACCATAGCAATCAATAACAAGTTTAATTTTCTCATGATAAAAAGTTTATGTGATTGAATTTCATAAATTAATACAATAACTATACCCGTTTATAAAACAGATAAGTATTTTTACCGCCTACTTATCTGTCATGAGCACTACCCTACTATCTATACAGCACGCCAGTGTACGTTATTTAAACAATCATATATTTAAAAGCCTGTCATTCCATATAAATAAGGGCGAAAACTGGGCTCTGATCGGCAAAAGCGGTTCGGGTAAAAGCGCATTGCTGCAAACTATTACCGGCAGGTTTAACGTTACCGGAGGTGAAGTAAATTATACTTTTTTTGAAGAGTTTTTAGCACACCACCCCGATCATGATCCTACTTTAACGCATCATAAACTGATTGCGTTGGTGGAATCGAAACATCATTTTAGGAATCTATCCAACACTACCGAGTTTTATTACCAGCAGCGTTATAATTCGTCGGACTCAGAAGATGCGCAAACTGTTGAAGAATATCTGAATGATATAAAACATGTTGATGGCGGCAACCATTATTGGACCTTTGATAAAGTGATTGAAACGTTAAGGTTAGAGCCGCTTCGAAGCAAACAGCTCATTAAACTATCCAACGGCGAAACCAAGCGGTTATTGATCGCGGCAGCGCTGATCAAAAACCCGGTTTTGTTATTACTGGATACCCCATTAACCGGCCTTGATGTACAGACACGTGCTTTGTTTAATGTAATATTAAGTGAGATTACCGCCTCGGGTATCTCGGTTATTATTGCTACTTCGCCGCGCGAAATACCTGATGCGATAACCCACATTGCCGTTTTGGAGGATGGGGAGATTATTCAGACCATAGAAAAAGCTGATTTTAATCCTAATCTGTTTAAAGACGAGGCAAAAACCAATGTAGATGCAGAGAAATTAAGGAGTTTGCTCAACAACACCGAAAAGCCGGCATATACATACATGATAAAGATGAATGATGTGTATATAAAATATGGCGAGAAAGTCATTCTGGATAAGGTAAACTGGCAGGTGCTGCCTGGTGAGCGCTGGGCATTGCTTGGGCCGAATGGTGCCGGAAAATCGACCTTGCTAAGTTTAGTTAATGGCGATAATCCGCAGGCTTATGCCAATGATATTATTTTGTTTGATGTGAAGCGTGGCAGCGGCGAAAGCATCTGGGATATTAAAAAGAAGATTGGTTTTGTATCGCCCGAGCTTCATCAATATTTCCCAACGGATAACAGTTGCCTACAGGTGATTGAATCGGGGTATTATGATACTTTAGGATTATTCAGGCCGAGTCAGAAAACCAAAGCTGATACCGCTTTAGCATGGATGCAGGCATTGGAAATTGATAAATATGCGCGTACGCTGTTGAAAAACATTCCTGCCAGTGCGCAGCGTTTATGTTTGTTGGCGAGGGCATTGATTAAGAACCCCGACCTGCTGATATTTGATGAGCCTTGCCAGGGCATGGATGAGCATCAGCAACTAAACTTTAAGCAGATAGTGAACACCATTTGCGATATGAGCGATGTGACGCTGATTTATGTAACCCATTATCAGCATGAAATACCGGATAGTGTGACCAAGGTTTTAAGATTGGATAAGGGAATGGTGGTACTATAGTTAAATCAAAATATTATGGAAAATAACCTGGCTGTTTTTTTTGAGCGCGATCTTTTAAAATTAAGAGATGAAGTGCAGAATTTTAAAGACGAAGATAATTTATGGCGCAAACTGGAGGGTATAAGCAATTCTGCCGGAAACCTGGCATTGCATTTAATAGGTAATATTAATTTCCATATAGGCGCTACGCTGGCCCACAACGGCTACCTACGCAACCGCGAGGAGGAATTTTCGGCAACACATATACCCCGCGAAGAAATAATTACAGCTATTACCGCGCTAATTGAGCTGGTAAAAAACACATTATCAAACCTTACCCCACAACAACTGGATACAGTACATCCTATTGATTTTCTCGGCCCTAAAAGCACTGCCTATTACTTGCTGCAATTTTATGGCCATCTTAACTACCACTTGGGGCAGATAAATTATTTACGCCGAATATTGGAGGGTTGAGTGTAAGGTCATTGCATTCGGAAGCAAATAAAAAGCTGGAATTCGCATTGTATTAGGTTTTTCCTATCGTCGGGAGCGTGTTTCATAAACTGACGTTTGATAAACGATATCGAATAGATTAATTGTTATTTTTGCCACAGGTAAAACATTAAAAATGTCTATAACTACTGAAGACGAAAGAATTGGAATGCAGCAGGCAAGTGACGCTGTTGCCATTACGCTTAAAAAGATGCGTGAGTTTGCCAAACCAGGCATTTCAACAAAGGAACTTGACGAGTACGGCGGCGAATTGCTGGCACAGATCGGCGCACATTCCGCACCTAAGTTAACCTACGATTTCCCGGGGTATACCTGTATTAGTATTAATGAGGAAACGGCGCACGGCATACCATCAGTGGATAAAATCCTAAAAGAAGGTGATTTAGTAAATATTGATGTATCGGCAGAATTAAATGGCTACTGGGCTGATAATGGAGGCTCGTTTGTATTGGGTGAAGATATCCACGGCTATGGGAGACTGGTGGAAGCATCGAAAGAGATATTGAGGAAGGCGATCAGCAACATTAAGGGTGGTGTCAGAATATCAGAGATAGGCAGGTTGATAGAAACTGAAGCCAAGAAAGCCGGATATACTGTAATAAAAAACCTAACTGGGCATGGTGTTGGCCGCAGTCTGCACGAAGAACCCCACGAGATAGCTAACTACTGCGACAAGTATAACACTGCGCGTTTCAAAAAGAACTCGGTGGTAGCGATAGAGACATTCATTTCAACACGTTCAACAATTGCTGAAACACAACCCGATGGCTGGACACTGCATGGCAATAAAGGTGGCTTTGTTGCGCAGCACGAGCACACCATTATGGTTACAGGTGGTGAGCCGATAATATTTACAGCGCAAAACGGCATTTGGGATTAATATTACCCAATGGCAATGCTTTCTTTCTAATACAAACCTTCGCTGCCGCAAGCGTCTAGGTGAGCAATATACAGTAGCAAAATTTATATTGACAATGATTGCAGAACGGTTACTCAGCATGCGGCCACAAGCGGGACGCTTGCGGGAGCGGAGCAATGTCTGGTATCAGCATTATTTGAGTTTAACTCATGATCTATTTTAATATCAACGCCGGGTTTTCGAAAGAAATGCCTTCCCAACCATGAATAATAAATTGCCTGATATTTTGATGATCGGTTGCATCCGGGTTATCCAATACTGATCTGTAATGCTCTGCAAATAGATACAGCGTATCTTCCTTACTCAGGTTATTTTGTTGAGCAAAGGAGAAAACTTTAGCGCTACCCTGATTTTGCGTTGCTTCATTATACGCATTACCATTTTTGAATGCGGCTGGCTGGTGTTGATAGTAAGTTTCTATAAAAGCCAAAACCTGGCTAAACGATATTGAATTTTCCTTTAAATCTTTAATTAGAGTAGTTAGTTGCCCAGTCATTAGAATATTATTATGGGTCCGAAATTACAATAAAAAGGCCAGCTGTAAAGATGCCTTGAATGTTTTCGTTTCCGCAGGAGGGCTGCAGTTGGATGCAAAGTGGCAGGGAGGGGTTTAGTCGCCAAATAATCTGTTAAACCCCACCCTTCCCCGCCCCAACGCGGGAATCGCACAAGTCCGTTGCTTTCTTTTTCATCTTCCAAATACCGACCATAGGCTCAAATAATTTATTCAATGTCCCACCAAACTACTTTCCTGGGTGGATCGCCCAAAGTATAAGGCTCTCCGATACGTGGAACGTTTACCGGGATACCCAGTTTTTCAGCAGCAGGAAGGAGTGTTTTTATAGGTTCGTTCCAGGGATGATCAGCTTCGGGGAATTTAGCCCAGTGGATAGGTTGCAGCATACGAGCCCGAAGGTCGACGGCGGCCTGGGCGGGTTGCCCAAGACTCAAATGAACATATGGCTGGTTGTATTGTCCGCATTCCAGCAGCGCCAGGTCGAACGGGCCATATTGCTGCCCAATTTGTTTAAAGAAAGGCCCATAGCCACCATCGCCACCAAAAAACAGTCGGTATGTACCCACCTGTATCACGTAAGAAGCCCAAAGTGTTTTATTTCCTTCGCGTGATGTTCGGCCGCTGTGATGTTGCGCCGGCGTAGCGATGATCCGGAGCCTGTCAGGGAGCGTAGTTGACTGATACCAATTCAGTTCGATGATTTTTTTAGGGTCGAATCCCCAGTAAACCAATTCCGAACCTACACCAAGCGGCACTACTGCCATTTTAATATGATCCTTCAATTTTTTCAGGGTACGATAGTCGAGGTGATCATAGTGATCATGGGAAATAATCAGTACATCTATTGGCGGCATATCCGCAGCGTGGTAATGATTAGTGCCCTTAAATGCTTTAACAAACTCAGGCACAGGTCCGGCATGGTTACTAAAAACAGGGTCGATAAGTATATTACCCTGCATGGTTTTGATGAGCAAAGATGAATGCCCAAACCAAACGATGGTAGGTGCCGCGGCACTTAATGTTTTTAAATCAGTTTTTACCCATGGCAACGCGTGAGCAGGCCTGACGGGGCCAACGTGATCACGAAACATATGAATCAGCCGGTTGTGCTTTATCGTCGAATCGGGCCGTTGAACTAAATTTTGGAAACTGCCATTTTTGTAATCGGGCAAGGTGTCCAGCCGGGCAACGGCTTCACCTTGTGGATCTTTACCCAGTGACTTTACTATACCACAACTTGCGATTGCCGTTAGCAGCAGCGTCGTCATGCCGATCCACAAACAATAACTTTTCATATCCTAAACGCGGATAACAAATAAGGTACACTTATAGTTTCATCAATCACGAACCAGGCAATATTCTATCATCTAAAATCAAAATTTCAACAGAATTAATAATAAGTGTTAAAACAATAAATTGGCACCGATTGTAAACTCATAATAGCCATTTTATAAGTATTATTCTGCTCAGTATTTTTTTAGCCGATACGAAATCAATAACCTAATCAATTTCCTATCATGAAAAACATTAAGAAATAGGTTTTCCATTGCTTTCTGTAAAGAAAACTTTTAGAACTAATCCTAAATCACTAACTTTCTTTAGCCAAAACCAGTCATTAATGGAAAAAACATACCTACCCTTTGATGTCTTGCTCAACAAGATGGGCAAATTGATCGCTATAATGAGCATTTCGCTCTTATGGTTAACGCCTTATGCTAACGCGCAAACCCCGTTTGATGCCAGGCCATTGCTTCGCAAACCCACCAAAAAGGATACTATTCAAAGTGATAACTCAACTACTAAGTCTAAAAAACATTTTGGCCGTGCTGCTTTTGAATTTGGGCTGGCAGAATTAACTCCATGGACTTATGACCGGTATATTGTGAATAAGGATTATGCGCATATATCTTTTAGTACGGTTGGGCATAACCTTAACCCGGGTAGCTGGACTTTTGATAATGATGAGTTTCAAACAAACCAATTTGGTCACCCTTACCATGGGAACCTTTTTTTTAATTCGTTTAGAGCCAACGGATATAGTTTTTGGGAGGCTGCGCCGGCCGCTGCAGTCGGAAGTTATATATGGGAAACTGTTGCAGAAAACCAGGCTCCTGCCCCTAATGACTTTATTAACACCACTTTTGGCGGTATTGTGCTAGGCGAAATGACCTATCGCTTGTCTAACAGAATAATTAGTAAACAAAGCACCGGATTTAAGCGCCAGGCCAGCGAAGTGGCGGCATTTATTATTGACCCGATGAATGGTTTAACCAGAATAATGGACGGGAAATGGGGTAAGGTTAGCGATGGCGATATTGATAAGCCGGATTCAACCAACGTACATGCTGACTTTGATCTTGGCTTCCGTACATTCAGCACAAACAACATTAATACAGCCAATACTGAGCGGTCAGGGCTATACGGCCGTATTAAACTCGTTTACGGCAGCGCTGAAAAAGACCTTAAGACACCGTTTAGCAATATTTACGTTAATACAGAGTTTGGCCAGGATGATAGCTCAAAAGTAAATATCATTAGCGTGTACGGATCATTAATTGGGTGGGATTTTAGTAAGGCAGATAGCCAGAATCAAGAATTGCTCATCATATCTGCCAATTATGACTATATCCATAATCAGGCCTTTTTTTATGGTGGTGAAAGCGCCAAAGCCAATCTCTTTTCGGAGTATAAATTAAGTAAGGGCGTAACAGTTAATACATCGTTCGGCTTAGGGCCCGTACTTTTGGCGGCGGTGCCCGATAAATACTTATTTAATGGCCGCAACTACGATTATACCTCGGGTGTAAGCGTTATAGCCGGAGCCGGAATTAGTATTGATGACAAGCTGTATTACAGTATTAACTACAGAGGAGCTGCGCTATTTACTATAAATGGCAACCAATCGCATTATTTTTTACATGTAGTAAGCAGCGAACTAAGATATGCACTTGGGGATGGATTCTCGTTATGTGCTGAGCCCGGCTACCTGACATTGAAAGGTGATTACAAACACCATGAAAATGTAACTAAAAATTATAGCTACTTCAGGGTGTCAACACGGTATTCGTTAAATTTTTAAGGATGTTTGTCTGAACCTTGATTTCCAGGATTTGGGGATTGCCTGATTTTTGATGGTGCGGTGAAATTTCCGCTGCCGCAAGCGTCCCGCTTGTGGTTCGAATTTAGGTAATGGATATGTACAGCTACCGTAGATTGCAAAACGAATACTTAGCATGCGGCCACAAGCGGGACGCTTGCGGGAGCGGGGGAACTTTGTTCTTTTATAATTGATTGCAATTTTTATTAATTTAGCATTTGATCCTAAGCCAAATAATTGAAATATCTTACGCTACTCTTTCTATTCATTTGCAATTTTGCCTTTGGGCAAAAATATATGATTGTAGGAAAAGACACTTTACCTTTTAAAGCCATTCTTTCAATCCCAAGAGACACAACATATAAAAGTGGATTAACATATATCACTGCTGACACCTCTTATGAAGATCCTTGTTATAAGTTTGAAAAGCGTAATGGGGTAATAATTAATCGCACAGATAAGAATTGTTTACAACAGGGTTTATGGATAACGCCCGACAGCACCGGAAGTTATACAACTTCATATTATACAAATGGAGATAATAACGGGAAATGGCAATATTACAGCAAGAAAGGTAAGCTTATAAAGAAAGTTGAAGAGGCAGAATTTGGAAAGGATAGTTACATAATTAAAGAAATCGATTATTCAAATGGACACCCTGTTATAGTTAGATATGTCCCTTTTTTTCAAATTTATTATCGAAAATTTTGCAATTGTATTACCAATTTTAATTGTTTCGATATTTATTAGAACACTTGTAAACAACAAAATTTACAATGTAGAAAATGGAACTACTTTTTCATTTATCAGAACTAAATTTAGGATTTTACCGAAGTTAATGAATTCAAATGAACTAAAACATAGAATTCTTTGTTTTGTAACTTTATGGTTTTTTAAATATAAGCCTGAAAACAAATACGACGTAATTATAAGTAATTTGCTATCAATTATATTTTTTGGAGGCTTCAGTATTTTAATAGTTGGTCAAGCAATCTGTAGTAAATCGCCTTAAATCCTTTAATCCGACAAATCAAGGTTCAAACACTCTCACACAACTCTACCAAACCCCATTCGTCCCTATTGGATGCACAAAGCAAACCAGTTTGTTATTCTGAACCTTGATTTGTGAGATTTGAGGATTTACATGACGCTATTTAATGGTGCGGTAAAACATCGACCATCGGCTTAAAACTGTCGGGATACCCTGTTGTAGTTGTTCCTCGCTGAAATAGTTGTCCAGTAAATTTTAGCCTAATTTCTTAATTCTCCGCATTTCAAGTGGCCATGCAATTGCTAAAAGCAACAGCATCACGATGTCTACAATGAGCTGATGCGGTGGCTCGCCCGGGTATGAAAACTCGGGATCGCTAAGGGCTGTTCCGGGAAAGAAGATCGCGCCAACCTGGGTAAGCCAGTAGAAACTTGCCAAAATAACTGCAAAGCGTACTTTGTCCATGTCCTTTAACTTTGCTACCCAAAGCATCCATAATGAAAAGCAACCTAAAAAACTGCCCAGAAGCATCGTTTGCGCATTATGAAACTTGGCATGAGGCGGCCAATGCGGATTGTAGATATGTGTATGGTTCCAGTCAAAAATATAAGAGCCGCCGGCCGACCACAAGGCTACCAATGTAATCAATATCAGGCCTATTGAGATTTTTTGCTTTTTCATTTTTTAGTTTCTTTTAATTAAATCTTTATAAATAGTTCATTCTCTGGCCTCCTGACTTTTACCATGTGCTGATAAAGGTCTTCAGGGTGTCGGTAACCCACAGCGGCAATCACTACTGCATGTAAGCCTTTTTGCTTTAAACCCAATATTTCATCATATTGAGCGGACATAAACCCTTCCATCGCGTTAGCGTCTATCTTCAATTCAGCAGCAGCAAGCAATAAAAATCCGAGTGCCAGGTAAGCTTGATGAGTTGCCCATGCAAGCCTTTCTTCGTTTTGTTTGCGACTGATAGCGTGCACAACAGAATCCCGATGCTTCTCCAAGCTGCCTTCCAGTTTAACTCCGCGGGCACCACAAATATTTGAAAAATAGGCGTCTACAAATGCTTCGTCAACGTTCGTTTCAATAGCAAAAACGATGAGACAGGACGCTTCAGTTACCTGAGGTTGGTGAAATGACGCAACGCTGAGCTTAGCCCTTAGTTCAGCATCTTCAATAAACAGTACCTTAAAGGGCTGTAAACCGAATGAGGATGGTGCCATTCGGATAGCATCCTGCAACTTATCCATATCCTCCTGTTGTACCTTTTTTGCGCTGTCATAGCGTTTTACGCCATAGCGCCAGTTTAAATGTTCTGTTGTGTTTTCCATGATAGTTGTTATTTATATAGCCAGTCCCCAACCTGTTTTCTAAATAATTCAATTGATATACCCATCAGTGGAACGAGTATGATGGTTGTTAATAGTGTTTTAAGGAGGGGGTGCCAGCTTTCGATCAGCGGCATCACTGTAATGAAAATTATATTGATAAGCGGATATATGCAGATCCATGTGATCAATGCCATTTTCCATTTCTTTGGTGTTTTCATGACTTTAAAATTTTATACAGCAAAGTTGCAGGGAAACATCACGCAAGAACAGGTCAGGAATGTGGGGGGATTGGTAAGAAAGATGGAAAAGAAGCTATTTAGCTACGGCGATAGGCGGCGGGTGAAAGGCCTTTCACGTTTTTAAAGTATTTACCGAATGCAGACTGGTCAGGAAAATGAAGTGTATCAGCAATCTGCGCTACCGTCAAAGCAGGGTTTTGTAATAATACGCTGGCTTCCAGAACAACCGCCTCGGTAATCCATTCACCGGGCGTTTTGCCGGTTACCTCTCTTACTGTTTCGGTAAGATGACCTGGCGTGATATACAATTTATTCGCGTAAAAGCTGACGCTGCGCTCATGGAGAAAATGCAAGTTCACCAATTTTTTAAAATCAGCAGCAAGAAGCTGGCTTCTGGTCTGAACGGAGGCCAGGGAGTGATTGTAGTCTTCATACAATGATGAAACTTCGTACAATAGGCCATTTATAAATGATCTCAATATTTCGCCCTGATATTTATGCATATCTTCCAGTTTACCCTTAATAAGCTGGATTGAATCTCTTAAATTGGTAGACTGGACGGGTGTTAACATAAAAATATGCCTGGCGCCGCTTTCGAAAAACGGAAACCGCTCGAGAGAGATGCCACCAGCTACAGTTAAAAAATCCTTGGTAAAAAGAATAGCAAAAGATTGAAAATCATCCGACTTATAATGCCACTGTTTGATAATGTGTGGTGACATAGCGATAAGGCAACCCGGTATGATCTCATAAGTTTCCAGGTTAGCCGTTAATTTTGCTTCCCCGCCAATGCAGATGCCTATGCCGTAATAATTGGTACGATGCGGAACAATCAATGGCTCTTTTACCTGGTTAATTGGATCCGACAGCAAAAGCACATCAGATGATACATCCTGCTGGTCAGAAAGGTTATTCAACGCGTAAGTAGGGATATGCTTGCTCATCGCCGACATTTTTGAAAAGAATAAATAAATCTAAGAAGTATATTCAGTTATTAAAATAATCAACCTTTAAGATTAAGAGAACTTGACAGGTAAGAGGTCTCATACTGGGGGCTCAAACCACTTAATATAACCCAAGCCTTACTTCATAAAAAATTAATTTTAATCAACTAAGAAGGCCGGTAATTTCCTCACACAACTCCACCAAAACCCCGTTAGTCCCTTTCGGGTGCACAAAGCAAACCAGTTTGTTATCAGCACCCAGCTTGGGCTCTTCATTTAATAAAACAAAGCCCTCGTTTTTAAGGCGTTGCATTTCGGCGCGGATGTCGGTTACTTCGAAGGCGATATGGTGGATGCCTTCGCCTTTTTTAGCTATAAATTTGGCTATGGGGCTGTCGTCGGATGTTGCTTCTAATAATTCTATTTTATTAGGGCCGCATTGCAGGAATGCGGTGAGCACATTTTCGGATGTAACCTCCTCGGTTTTATAAATAGAAGTATTCAACAACCTCTCATACACATTACCGGCTGATTTGATGCTATTTACGGCTATGCCAATGTGTTCTATTTTTTCCATGTCCAAATATTGCAAATTAATGACTGCTTGCAATTTATTAGCCTTGTTTTGAATGATTTTAAATAGGAATTTTGTATATCTTTGTATGTTTAATTGAAAGATATGAATATCCCCGTTTATTTGGATAATAATGCTACCACTCCCATGGACCCAAGGGTACTGGAAGCCATGCTACCTTATTTTGTTGAAAAATTTGGAAACGCGGCCAGCCGTAACCACCCTTTCGGCTGGGTAGCTGAAGAAGCTGTTGACTATGCCCGCGAGCAAGTGGCGAAATTGATAGGTGCAAGCGAGAAAGAGATCATCTTTACTTCGGGCGCTACAGAATCGGACAACCTGGCTATTAAAGGCGTGTTCGAGATGTATAAAGAAAAAGGCAACCACATTATAACTACTGTTACTGAGCATAAAGCTGTGCTTGACGCTTGTAAACACGTAGAAAAAATGGGCGGCCGTGTTACTTATCTTCCGGTTAAGGAGGATGGTTTGGTTGATCTTGATCTGTTAGAAAGCAGCATGACGCCTGAGACTATTTTAGTTTCGATCATGTATGGTAACAACGAGATCGGTGTTATTCAGCCTATAAGAGCGATAGCGGATATTGCCCACAAGCATGGCGCTTTAATGATGACCGACGCTGTACAGGCTGTTGGTAAAATACCGGTAGATGTTAATCGTGATGGTATTGACTTATTGGCGTTATCTGCACATAAATTCTACGGCCCTAAAGGTGTTGGCGCCTTATATGTTCGCCGTAAAGGACCACGTGTTAAAGTTACTGCCCAAATGGACGGTGGCGGCCACGAGCGCGGTATGCGTTCAGGTACTTTAAACGTACCGGGTATTGTTGGCTTAGGTAAAGCCTGCGAGCTTTGCATTGCCGAAATGGAAAGTGAAGCAAAACGTTTATCAGGCTTACGCGATAAGCTACAGTCCGGTTTAACTGTGCTTGAGGAAAGTTATGTAAACGGCAACCAGGAACATCGTTTACCGCATGTAGCTAACATCTCTTTCAAATATGTTGAGGGAGAAGGCTTAATGATGGCGATGAAAGATTTAGCTGTATCATCAGGTTCGGCTTGTACATCTGCTTCGTTGGAGCCATCATATGTGTTGAAAAGCCTGGGCTTGTCGGATGATTTGGCACACTCTTCTATCCGTTTTGGTTTAGGGCGTTTCACTACCGAAGAGGAAGTTGATTACGCTATTGAGGTTACTAAAAAATCGGTTACCCACCTACGCGAACTTTCACCACTTTGGGAAATGTTTAAAGAAGGTATCGACCTTGACTCGATTGAGTGGGCGGAACATTAATAATTTGAAAATATGCAGATGTGCGAATGTGCAGATGCTTTAATAAATAATATTTAAAGAGCCTGAAAATTTGATTTCGGGCTCAAAACTTAAGACTAATAACTAAATAAAATGGCTTATTCAGAAAAAGTAATTGATCACTATACTAACCCCCGCAATGTTGGCACTTTAGATAAAGCCAGCCACAAAGTAGGTACAGGTTTAGTTGGTGCCCCTGAGTGCGGCGACGTTATGCGCCTGCAGATTCAGGTTGATGATAATAACGTTATAACCGACGCTAAATTTAAAACTTTTGGCTGTGGATCGGCAATCGCGTCATCATCATTAGCTACCGAATGGCTTAAAGGCAAAAGCATCGATGATGCCATGAAAATTGATAACATGGATATTGTTGAAGAACTTGCTCTTCCACCGGTAAAAATTCACTGCTCAGTTTTGGCAGAGGATGCTATCAAAGCAGCAATTAATGACTATCGCGTAAAAAACGGCATGGAGCCGATAGCAAGCGAAAAAGTACATCATTAATAGTATCAAGTAGTTAGTATCAAGTAGCAAGATACCTTGCATGCGGATACTGATTGTTTGAATATTAATTGCGGGTATTAAGTATTTAAGATTTAAATCTTGCTACTTGATACTCGATACTAAATACTAAAAAAGTGGTAACAGTAACAGATAAAGCAAAAGATAAAATAGATCACCTGGTGAAGGATTCGGGCTTAGATGAGTCGTATTTCCTGCGGGTGT
>Ga0207047_1163_pt1 | contig 15497 bp, 12 predicted proteins | sample Alteio_BWMinCont_67_FD_153302 | JGI IMG/M metagenome (GOLD analysis project Ga0207047, IMG submission 153302) | Enriched cells from forest soil in Barre Woods Harvard Forest LTER site, Petersham, Massachusetts, United States -... | ecosystem: Environmental > Terrestrial > Soil > Temperate forest >...
GATGCGTTCGCCTTCCACCCGAACTTCGCCGGGCGTCAACATTCGCCCGGTCTCAACCTCGAGCAGGCGCGCGGCGTGCAGCACAATGGCCGTGGGGGCGGCGTTTGTTTGGGCTGGGGCGCGGTGTATGAGCGCAAGAAGGCACGCAGGCAGGATCAGGAGGTAAATGAGGCGCTTGGTCATAGCTCGCGCGATGGTACCACTTCTGCCGGTTTCCGCGGATTACGGGATACAACTGCTTCGGAGGGCGTCAGGCGACTGGCGGAATGTGTGGAGGAAAAAGCAACGGGCCGCAGGCATCACTTGCGATGACCTGCGGCCCGTTGCCGATCGGTACATCCGGGGCTGCGTCTTACGATGCAGGCATGGTGGTGCCGGTGAAGTAGAAGAACACATAGGCCTTGATGGTGCCGTTTGACTGCGGCACACCAAAGACCTTCACCAGCGTGTTGACGGTTAGGTTCGTTTGGACGGTGTTTTGCCCAGCCGGCGTAGTCAGGTCCACTGGGCTGATGGTGACGATGCCGTTGGTGCGGTCGACTTGATAGACGAGCGTAGCAGAACCAGGGACAGCGCTCGCATCAACCGTAACCTGGTTGGCGCCGCCAGTCACTGTCATGGTAAAGCTATCGCTCGTGCCATTCTGGACCCACCCAGTAGCAACCTTGGCCAGTAGAACCGGCGTCGGCGCCAGCACCGTCCACGGTGCGGCCCAACCCTGCGTATTGGCCGCCGGATCGTTCCGGGTGGCAAAGGATGCGCCAACGACAGGCATCGCACCTACACTTCCGCCGAAGTTAACCGATCCTCCGGTTGCCGAGATAAAGTCCGGCACAGGATTGTCGCCCTGGATAGTGTTGTTATCCTGAAGCGTCGGGAAGGCAAAGTTCCACCACTTGAACCCCGTGATCGGTTTGCCGCTCTGAGGATCGTTGCCATTGGGAGTACCGCTGGAAATGTAGGGCATGGTTTCGGTGTAATCGTCGTGGAAATCAACGAAATTGCGTGTGTAGACAAAGCTGGCCATGCCGGGAGAGGAGATCACGCCGTCAAAGCGGGCGATCTCAATATCCACGGTCTGAGCGAGCAGCGGATTTTGCAAAGGATCGGCGGTTACGTGGACTTTGAAGCCGCGCACCAGATCGCTCAGGCAAGCTGTGCCTGTGCAAAACGATTTGGCGTCGGCTGACGGATTAGCGGGCGTGCGGAAGAAGAACTGCGTGTTGCCATCGACGTTCACCGTGACGGGCACGCCGTCCTCATTGTCCACGACGAGGCTGGAGCTCAATACGTGACGCACGTGGCCTTCAGGGCTGAGCCACACGGTATTGAAGGAACTGCTGACCCAAATACGCACGGCGACGAGGCTGCCGTCCGCTTGAAAGCGGGCGGCAATGCGGAGGAACTTGTTGTTGAGATCGCTCGCCACGGAGCTAAAGTCCATAATCGTGCTGTGGGTGTGGGCGTCCATATCGTAGAAGAGAGTTCCGTTCGCCTTGTCCGCCAGGATGGTGAGATTTCGCGACGAAGGCACGTCTGTCTCGGGATTCGTTGGCGGCTCGACCGGGAAAACCCGGTTGACGGTGATGGAAGTGTTATCCGAGGAAACAGAGACGAAGCTGCCGTAGAGATGACGCAGGACGAGCCGGGTAATGTCGAAGATCGGGTGATGGCGGAGAGCCGGGCTGAAATTCACAGCCCAAAGTGTCTGACTCGCAGTCATCTGCGGATGGGCGACGATGAAGGCCGGATGAGAGAGGTTAAACTCGAAATCGATGCCGCTATCCTGATTTGCCGTTATTGTCACCGGAGAAACAAAGGTCACATTCAATGGCACGGTGAGGCTGCCCGCAGTCCCCGTGGCTCCCACGATTTGAATCTGGCTAGAAGAGACGCTGGCACCCGCAGTGCCGGCGAATCCGGTGTCAGGATCGGACGAAGCGGTTAGCGCGACATCGCCGGGATTCGCGCCGAGCGTGACCGTGGCGCCCGTGTAGGTCCCGGCAGGCACGCTGACGCTATCCAGGATATCCGCGAGTTGATCGAGTTCCACCAGGTTGATCATGTTGACCGGAGTGGGGGCGGTGTAAACGACAACGGGCGTTCCGCCACCTTGCGGCGTCAGCGAAATGCTGAGTACTTTGACGCCGATTTCGGCCCAATCGTTCATCGGGTCATCGCTGACCATCATTGACATTTGCCCGGTCTGGCTCCCCGAAGATCCGTTGGAAGAGTTGGAAGAGTTGGAAGAGTTGCCGCAGCCGGAGATAATAATTGCCAGCGCTGCCACGAACCCCATGAGCGCACGAGTACCCCTCGAATTCATCGAATTCTCCTTAGGAGACTTCGTGTGAGAAAGTCTCCGGTCTGTTTTGTTTCGTAACGGTCCGTTGGTCAGAACCGGACCTGCTTGTGGGCGTTAGGATCATTCGCCCAGTCACCCAACAAAACACATCGACTCGAAGATAGTTGCGCTGGATGAGAAAATGAGTGATGGTACGAAAGTACTACTTGGCTCGATCTGATAACGGCCGTGAGACGAGCGAGGCTGTTTGGTTGCTTAGTGGAGTTTCCTTGACTTCGGTGTCAGGTGAAAGTACAAGTGAGGACAAGCTGTCTGGTTTGCTTAGCGGACCTTCAGGTGTCGGAGAAAGCGAAATCCAGATCGGGGGTATTCTTGTTCTTTGACCAATGCGCGGCCGCGTGTGAGATTGCATGAATCCTTATTTGTCGATCGTCATCCCCGCCTATAACGAGGCCGCGATTCTGCCCATCACACTCGATTGCCTTCGCGAATTTTTGAGCGAGCAAGTTTTCGCGGCAGAGGTGATCGTTGTCGACGACGGCTCGAGCGATAGCACTTCGGTTCTCGCCGGAGATTGGCAGCGAAGTTTTGAATGCCTTCGCGTGTTGCGGAACTCCGTGAATCTGGGAAAAGGGGCCAGTATCCGGCGAGGGGTAGTGGCGAGCCGCGGGGAGTGTGTATTTGTGACTGACGCGGATTTGCCGGGCCGGCCCGAGGATATCCTGAGATTGCTGGAGGCGCTGCGCGATGGGGCCGCCGTGGCGATCGCTTCGCGCCGGCCAGCCCCGCTGAGCGCCGCTCCCAGTGGCCCGCGTTTTCTGGCGAGCTTCGTGTACAGGGCCCTGGTACGGGCGATTTTGAACTTGCCCCTGCGCGATACGCAATGTGGTTTCAAAGCTTTCATTCGTGAGCCGCTGTTGCCCGTGGTTGAGGAACTTCGTTTAGGGGGATTTTCCTTTGATGTGGAATTCCTTTTCGCCGCGTGGAAAAGAGGACTCCAGATCCGCGAGGTCGATTTTGATGTGCTCGAACGGCGCCCCACCCGTCATGCGATTCTCCTGCAGTCGCCACGCATGCTGATGGACCTGCTGAGGCTGCGGTTTATGTCAGGGCGCCCGCGGCGCGGCCTAAGGACGCAAATGGAAACGCCGGGGCACCCCCCGAAGCAGTCCGAAGATGCTTGCCTCGCCCGCGATTGTGATTTGCCTCGCCATAACTAGGATTCGAGTTGCAGGCTAGCCGGGAAGCGTCTCTTCCAAATGGCGGAAGTTGGTGAGCCGGATTCCCAGCCTTTCAGTGGTCTCCCTGATCTCTCGCGAAGTTAAAGCAAGCACCTCAGTTTGACGCGAGCGCGTGAGCTCGCCACCCACAGTTTCCAGTTCAGCACTTGAGTATCCGGGATGGCACATCAACTCCGTGGTGCCGTCCGGAACCAAATGGAGAAGTGCGCTCACCATCCTCACATCCAAAAATCCGGTTTCAGCGAGGCCATAAAAGGCGTTCGGGCCGTCAAGGCCTGCCATGCGCAGCCGCTCCCTGAACGGCCGGACAAGCGAACTCACCCCGCACGCGATGGCAGAGCGCCGCAGCCCGGCGATGCCGGGGCCGCCAAATTTCCAAAGCGCGGGTAAGGCGGCTTCGAGATTTTCGGCTGGACAGCGGACGCAGCGGATACGAAATTCGCGCGCCAGGCCGATCACAATAGGCGAAAGCTGGGGGAGAACGTGCACGTGCAGGTGTCCATCCAGATGGGTGGGAAGGAGACCTGCGTCAGAAACCTTGAGCAGTTGAGCGCGAAATTCCGAATAAATATCCTCGAGCCTAATTTGCCGCGTCAGAATTCTGATCCATATCCGGAGCGGGCTCAGGTGTAACTCGCCGTGATCGTTCACCAGGGTTGGGATGGAACGGGCGGGTGAGATGGGGATGCCGTCGCTAATGTTCAAGTGCACGCCGACCGAGAGATCGGGGCACTGGTCGGCCAAGGCAATGCTTTGCTCAAACGCAGAGCCGTTCGCCAGCAGGGAGGCGCTGGTCAATATGCCCTCGCGATGAGCCACAATAATCCCGCGATTGACGCTCTCCGCGAGACCGAAATCGTCCGCATTAACAATCAGCCGTTTCATGGCCTGGGCTTGTCGTTGAGGTTTGATCAGTTTCGCTGCCGGTACGAAGATTTGCAAATCGTGGCTCTCTTTGCCAGACCAAACTTCGCGAGCGCGCACAACGCCTGAAAATGGGTGACCCAATGCAGCGACCAAATTCGAGAAATATCGAGTAAGCCTTAGTCCTGGCGTATTAAATAGGAAGGTATTGACGATATTGGTAAAGGAGCCTCCCAGGTGATCGCAAGCAAACACGCCATTCTGCGTCACATTTGGCGGGCTACCGTGTCGTAATATGTCATTCTTTTGGGCTGCGAAATATCACCGGCCGGATGAGCCGAAGGGCTATCACCGCTTGTAGTACCCTCATTTGTAAGGAGTTCCGAGAATGTGTCGGAAGAATTATCGGGTAAAACGCTTAAATGGCGGCTTCCGTGCACCTATGGGCACTAGACGGCAAGGCGACAAAGAAACGCCATACGTCGTCGGAGGGAAAAGAATTCAATGCGTAAAAAACAAAAGGGGTTCTCGTTAATTGAGCTTTTGATCGTGGTGGCGATCATTCTGATTATCGCCGCCATCGCCATCCCGAACCTGTTGCGTTCGAAGATCGCCGCCAATCAGGCCTCGGCGGTTGGCTCGCTGCGAACGTTGAACACATCGTGCATCGCGTTCTCCACGAGCTATGGCCAATTTCCGGCTGCGCTCACCAACCTGGGTCCTGTTGCTTCCGGCAGCACGGCCAGCTCCACGTCGGCGGACTTGATTGACTCAGTCCTCTCTGCCGGCACCAAGAGCGGCTACACCTTCAAGTACACCGCAGGCAACGCCAACCAGTCCTACACGATAACGGCGACGCCGATCACCGCGGCCACGACCGGACAGAACATGTACTTCACCGATCAATCCGGCGTGATCCGCGTGGATACCTCTGGCGCGGGTGCAAGCAACGCCAGCACTCCGATCGGATAAGTTTTCCCTAGGGTCACAAGGGCAAAGAAGGAGAGGAGCCTCAGCTCCTCTCCTTCTTGTCTTTTCTTATCCGGACATAGCCATCGACACAATTTATGCGGGTCCCGCTTGTTCCTCCAGGCTTCCCGTGATATGCCTACCCAGGAAGCTTTTTTAAAGCGTCGTGCTCCCCGGCGATCACTGTGAACTGGAAGCGTTTTTCGATCATTCTGCTGCTGTTGAGGTTGAGCTTGCCCGCCAGCGTTTCCGCGCACCACTCGAATGCCCAGTACGACCGCGACCACCAAAGCAAATTGAAGGGCACCGTTATCGAGTTCAAATGGGCAAATCCACACATTGAGATCGTTTTCGACGTGCAGGGGCGCGCTGACGCTATTCAAAGGTGGATTGGTGAGGGGCCATCGCCGAGCCAAATGATCGAAAACGGATGGACGAAGGAAACGCTCAAGCCGGGAGATCGCATCGTTATCGTCGGAAATCTGCCCAAGAACGGATCTTTATCCGTACGCCTGCGCTGGGTCACCCTTCCGAACGGCAAGGATCTCTTCGCCTATAACAATTAAGGAATCGACAACGATTTGCTGAGGATCAGTGGGAGAGAAGCGGAGATGGCGTTTTCGCGAATTGTTTGGGTGGTGCTCGATAGCGTCGGCATAGGCGCGCTGCCCGATGCCGGCCAATATGGCGATACAGGGCGGAATACTCTGGGACATATCGCGGATTCCCGGCCGCTTCGTATTCCAAACCTGGTGCAGCTAGGACTCGCGAATATCGGGCCTCTGGCGCATTTATCGCCCGCTGCTGATCCCGCAGGGTGTTTTGGAAAAGGCGCCACGCGCTCGCCCGGCAAAGACACGACCACAGGTCATTGGGAGATGGCAGGAATCTGGCTGGAGCAGGCCTTCCCGGTTTATCCACATGGCTTTCCGCCGGAAATCATGCAGGCTTTCGAGCGGGCCATCGGGCGCAAGACCCTCGGAAATAAGCCGGCGAGCGGCACGGAGATTCTCAAGGAATTGGGCGCCGAGCACATGCGCACAGGGTATCCCATCGTATACACGTCCGGCGACAGCGTTTTCCAGATCGCCGCGCACGAAGAGATCGTTCCCGAGGAAGAGCTTTATCGCTACTGCGAGATTGCAAGGAAGATTTTGGCTGGACCGCACCGCGTGGGGCGCGTGATCGCCAGGCCATTTACCGGTGCGCCAGGGAATTTTCGCCGCACCGAACGCCGCCATGATTATGCCGTGGAGCCGCCGCGGCCAATGTTGCTGGACGTGCTGGTGGAGCGCGGAGTGCCCGTCTTTGGAATTGGCAAGATCCATGACATCTATAACGGCCGCGGAGTGAAAGACTACGTCACCACAAAGAGCAATGCCGACGGAATGGCAAAGCTGAGGCTGGCGTTAGAACAACGGCAGAGCGGACTGATTTTTGCGAATCTGGTTGATTTCGACATGCTGTACGGCCATCGGAAGGACGTTGAGGGTTTTGCGCGCTCCCTGGAGGAATTCGACTCCGAACTGGGCCCGTTGGTTTCGGGCTTGCAGCAGTCCGATTTGTTGCTGATCACGGCGGATCACGGTTGCGATCCTGATCCGGCTTGGCCCACGACGGACCATTCTCGGGAATACGTGCCGATCTTGGCTTACAGTCCCGTGGGGCGAAACAGGAATGGCGGAAATTTGGGGGTTCGGCCGACGTTAGCGGACATGGGGCAGACAGTGGCGCGCAACTTCGGCGGCGAGATTCAGCATGGAACGAGCTTTCTTGCGGCGGTCGATGGCGGATAAGCCGAGGAAGATCATCGGCTCTGCCGCGAGAAAACGCGCGCTACGGACACGGATGACAGGAAAGAGAGATTTTTCACTTCGCGGCGCGCCGCCAAAACCACCGGCCGAGGGAAAGCCGCGCCACTCCGCCCAGAATGACAATATTTTCGATACGCGTTTGCTTGGGTGAATATCCCGGCCGGACGGTCAGTTGGCGGCACTGGCGCGCGTGGCTGGGCCACGGGCGTAGTATCCCGTGCGAGTGCGCACCTGAACTTTCCCTCTGCCAGACTGCGGGGTAACGTTGATCTGCACCGTGCGGTAGCTTCCATCCTGGGCCGTATTGGTCGGGTAGTAAGCAACGGTGTACTGATTGCGGATATCGCGGGCGATTTGCGCGCAGATGGATTGGGTGTCTGCCACGTTCTCAGGAAAGAAGGCGATGCCGCCGGTTGAGGTGGCCAATTCGGTAAGCGCCCGGCGCGCCTTTTTCATGTCTCCGCGGTTATGCTTGATATCGTCATCGCTGAAGATTCCCACGGCATAAATCAAGGCGTCGGAGCGCTGCGCTTCCTGAACGGCGTTGGCCAGAGAGCGGCGGCTGGCGTTGTCCACCCCATCGGTAACGACCAGCAAAACCTTCTTATCCTTCGCGCCCTTTTTCAAATGGTCGAGGGATCCAATCACGGCGTCGTAGAGCGCGGTGCTGCCTCGCGCATCGATGCGATCCAAGGCATCTTTCATTTCGTTGACATCGCTGGTGAAGTCGTGAATGGTATCGAGATAGAAATCGTCGTTGAAGTTGACAACAAAGGCTTCATCCTGCGGATTGCTGCTTTTCACCAGCGTCAGAGCGGCTGCGTTCACCTGGGGCCGTTTATCGCGCATGCTACCGCTATTGTCGATCACCAGTCCCATGCTTACAGGCACGTCTTCCTGGCTGAAGACGGAGATCTTCTGATCGGTTTTGTCTTCCATTACCCGGAAATCGTTCTCCTTCAAACCGGAGACGAACTGGCCGCGGTCATTCACGACAGAGACGTGCAGAAGGACAAGGTTTACGTCTTTCCTGATGGAATAGTCGGGCCCCTCCGAGGGAGCTTGAGGAGCCGCAGGCTGCGAGGGGCGCTGAGCGTGTAGCGACAGAGGCGCCGCGATCGCCAGGAGGCCAACCGCTGCGAATAGGGAGAACCCGGCGAGTCTATTGAGCCGGCGCGTAATATCCAGTCTTGGCGTAAACATTGAGAGGCGGAAGTCCTTTGGGCGCGAGCAGCTTAACTTTGATTTTTCGCCAAGCGCCGTTGTGGCGCGCATCGCTTGGTTTATATCCGAGCACATATTGGTTACGCAGCTCCATTCCGATCTTGGATGCGATATCGGGTAAATCGCCCAGACTCGAGACTGGGAAGACGCGGCCACCGGTCATTTCGGCGAGTTCCGAAAGCAGGCTGGGCCCATAGCGCTCCTCGGTTGTTCGCCCCATATCGTTGACATCAAAAATTCCCATGGCATAAAGCTGGCAATCAGCTTCTTTCAGGAAGTTCCGGATGTCCGCTTCGTTGTATCGACTATGATTATCGCCTCCATCGGAGATGATCAGCAAGGCACGCTTGCCGTTCTTGGCACCCCTCATCTGGCTGAGCCCGAGATAAATGGCATCGAGCAGGGCGGTGCGGCCCTTGGCGACGGTAAACATCATGCGGTTCTCGAGTTCCTCGATGCTGGAGGTGAAGCGGCTGGTGAGCTCGGCACGGTCGTTGAAGCTGACCAGGAAAAACTCGTCGCGCGGATTGGCTGTGCGCATAAATTGGATGGCGGCTTGGCGTGCTTTTTCGACCTTATCCGCCATGCTGCCGCTCATGTCAAAGATCAAGCCGATGGAGATGGGAACGTCTTCGCTGGAGAAGGCGGCAATTTCCTGTTCGACGCCGTCTTCGTAAACCTTAAAATTTTCCTTGTCCAGCCCGGTGACGAGCCGGCTGTAGGGATCGGTGACGGTCACATTAACGAGCGCCATCTCGACATTCATCTTGATGCCGGCCGCTTTTTTGAGTTCCGCTTCGTGAGATTGATTCGGAGATTCCGGGCCGGTGACCTGCGCCAGGGCGGGCAGGGTGCATAGCATGAGTCCGAGGAGGACCAGGTATGGCAGCCGCTGTCTTCTTGCTATTGCCATAAAAAACCCCCTCCCGACCTGACCGGGTGGCTGCGGGGAGATTCCGGCCATTCTAACACTACGCAGACCTGGCGCAACTCTACGATTGCCGTAGATGTCCTCGGCTAACCTGGTAGCCGCGAATGCGCCGGGGAGAGCCGCATCTGGTGAACCCGGACCCAGTGATTATGCTAGCATCGTCATGCGTCATCAATCCTTGAGATGAAATAAAAACAAAACAGAGACAACTTCGAGACCGGTGCTGAATCGGACAAATTTGCACAACATGAACATCGTAGCCGTCATTCCAGCGCGTTACGCATCGACCCGCCTTCCCGGCAAGCCACTTGTTTCCATCGCCGGAAAACCGATGATCGAAAGAGTGTGGGAGCGGGCGCGACAAGCCAGTCGTGTCTCCCAAGTGATCGTGGCCACCGACGACGACCGCATCGCCAAGGCCGTGAAATCATTCGGCGGAGAAGCCGTGCTCACCAGAGCCGACCATCGCTCCGGCACGGAACGTGTGGCGGAGGTGGCCGTAGCTCATCCCGATGCGGAAATTTTGGTCAACGTACAAGGCGACATGCCGCTGATCGATCCGGCAGCGATTGATGCCGGTATAGAAGCGGTCCGCGACGAAGAAGATGTGATGGTGGGAACGCTGGCCGTTCCGATCGGCAATCCCGCGGAGATCATGGATCCCAATGTGGTGAAGACGGTTCTCGATTTCGATGGCAATGCGCTCTATTTTTCGCGTGCGCCGATCCCGTGGGTAAGAGACCGGCAAGCGCCGGTTCACGCAAAGCATCTGAAGCACGTGGGGCTGTACGTGTTCCGCCGCGAGGCGCTGCTGGAATTTGCCACTTTTCCACAGGGTGATCTGGAACGCATCGAACAACTCGAGCAGCTTCGCTGGCTGGAGAATGGCTATCGCATTCGCGTGGTGGAAACGGAGCACAAGACCGTTGAAGTAGATACCCCGGAAGACGTAAAGCGAGTGGAGCAATTTCTGGCGGGGGGCGCGGCGGCGCGTTGACAGGCTGGCGCAGTTCTCCGTAGATGCTTTGCACCTACTTTCCCAGGAGCAGCCCAGGAGCAAAAAGCCCAGGAGCAAAAAAAGAGTTTCGCGCCCGGCAAACGATTCTGGCGGGGCGTAACTTTCTTCCTCCTACCCAGTCCCAGGCGCGCGTTCGTGATCCGCGGTATCCGACACACTCACTATGTCTGCCAGGCGGCAATCAACCCGCTATCCAATACCAAGCAATTCAGTTAAGGGCGTTTCTCAATAACGCTGTCTCAGTGGGCTAATCCATCGCGTTGGCTCCGCTGCCTTGGTCTAACCCGTTTGGAGGAGTGTTCGTCGCACCACTCAGGCTATTGGGTTCGAATTGGACGTTTTTGATTCCAATGCCCGAGTTGTCCTGGAAATTGAAGTAGCGGTCGCTCTTACCATTCGTGATCGCAATGGTGGTGTTCAGAAAATGGACATTTCCGAGCGGGATGGTACCCCCGCCGCCGCGGACAATACCTACTGCGGCGCTATCTCCCAAAACGGGGTCCGGGCCATTGACGTGGGGATTTATCACGGTGAGGTTCTGGAAGGTAAGGCTAGCTCCATTCGCCGCATAAAATCGCCCTACTGCGCCATAGCTGCCGCTCTGATCGCTGAAGGAATCCTGAATCAGGATATTTCCGGGGGCGTTCGATGGATCGTTGTTATTGGCAAAGTATCCGTAGCGCTGATTGCCCGTGGAATGATTACGCAAAACGGTCACGCTGACCGGCTGCGAACTCGAGTTCAGCAACCACGGGCTGACCATCAAACCGTCGCCCGCATTGTTGTCCGTATAGCAATCTTCAATGTTGACGTCGAGGAGAAAGTTGCCCGGGGCGTCTGGTTCGATATCGAGGCCGCTTTGCGGCGCGGTGCCGTTTGTGTTCGTAAAGTGGTCGCGCAGATAGAAAACGTGATTCACTCCGCCGGTGATGCTGGAGCCCTGCCGGCGGTTATTGTTGAAGATGCAGTCTTCCACGGTGACGTTTGTGCTGCTTGCCAGGTAAAGGCCATCGCCGCCCGAATCATTGCAGGAAATCCCGCTCACGGTTACGTTGCTGGCGTTCACGATATACATACAGTGCCGCTGCTCGCCGCTGGTGTATTGCGCCTTTAGCATGTGGAACACGGAAACAGTGGCGCCCGCGCCGGTTATCTTCACGTTCGAGGAACTGATGTTGAGCATCGTTGTGTTCGCGCCATAGCCCGGATTGGCGGTGATAGTGACACCCGCGTCTACAAGGACGTTGGCATTGTTTGGAAACGAGAGCGGATTGATGTTATAGCTCCCAGATGGTATCTCCAGGGTTTCGCCATTCGCTGCTGTGTAATTCAGGGCCGTCTGTAAGACGTTTGTGTCGTCGCCTCCAAAACCTGCATTTCCGAAGTGGAGCAGACTCACCGAATCGGAGGGCGTAGTGGCAGGTGCCCCCGAATTCGTTGACGGAGCGCCACTTGGATCCGTGCTTAAGGCAGTATCTGGCGACAGTGCTGACTTGGCCGCCGAACCGCCCCCACCGCCACATCCCCAGCCGCAAAGCCCAAGCGTGATGAAGATAACAACGAACAGGAACGAAAGCGATCTGTTAGGGTTGAAGCAAGCGGGATCGGATGCCTGGCAAGCTATTCTACCAGCTGCACTTAGGAATATTTGTGCGTGCAATCTCGATCTCCAAAGGGAAAATTCTGGGCGCGCATAAAGTACAGGGTTTTGTGGTAGGGAAAGAACCGTACAGTAGGGTAAATGGCGTACAACTTTCGCGTTACCCTACGGAAGTCCTTGTAGCGCAGGTGCGCCGCTGTACAGCCTACCTGGTACAGTCAGGCGCCGCGAGAAGGAGCACCACCGTTGGGAGCGTCAACCGAAGTCGCGGAAGCAGTAGCAGAATCGCAGAGGAGGGATTTGAAAGGCGGGAACGTTCTGAGCCGGATTTAATACAACTGCGCTGTTCCCACTGTCTTGTTCAGCATCTCATGTAGTCGGGCTCTTTCGAACCTGGGAGCGCCAAGCATGCAGGGCAACGCGTCGTGTGAATCTCGTCTACGTGTGCTGGTGACCGGAACCTCGCTATTACTCCGCCGGCATAGGCACATTTTCGAGGCTTTGGCCCCGCACTTCGCCCATGTTGACTACCTCCCCGCACGCCGTGTTTCACACTTCCATCGCGCTGCATACAAGCTGGGATCAATCGTGTATCGGCGCGCGCCCCGATCTGTGACCTCCGTTATGGAACGGCTTGGCGCGATGCATCCCTGGGATGCGCGCGTTTTTGTCGCGCGGTCGCTGCAATTGGAATCGCAGATTGCCAGGCTTCCCGATGCGCCCGACCTTATCCTTCACGTGTTCGGCATGTATTGCCCGCTTTGGGCTCGGCCGACTATTCCCTATGCGATGATCCTTGACTATACGGAGGCCTTGGCCTATCGAAATTGGCGTGAGTGGGCGCCTTTCGCGACCGAGAGGTCCTTGCGCGAGCGGCTGCTTTGCGAGCGGCGTGCGTACCACAATGCCGTGCACCTGTTCCCGTTTGGAAATGGAACGCGGCGATCGTTGATCGAGGATTACGACGTCGATCCCGCGAAAATCACCGTAATTGGCAGCTCCGGCTATTTTACCGACTCGGATTCTGGTCAGCGGACATTCGGAAGCAAACGCATCCTTTGTTACTGCGGAAGCGGCCCCGACTTTCACCGCAAAGGGGGCGATCGTGTGCTCGACGCCTTCCGGATGGTGCGCCGGCAGATTCCCGACGCCAAGCTCTCCATCGTGGGTTATTCATCCAAGATTGACGATCCGGGCGTGGAGAACCACGGATTTGTTTCCTCGCCGGAAAAGATGCGCGAGTTGTTCTTGAGTTCGGACTTAGTCCTGGCTCCGGCGCGTTGTGATCCGTTTCCTACCTTCCTGATCGAGGCCATGAACTTTGGAGTGCCCTGCGTAACATCGGACGCGGATGGAATGCCGGAGATCGTCGCTCACGAGGTGACGGGTCTGGTTCTTTCAGATGCATCGGGCCCACAACTCGCCGCCGAAGTTGTACGTCTGCTCAATGATCCTCAAAGACTGGCGGCGATGTCGCGGAGCGGGAAGGAGAGAGCCCGGGAGAAGTTCAGTAGTGCCCGCGTGGCTGGAAACGTGGCGGAAGCGATCCATAAGCTGCCGATCCCCCCCAATGTGGATCGACACCCTACAACTCTATATCGCCCCGGTCTTTTAGAGGCGAGATAAGAGCTAGAGGCGAGAAAAGAGAGCCTCACTCTAGGCAGCTACAGACTTTCCCCTAATTCCTAGGACCGTCTGGTCTATGAAATCTTGCACGATACCATCCGGCCGGAACTTCCTGGCGAAGTGCGCGCCAGACGCAGCAATTTTCGGCACATCTGACGCTTCCAGCCACTTGGGATGTTTTCCATCACTTGACCAATCCTCATATCGCTTGTGGTCCTTGCAGATTCGCAAATCCGGCTGATTACACAGTGCGGTATGGAAGAGCGATTCGTCGACATTCCGTCGACCCCTGTAGTACTGCACCAACCTTGGCACGGAAGGATCGTTCAGGAGGTGGTCAATAGCCCTTTCATTGGCCTGAAACCAAAAGTCCCCCCCGTAGATTCGCGCCGGCCGATCGGACTGGATCCACCGAAGTATTGAGGGATTCCCAAGAAAAACGTACTTCTTTTGTAATGGAAACGCGCCGGACAATAGCAATTTTTTCGAAGGACGCGGCCACCAAAATAATGGAACCGCGCAGTACCTGTTGTATGCCAGACGAATCCAACTGGGACGTCCGAATCCCCAATCCCTTGCCGTTTGGCCGGGAGGGACCGCGCGGTATAGGATTTCGCGGTGATCCAGATACACATCGTAATTGCTGCTGGATAACTCCAGTGTTATCGCGTCCGCTGAGCGGACAGGATAATCGCTGCCGCTTAGCAGGACAAACCAGTCGGGTTGCGCATACTCTTTCAAGAGACTGAATGCCCTCAACGCAGCCAATGGCACGTTGATGTGGCCCCAGCCAGTGACAAAATGCGGATGAACAAAGCGCACATTGCGTGGAAAGACTCCTTCATCGAGGGAGCACTTCCCGAAGTCATGGTGACAAACGATTGGGGGCTCTCCGAACATTGCGTTCAGGCCCCTGATGAGCCGAAGAACCTGCTGTGGCTCGTCGTGGGAAAGCACGGCAAATCCGATTTTCGCGAGCATACGTTCTTCTCTGAGGAAGAAGAAAAAGTACCGGCCTACCGGCCGACCAAACTTACAGATGCCTAATTACCCTTCCATTTCCAACTGATCTCCGAAGGCCCTGCGCAGACTTGGCCGGGTGCCTGCCCTAATTTTAAGAAGACAAATGGAACGGCGCGGAAATCTGCAAGCACGTGAAGAATGCGATGTTTCATGACAATTGGGATTGGGAAATCTCTGCCGATAAGGTGCGTTGGTACTCCCCGTTCGCTGGCGCTTGCTTCCTGAATAAGCGCGTCCGAGGCGCAGCCTTGGCGCAGACCGCACCGATGAGGAGCGCGAAAATCAGCCAGGTCGGTTTGCGATCCTCCCACGTGAGATCGAGCGCGCCAATGGCCCACGTAGCGAGGATGCATAACCAGAATGTGCGTTCGATAACGGGGAGTCGCCAGGCGGAAAGTATCAGTACAAGGAGCAGGGCGAAAAACAACGAGAACCCGATCGCGCCTTCCTCCAGCAAAATCGAGAAGAAGGTGTTATGTGCCGCCAGACGCGAGACCGAGACGCCCATCTCTGTATTGGCGTCGGATGCCAAGCCAAGCGAGTGTTCCGCGGTTCCTGCAAATGCTTCCGATCCGACGCCCTGAAAAGGAGCCTGTCCAAAAATTTGCCAGCCTACTTGCCAGATCATCGTTCTTTCGTTGAGCGTGCCCGAACTTATCTCTGATCCGATCGTGGAGATGCGTGACCAGGAACTTTCGGGCATGAACAGCCAGGCTCCGATTCCGGCCAGCGCTAGAAAGGTCAGAATCACAAGGTTTCGGCCCCATCGAAGATTGGGAAACAATAACGGCAGAATTAAAACACTTGGAATGCACGCGATCATGGACCCCCGTGATGCAGTCAGCACAATCGTGCAAAATGCCAGCGCCGTTGCCAGGCCGG
>Ga0207047_1164_pt1 | contig 15455 bp, 15 predicted proteins | sample Alteio_BWMinCont_67_FD_153302 | JGI IMG/M metagenome (GOLD analysis project Ga0207047, IMG submission 153302) | Enriched cells from forest soil in Barre Woods Harvard Forest LTER site, Petersham, Massachusetts, United States -... | ecosystem: Environmental > Terrestrial > Soil > Temperate forest >...
TGCGCTGCGCATTTTCAGGCACGATCACTCTCGCGCCCCGGCGGCCAGACCGAGCGTGTATTCGATTGCAGAGATCATCTCAGTGTCGGTTACATTTTCGACAACGACTGCCGAGCCGATGGCCGAGGCGAGGATGAAGCGGCGGGTTCCGGACTTGTTTTTCTTATCGCGGCCGGCGGCGTCAATGAGTTCAGGCACGCGGGCGCGGAAGCCGGGCAGAGGTCCGTAGGCATGAATGATTTTCTCGATGCGGGCGGCGTCTTTTTCGGGGAGAAGGCCGCGGGTGCGGCTGAGATGCGTGGCTGTGAGCATGCCCCAGGCGATGGCCTCGCCGTGGAGAAGCTTTTTGTAACCGGTGGCGGCCTCAATGGCGTGGCCGATGGTGTGGCCGTAGTTAAGGATCATGCGCAGACCCGACTCCCGCTCATCGATGCCGACGACCTCGGCCTTCATCTGCACAGAAGCGCTGATGACGCGCTTGAGCGCAGTGGGATCGCAGGCGAGGATGGTTTCCCGGTTGCGCTCAAGGAAGTTGAAGAGCCTGGGGTCGCGGATGATTCCGGCCTTGATGCTTTCGAAGAGCCCGGCGCGGAGCTCGCGGGCGGGCAGGGTGCGGAGTACATCAACATCGGCGAAGACGGCGCGCGGGTGATGAAAGCTGCCGATGAGGTTTTTTGCCGGATGTGAGATTGACTCCGGTTTTGCCGCCGACGGAGGAGTCGACTTGAGCGAGCAGGGTCGTGGGTATCTGGATGTAATCGATGCCACGCATGTAGATGGCAGCGAGAAAACCGCCCACGTCGCCAATGATGCCGCCGCCGAGAGCGATGAGAAGCGACGAGCGGTCGGCGCCAGCGGAAGCGAGCTCGGTTGCGAGGCGCTCGAGCTGAGTAAGGCGCTTGTACTGTTCGCCGGGCGGCAGGAAAAGTGTAGCCGGTTGCTGGTCTGCAGGCAGAGATTCAAGGAGTTGCCGGCCCCAGAGCGACCAGATCTCGGGCGAGGTGAGGATATAAATGCGCGGCTTCGATTTTCCGTTCAGCTTGCGCAGGTGGTAGCCGAAATGCGCGAGGATGTTGCCGCCGACGATGACGGGATAGTCGGCTGAAGCAGTTTTGACACGGATGGCACGCACGATCTTCTCATCGTAATGGAGTGTGAACCTTTTGCCGAGGAGCCGTCGTCTAAAAAAGGGCTGCGTGGTAGCCTCAAACGTTATGGTTTCGGCGACAGATACGGATTTTCTGATTATCGGGGCGGGCATTGCGGGATTGCGTGCCGCTATCGAGTTGTCCGAGGCCGGCCGTGTGCTCGTGGTCACGAAGGAAGCGCTGGGGGAATCGAATACGTCCTATGCGCAGGGCGGGATCGCGGTAGCGCTGGGCGGCGACGAGGATGTCTCGCTGCATCTGGAAGACACGGTTGGCGCAGGGGATGGGCTGGTTAGTCGCGAAGCGGCGCAGGTGCTGGTTGAGGAAGGACCTCACCGCGTAGAAGAGCTTCTGCAATGGGGCACGCACTTCGACCGCGAAGATGGCAGGTTGATGCTGACACGCGAAGGCGCGCACAGCCGTAATCGCATTCTGCATGCGAATGGCGATGCCACGGGTGCGGAGATCGGGCGTTCTCTGCTGGCATGCGCGCGCGAGCACGAGAACATCACGCTGCTCGAGTGGACGACGACGGCCGATCTGATCACCAATAAAGGGACGGTTGCGGGCGCGATCCTGCTTGCGCCGACGGGCGAGCTCTACGCGGTTCCGGCGCGCGCGGTGCTGCTGGCGAGCGGCGGTGCGGGCCAGGTCTATAGCGACACGACGAATCCGGCGGTGGCGACGGGCGATGGTATCGCTATGGCGCATCGGGCGGGCGCTGAGATCTCCGATATGGAGTTTTATCAGTTTCATCCCACGGCGTTGAGTTTGCCGGGTGCGCCGCGATTTTTATTGTCTGAAGCGTTGCGCGGGGAGGGTGCGTACCTCCGGAATGCGCAGGGCGAGCGCTTTATGGAGCGCTATCATCCGTTGCGCGAACTGGCTCCCCGGGATGTGGTTGCGCGCGCCATCACGCGCGAAGGGCTCTGCGGCCAGGATGGCGAAGTCCTACCGGTTTATCTGGACATGCGGCATGTGACCGGCATCGATCCGGTGAAGCGCTTTCCGGGAATATCAACATTCCTCGCGCAATATGGATTGCTTCTGGCGAAGAACCTGATTCCTGTGCGGCCAGCTGCGCACTACCTGATGGGCGGCGTGAAGACCGATGTGGATGGCCGCACGTCGCTGAAGCGCCTTTATGCGGCCGGCGAGGTTGCCTGCACCGGAGTGCATGGAGCGAACCGGCTGGCGAGCAATTCGCTGCTCGAGGGGCTGGTTTTTGGCGCGCGAGCGGCGGCAAAGATGCGGGAAGAGCACGGCCGTGAAAGCACGGAGTTCGATTTTATTGCGAAGTACGCATCGTCAGCCGCGTCGGGGCCTGCGCCCGATGCTTGCTCCACGCTGAGCGAGCTGCGGCAGAAGATGTGGAAAGACGCAGGTCTGCTGCGGGATGCGAATGGGCTGGGCCGGATGAAAGAGGAGCTGGAGCGAATGAGGCCGAAGGTCGCTCCGGCAGCGGCAAGGCCGTCATTGGAGCTGGCGAATCTGCATGCGGTGGCGGAGCTGATTGTGGTGTCCGCGCTGGCGCGCGAGGAGAGCCGCGGAGCGCATTACCGGAATGATTTTCCTCAGCGCGACGATGCGCATTTTGCGAAGCACTCCGTCGTGCGCGGCGGGGAAGTTGTCTTCGAAGCTATGCCGTAGGCGTGAAATGCATGCGAGATGCAAAGCTTTTTATGAGCTGGTAAAAAAGCAGATCCCTCCACTCGTTCCCTGCGGTCACTCCGGTCTGGATGACAAATTTCAGATCAACAGAGTCGGGCTATGCCGTAGTTTTTGGCGGCGCTGTAAAGCGGCTGGCCAGGGCGAAGATGGCCAGCACGATTACGATGAATCCCAGTGACCAGGGTGTTGGGATGTGAAACCAGCGATTTCCGATCATCTTTATGCCAACAAACGCCAGGATGACGGCCAGTCCGTAATGCAGCAGCCGCAGGCGATCGAGGGCGCCCGAGAGGGCGAAGTAGAGCGAGCGCAGGCCGAGAATGGCGAAGATGTTTGAGGTGTAGACGACGAAGATGTCCCGCGAGATGGCCAGGACTGCGGGTATGGAGTCGAGCGCGAAGACCAGGTCGGTCGCTTCCACGGCAAGAACGATCAGCAAAAACGATGAGAGCGGCATCCGCGTGTGGCCGACCCGCTGGAGACAGCGGCTTTGAAGCCAGCGCACGGCGGCGGAGGGCTCTGCTTCTCCGGATTTATGGCGGAGCAGGCGGATGGCAGCGACGAGCAGGAAGGCGCCAAAGATGTACTCCACCCAGGCGAAGCGCGCCAGCAGCGATGCTCCGACCAGTATGAAGACGGCGCGCATGACGATGGCGCCGAGAACTCCCCAGAGCAGTACGCGGTGCTGCTGCTCGGTGTCGAGGCCGAGGGAGCGGAACATGATCAGGAAGACGAAGAGATTGTCGACGCTGAGCGAGCCCTCGACCAGGTAGGCGGAGAGGAATTCGAGCGCCGGCTGCTTGCCCTGGGTTTGCGAAAGGAACAAGGCGAAACAGAAGGCGAGAGCGGCGAGCACGGCGGTCCAGCCCCAGGCGGCGCGCAGGGATACCGCTTTATGAGGGCGCTGCAGGACGGCCAGATCGACAAACAGCAATATGGCGACGGCAACGTGAAACGCTATCCAATAGCCAAGGGTCGCGCCGGCGATCATGATCTGGTCATTATTACTTGAAAACAGTCTTGGTGCCGGTTAAGAAAACTCACCCCAGAGAGCACAGAGAAATATTTATGCTTCCTCGGTCTTTTTGCGGCGGCTGGGATGGACCATGAAGGAGACTCCAATGCTGATGAGGTAGAGGCAAAGCATTGGCGTCGCGAAGACGCACATGGTGAGCACGTCGGGAGTGGGCGTGATGATGGCCGCGATGATGAAGATGATGAGGATGGCGTAGCGAAGGTTCTTCCACAAAAAGCGCGGGCTGACGATGCCGAAGAGGGAAAGGAAGAGAACCAGGATGGGCAGCTCAAAGGTGACGCCGAGCCCCAGGATGACGGTGAGGAAGAGGTCGGTGTATTCATTCACCTCGATCAGCGGACGGAATTCATGGCTGAAGGTGAAGAGGAAATCGAGCGAACCGGGAAAGACCCAGCGATAGCCGAAGTAGGCGCCAGCCAGAAAGAGGCCGACGGTCGCCGCCATGAAGGGCACGACGTAACGTTTCTCGTTCTGATAAAGACCGGGAGAGATGAAAAGCCATACCTGATACAGCACAAAGGGCGCGGCGATAATGCAGCCGCCCATGAAGCTGATCTTCAGGTACATGTTGAAGCCGTCGATGGGGTTGTGGATTATCAGCTGCGTGGGCAGGCCGTGCTTCTTGAGCGCGAAGGTGATGGGCGCCTGCATGAGGCTGTAGATCTTCTCGTGGAAGCCGTAGGCAACGCCGAAGCCGACGATGAGGTAGACGACCGAATGGATGATGCGGCGACGGAGCTCCTCGAGGTGCTCAAGAAGGCTCATGCCGGGCAATTCAGCGCGGTGGGTTACGGCCGAGCGCGCGCGATCGAGAATGTCATCCATGGTGGAGCTGCGCCTGCTCGTTCTCGGGTTCTTGCTGGTTCAAGGGCGCGTGGCCATTGGAGGTCGTTTCCGCGTGGGGATCGTTTGCGGGGAAGGTGGTTTCAGAGGCTGTTGCGGCCGGCAATTCGGGAGGCGTTACGGGAGCGTAAGGCGAGTCGGCCCCGACGGGCACGCCGGTTGAGGGCGGCAAGATCGAGGGTGACGAGGTCGAGGGTAACGCGGTGACCTCCGGAGCAGGGAGGGCGGCGGCGGATTGCGCAGCCGCGGCTTCAAGCTTCTTTTGCCGGTCCTGCTGTTCCATGGTGCGCAACTCATCTTCAATCTGCATCTTGAAATCGTTGGAGGCACGGCGAAATTCGACCAGAAGCTTGCCGATCTGCCTGCCGATTTCGGGCAGACGCTTGGGTCCGAAGAGCACCAGCGCCAGCACGAAGATGAAGATGGAGTCGAGAAAATGCATCGGGTTTCATGATACCTGCGCGATGCGCCACTCACAAACTGGCAAGTGGCGTCGAGCGCTCCAGGCAAAGTTGATTGAAGTACGATCGCAAGCCGCAGCTGGATGGGCACATCTTAGCGTTATATTTGTATTAAACTGGCTGCATTGGAAGCGCTTATGGCTGGCGGTTTTTGCGACGAGCAGCCTTGAAAGTGCATCCATATGGAATAGAAATAAAGCGGGTTGCAACATCCCCGTCGGTTGGGCGGCGCATGCCGCAGCGAATCGACTGCAGCCTGGATTGCTTTCAACATCCCCGTTCACTGCAGCCGTGAGCTGAGAGTGGACTGAAGGCGGAAAATGAAGTGAATGTACTTGAAGAAGAAGAAGTCGTAGCACCGACGCCTGCTTTGGAGCAGGCAGCTTGTTCCCTCGAAGATTACCTGGCTCTGCCAGATCACAGCATGGACGAGAGAATTGCAGCGGCTCGCAGCAAGCTGGGGCGCAGCACGATCCTGCTCGGCCATCACTATCAGCGTGACGAAGTCATCCGCTTTGCCGATTTCACCGGCGATTCCTACAAGCTATCGAAGGCCGCGGCGGAGACCGATGCGAAATATCTCGTCTTCTGCGGCGTCCACTTTATGGCGGAGAGCGCGGATGTGCTGGGCAGAAAAGACCAGCAGGTGATTCTGCCCGACCTCAACGCCGGCTGCTCTATGGCCGATATGGCGGAGATCGGACAGGTCGAAGATTGCTGGGACATATTGCTCGACGCCGGCATCTCACCGGGCGGAATTCTGCCGCTCACCTACATGAACTCGACGGCTGCGATCAAGGCTTTTTGCGGGGAGCGGGGCGGACTGGTCTGCACCTCTTCGAATGCGCGCAAGGCCTTCGAATGGGCGTTTTCGCGGGCGGAGAAGATCTTGTTTCTGCCGGATCAGCATCTCGGGCGGAACACCGCATTCGCGATGGGCATTCCGATGAATGAGATGGTGGTCTTCGATCCCTATCAAATTAACGGGGGGATAACGCGCGACCGGCTGAAGGCTGCGAAAGTTATTTTGTGGAAGGGCCACTGCTCGGTGCATCAACGTTTCCTGCCGCACCACGTCGATACGGTGCGGGCGAAATATCCGGGCATCCAGGTGATTGTGCATCCGGAGTGCCGCTGGGAGGTTTGCCAGAAAGCAGACGCGATGGGCTCGACGGAGAGGCTGATTCAGCTGGTTTCCGAGGCGCCCGAAGGATCGATGTTTGCGATTGGCACGGAAATCCACCTGGTGAACCGGCTGGCCAAGGAATTTGCGCCCAAGGGAAAGAAAGTGATCACGCTCGATGACACGGGCTGTCTGTGCACGACGATGTATCGCATCAGCCCACAGCATCTGGCCTGGGCGCTGGAGAACCTGGTGGAGGGTCGCGTGGTGAACCGGATCCAGGTGCGGGACGAAGTGAAGCACTGGTCGCGGGTGGCGCTGGATCGTATGCTAGAGATTCGAGCGTAGTTATGGACGATTTTGCAGGGAAGACTTTCACTCTGGACGAGGCCCAGGCATTGTTGCCGGTGCTTGAATCGCTGCTGAAACGGGCGATCGAAGGCAAAAACGCAGCAGAGGCAATCGAGACGCGTCTGCAGGAGCTGAGCCGGAGGATTTTTCTCTCCGGAGGCCTCTTTGTCGACGTGACGGATGTGCGGCGGCAGCGCTCGGCGCTCGAAAGTCACGTCCAGCGGGCAAAGGACTCGGTCGCCGAGATAGATGCCATCGGCGTTCAGGTCAAGGACCTGGACACAGGGTTGCTGGATTTTCCCTGCGAGATCGATGGCGAGGTCGTGCTGCTGTGCTGGAAGATGGGCGAGAGCCGCATCGACTATTGGCACACCGTGGAAGCTGGATTTCGCGGACGGCAGCCGATCGACGAGCGCTTTACCAGCAAGAAGACAAAGAAGCCAAAGCCGGAGCAGCCGAACTGAGGTCGGCGCGGGGCTCGAGGTTGGGCCGGCTGTTTTCCCCAATTTGGTTTTTGCGTGAATTCTCATGATGGTCTGGGGTCGAAATTACCGGGCCTCATGCTAATTTGCAGACAATGGTTCGTCTTGCTGGTCTTTTGCTTTCTGCCTGGGTCTTGTTGTCTCCCATAGCCTTCTCTCAACAGTCTGAAGAGGTTCCCACCCTCATTGGGTACGTGACGCGGGTGGCATCGAATACGGATTTCGATGTCAATCAGGTCAGGGTTGTCGAGAATCCGCGTGTGGAAATTCAGGTTGTTAGAGAGATTGGGGGCAGCCAGGTCGTCGACAATACGCCCCTTTTCTGGGGTGAAAGGGTGATGGTTTACGGCAGCTTTCGCGACCAGAAGCGGACCATCCGGGCTCATAAGATTGTCGAGATCAAGCCCATTACGAAAGAAGTCTCGGGCTTTGGCTTGATCGATCGCGTGCTCACGAAGAGCGGTGATCCCGCCGGTGGAGGCGAATGGACGATCCGCGCCGATGGCTATTCGATCCTCATCGATAAGCAGACGGCGACGACCCTCGAGCCGCCGCTCACCGCCTTTTCAAGCGTTGGGACGAATATGTGGCTGCGCTATGAGGGGAGTTTGCGTCCGGATGGCGTTGTTGTCGCCACGAAGGCTGTCATTTTGAAGAATGAAGTCGACGCCAAAGAAGAAAAGCTGCGCGCCAAGGAAGAATACGATCCGGAGAAGGTCGATGCGGACGCGAAGCAGAATCCTGTGCGCCAGGTTGTCCTGGGCTGGGACGTTCAAAAGATGCCTCCCTATCACGACGATGTTATGCAGGCGCGCGTGAACCGCATCGGGCAGAGTTTGGTCCCCGCCTATCAGCGCGCCTTGGCGGAGAGCGATCCGACCAAACTGAATTTCCGCTTCTATTTGGTCGAGAACAGTCCTGTCAACGATGCGATTGTTCTGTCGAATGGAATCATGCTCGTTCCGAAGAAGGTTATGGATCAGCTGACCGAGGATTCGCAACTGGCAACGATCCTAGCCAGCAACATAGCATCGGCATTGGAGAAGCAAGCGTATCGCGAGGGTTCAAAACTCGAGAAAGCTTTAGCTGGTGAGTGGGTAGGCGCAGGTACAGCCCTCGCGTTGTCTTTAGGTCCCGGCGTGGCGCTATGGGCCACCGCCCATCACGTTGAACACTCCACCCTGCTCCGATTGGAGGAGCAGAGCGACCGCGTGGGCTTGAGCCTGATGCACGACGCGGGCTACGACGTTTCCCAGGCTCCGGTGGCGTGGTGGAAGCTGACCTCCAAGCATCCCGATGAGCTGTGGCGTACGGAACCGCCGGATAGATCAGGCTATCTCTTCGAAGTGATTGCGAAGTATTGGACGCCGGCCGCTGAAAGCAGGCAGGCGGAACTGCCGGCGAAGGCGGAGTCCGGGCAATCGAACTAGTCTCTAGTGGGAGGCTACGACGCCGCTCCACTCGTTGACGGATAATAATAATTATTGTTTAATAGTTTGTAGCAATGACAGTCGCTGAAGCCAACGAGTTCCGTGCCCTCTGTGATCGGGCCGGGATTGCCGTAACTCATCAACGGCAGGTGGTGTACCAGGTGCTGAAGAGCATGCATGGGCACCCCAATCCGGAAGAGGTATACGCGCGGGTCAAGGCTCGGATTCCGGCGATCTCCCTGGCGACTGTTTATAAGAATATCCACCTGTTCATCGAGAGCGGAATTTTCCACGAAGTGAGCCTGCACCACGGATCATTGCGCGTGGAAACAAATGCACATCCGCACCACCATCTGGTTTGCACAAGCTGCAAGTCGATTACCGACATCGACGCCGATGAGCTGGGGATCGCGGCCAGAGCGCACAGGCTGAAGGGTGGATTTCTGGCCCAGCGCTATGCCGTCGATGTTCTCGGGCTTTGCGCAGACTGCCAGAAAAGTTTGTCTTAGCTGCATTCCTTTACTTCAAACCGTTTAACCATACATACCCAAACATACCTAAGGAGTCATTCATGTTAACTGTTGGCGAAAAATTTCCTGTCTTCTCCGTTACCGCGACTGTGAGCACCGATAAGAACAAGGCATTTGAAACCATCACTGACCAGAGCTACGCCGGCAAGTGGAAGGTTTTCTTCTTCTGGCCCAAGGACTTCACCTTTGTGTGTCCGACCGAAATCGCGGCCTTTGGCAAGATCAACGGTGAGTTCGAAGCGCGCGACACGCAGGTGCTGGGCGGCAGCACGGATTCCGAGTATGTCCACCTGGCGTGGCGCAACAATCACGAGGATCTGAAGGACCTGCCCTTCCCCATGCTGGCCGATGTGAAGCGCGATCTTTGCGAGCAGCTCGGCATTCTGGACCTCAGCGCCGGCGTCGCGCAGCGTGCCACCTTCATCGTCGATCCGGAAAACATCATTCGCTTCGTTTACGTGACCGATCTTTCCGTGGGACGCAATCCACAGGAAGTTCTGCGCGTGCTCGACGCGCTGCAGACCGATGAGCTCTGCCCCTGCAACTGGCAGAAGGGCGAAGCGACGATCGAAGTCTAAAACAGCAGTCGGATGTGATTCTGCTCAGCCTCCAGGAACTGCCGGCGGCACTGCCGCCGGCGCCGGAGACTGCTACCCCCGCTCTCCGAGAAAGGATGACCTATGTCCATCGATGCCTTGATTGAAAGCCTTCCAGGCTATGCAAAAGATTTGAAATTGAACTACTCCACCCTGGTGCGCCAGAATTCCGAACTCACGCCACAGCAATTGTGGGGAACGGTGGTAGCCAGCGCTATCGCCACGCGCAATGCTGAGTTGACGGAAGCTGCGTTGGAGGAAGGCGCGAAGCAGTTGTCTCCGCAGGCCTTTGAAGCCGCCAAGGCGGCCGCGGCGGTGATGGGAATGAACAATATTTACTACCGCTTCCTGCACCTCACTTCGAATGAAAAATACGGGACACTGCCCGCGCGTCTGCGCATGAATGTGATGCGGACGCATGGCGTGGATCACGTTGATTTCGAGCTGTGGGCGCTGGCGGTCTCGGCCATCAACGGCTGCGGCAAGTGCGTGGACTCCCATGAGAAGGTAGTGAGCGGGAAGGGTGTTTCCGAAGAGACGGTGCTGGCGGTGGTGCGGGTGGCGTCGGTACTGCATGCCATCGGCAGCACACTTGACGCAGAGGGCGTGACCAAGGCCGAGGCGGTTGCCGTCTAACTGCTCCTTCGCAAGGTCTATGGGATCAAAAGGCCCGCGGCAGCGCGGGCCTTTTCGTGTCTGGGTTTTGCTGTTCAGGGTGAACGAAAGCGGCATCTTTCGCGTCTCTCTATCGAAAGCTATAGTTCAAGCGATCATCAGGTGCCGCCACGGCGATTTTGCTGACTGCCCGAAGAGGCATGTGGACGACACTAGATGAGATGCGTTAGGAATTGACCATACGAATGCGATTCTGGAAAGTATTTCCGCGGATTTTGCCTTTGTCTGCCGCACTGCTGATGGCGGGTTGTGGGCAATTTTTTCCAAAAGAGACCACCCCTCCTCCGAACACCAGCAGTAATTTCCTGTACGTGGCCAATAATGCCACCAACGATTTTGCCGGTCTGGGGATCACGTCGACCGGTTTGACTAATATCGCGAACTCCCCCTATGCGCTGGGAGTGCAGCCCAGCGCCCTGGCAATTACGCCTTCCAACAGTTTCCTCTATGTCAGCAGCCTGTCGGGCGCCATCTATGCCTTCTCGATCGCATCGTCGGGCGTGGCGACGGTAGCGAATAACGGCAGCGCGGTGGTTTCACAGATCAGCCCGACGGGGCTGAGGGTCGATTCAACCGGGAAGTGGCTGATCGCCGTTGATCTGACTCCGGCTGTCTACGTTTTTGCCATCAATAGCGACGGCACGCTGACCCAGCAGGGCAGCACGCTTCCCCTTGATCCGGGCAGTCCGAATCATGTGTATATAACGCCTAGCAACAGCCTGGTGTACGTCTCGCTGGGCGTCGGCGGAGTGGATATTCTCACCTTCAATTCCGGTTCAGGCGTGATTACCAAGACCAACCAGATATTGAAGCCCAAATCGAGCCTGAACGCCGATCAGGGACTGGCGTCTGACCCGAAGAGCCAATACCTGTTCGTGAGCGAAACCGGCGTCAACGCGGTGCGCGTGCTTACCATTACTGCCACGACCGGTGCGCTCAATGAGGTTTCCGGGTCTCCCTTTCCTACCGGGTTAGGGCCCAATGGGGTGATCGTCGATGCGACGGGGAGCTACGTCTATGTGACCAACCGGACGGATGGAACGGTGAGCGCCTTCGCTCTCGCCACTACAGGGGCGCTGACGCAAATCAGCGGGTCGCCGTTTCTTACCGGCACCAACCCGGTCGATATTGCCGAAGACAAGACTCATGCGTATATCGCTGTTGCTTGTTCGGGGGGAACGCCTGACCTGCAGGTATTCACGATCAGTACCACTACTCCCGGCGCGTTGACCAGCTTTGCCAGTGCCAGCACGGGAACCGATCCGACGAATGCCTTTGCGGTGGTCACAACTCAGTAGCGGCGGTGTTTCCATTCACAGGCTGACAAAAGAAGGAGTCATCTCCCAGTTCAAAGATGGCTCCAGCCGTTCTCAAATCAGATTCCCTATCGCGAAAAAGTGCGAAAAGATTGGTCGAATCTCGCGATGCTATGCTCTAACTAGAAAGAGTGAGCTTAGAGACATCTTCAGATCACCGCTGTCGCGCGGGGATCGCAAGGATCATGGTCGTTTACCCCAACCGAATCTGGCTGAAGCTGAGATCACTGCCGCTATTTTTGTCTTTGCTGGTGGTGGGGGCTTCGATCGTTGGATCTTCAATTTTAGGATGTTCCCGATTCAGGCCCAAACCTCCTATTGAATACGTCTACGTGTCGTCCAAAGGCACTTTTCTACGTGATCGCCTGGCTGCTGTGTCGAACCGGGTTGCTGAGGTTTCGAATGGGCAGCGGCTGCAGGTGATCGAGCGCGCGCGCCGCTTTGTAAGAGTGAAAACAGAAAAGGGTGAGATCGGCTGGATTGACGAACATGCCGTGATCACCCAACAGGTCTACGATCAATTCACTGACCTTCGTACGAAACATGCGCATGACGCGGTGATTGCCACGGCGGTGCTGCGGGATGACTCCTATCTCCACGATGCGCCGGGACGGCAAACCGACCATTACTATCTGCTACCGGAGAATGGCAAATTGCAGTTGCTGGTTCGGGCGTCCGTTCCGAAACCGGTGCCGCCCCAGGGTTTTCCGGTCGCGGCTCCGACTGCATCTCGGGCAACTGGAAAAACAGTGGCGAAGAGCGATGCTACCGGCGGCAAGACCAAGGGGAAGCAGGCCGAGGCGGCGAGTCTGACCCCGCAAACGCCGCCCCTGCAGGACTGGTGGCTGGTTCGCGATAGCAATGGTCACGCCGGCTGGATCTGGTCGCACATGCTCGATATCGATGTGCCGGCGGAGATCGGCGGTCTGTCGGAAGGGCAGCGATTTGTTGGGGCGTATGTGCTGCGGACGGTCGACGATCCGGAATCGAATTTTCCCGACAAGCGGGCTCCTGAGTATGTTGTAGTGCTCAACGCATGGAAGGATGGGCTGCCCTACGACTTCGATCAGATACGGGTATTCACCTGGAATACGAAGAAACATCGTTACGAGACGGCCTATCGCCAGAGAAATCTTCAGGCCTATTTGCCGGTGGTCATAAGCAATCGGCCCTTTGGTGGACAAAAGGAGCCGGTATTCTCCTTCAAGGTTGCGGCGGGAGAGGATGTGGCCATCGATCCGCAGACGGGTGCGGCCCACCCGGCGCAGACCGAGGATGAAACCTTCCGGCTGGAGGGTGTACTGGTGAAAAAGGTGGAAGCTGCTCCGCCGCCAGCTCCAAAGACGGAGGCTCCGAAGGCCGCCTCTGCGGAATCACCGAAAGAAAATAAGCATCACAAGAAAGCAGCCAGGCACAAGTCCGCTCACAAGAAGGCCGCCGGGTAGTAGCCGGAACGGCTGCTATGGGATCAACATTCTTTGTCCTGAGCGATTTGCGGCAAAAGCACAACACGCTAATAACTTGATAGACTTCGGGTCGCGGGCAGACCGGATGTTTGTCAGGCGGGAAATAGGGCGATGTCCAAAAACCGATGGGCAAGCCTGTTTACTCCATCCTGCATCAAATATTTGGCTGTACAAGAAAGGTCGCGACCCGGCCAAAAGGTATCGCGGCGGTTTTGGCGTTATTCAAGTTACATGGATTCAGCGCTCCTCGTCGAATCAATCGAAAAGGCCCGGCGGTTGATTTAAGGAAAGTGAACTCGTATGGTGGTTTGTACCCACATTGCGATGCCAAGGCGCCAGCTCGCAGACGCCCGCATTTTCTTTTAGCAGTATTACTTCTAAGAACCTAGCAGTGAATCACACGTAGGAGATCGGCACATGGACAACAAGCCGGCACAGAATATTCAGGACACGTTCCTGAATACAGTTCGCAAGGATAAGACCCCGATCACGATTTATCTTGTGAGTGGAGTTAAGCTAACCGGGAAAATCCGGTCCTTCGACAAATACTCGGTGCTTCTGGAAAACAACAGCCAGGAGCAATTGATCTTCAAGCACGCCATATCTACGGTGGTGAGCAGCCGCTCGGTACTGCACGGCGAACATCGCCCTGTGAGCGCCGGTGCGCACCCTGGGGGACATACCCCCGCAGCAGTCGGTTCGGCAGCCCACGATTTGTCGAACTCCTGAGATCCGGAATCTCTGGCTCTAAAGGCGGACGACGCGGCCGATGGTCGCGCGTCCCTGCCTGGGATCGAAGCTGCCCGTCATCGCGTGATAAGTTTCCGACTAGGATTTCGACCAGGACTTGAGCGCAATCAGGCAATCCGCGGAACGTGCTCTACTCGTTGCCGTTGAATTTGCCGCGCAGCGCCGCCCGCTGACGCGAACGATTACGCTTGCCCGCGATGCGGCTTTGGCCAGCGCAGGCGGCGTCAGGGCAGGCGAGGCCAGCGAAGGCGAGGCCAATGCAGCCGAGGATAGACCCGCTCCGTCTTCTGCTGCGTTGGACACGAGCGCTGCAATCGAGGAGTTCCGTGAGCTGGTGATCTCAGGCGGAGCGGAGATCGCCGGCGAGGTCGTTCAGCGCAGGCAAAAGGCCGATCCGGCGACACTGCTGGGCAGCGGCAAGGTAGAAGAACTGGTAGGAATTGCCGCGTCAACCCAGGCCGACGTCATCCTCTTTGATCACGACCTGACGCCGACGCAACTGCGCAACCTCGAAAATGCGCTGCCGGTGCGGGTAGTGGATCGAACCCAGCTGATCCTGGACATTTTTGCGCGCCATGCGCGCACGCGTGAAGGGCAGCTGCAGGTGGAGCTTGCGCAGTTGGAATATATGCTTCCCCGGCTTACGGGAAAGGGCGCGTCGATGTCTCAGCTGGGCGGCGGGATTGGCACACGCGGCCCGGGTGAAACGCAGCTCGAGACCGACCGGCGGCGGATTCAGCGCAGAGTGCTGAGTCTGAAGCAGGATCTGGAAGGCGTGCGGCGCATCCGGACGCAGCAGCGACAACGGCGCGAATCGGTGCCGGTGCCGGCGGTGGCGCTGGTGGGTTACACAAATGCCGGCAAGAGCACGTTGTTCAACAAGATAACGAATGCGGGCGTGCTCGAATCGGCGCGCATGTTCGCGACGCTCGATCCTAAATTGAAAGCCATTCAGCTGCCTAGCCGCCGCAAGGTGCTGTTGTCGGACACGGTGGGATTCATCCGCAACCTGCCGCACACGCTGATCACTTCCTTCCGGGCGACGCTGGAAGAGGTGCAGAAGGCGGAGGTTCTGGTGCACGTGCAGGATTGCGCCAGTCCGATGCGCGCGGAACACAAGGCCGAAGTGGAGAAGGTGCTGGGCGAATTGGGCGTGATGGAGAAGCCGCGCATCGAAGTGCTGAATAAGATTGATCTGCTGCCGGAATCAGAAAGAGCCATATACACGAGCCCGGGGTACGAGAACTCGGGCGCGGTGGCGGTGTCGGCCAAGCTGGGTCTGGGTATTTCGTCTTTGCTCGAGCGCATCGATGCAGCGCTCGTCGATGATCCGGTGATCGAGCAGCGGTTTGAGATTCCGCAGTCAGAAGGCGGCATTCTGGCAGCGCTGGGCGCTGGAGCCCTGATTCGCGAACGGGAGTTTGTAGGAAACTCGGTAGCAATGACGGTGGCCGGTCCGGCATCGTTGCTGGGGCGCTATGGCCGTTACCGGATCAATTGAGTTGTTGAGAGAATAGAAACGGGCCGGATGAGTGGGAGCGGTGGTGGGTCCCAAACACCCGGCCCGTCGGACCCTG
>Ga0207047_1167_pt1 | contig 15364 bp, 11 predicted proteins | sample Alteio_BWMinCont_67_FD_153302 | JGI IMG/M metagenome (GOLD analysis project Ga0207047, IMG submission 153302) | Enriched cells from forest soil in Barre Woods Harvard Forest LTER site, Petersham, Massachusetts, United States -... | ecosystem: Environmental > Terrestrial > Soil > Temperate forest >...
GACATTGCTTTGCTGGATGCGCGCAAAGGGTTAAAAATGTTTGAAAAAGTCGGCATTCCAATTTTGGGTATAGTCGAAAACATGAGCTTGCACATCTGTTCCAACTGCGGCCACGAAGAATCCATATTCGGACAAGGCGGCGGCGCGAAAATGTGTGCGGAATACGGAGTAGAATTACTGGCCGCGCTACCGCTGAATATGTCGATACGCGAGCAGGCAGATTCCGGAAAGCCGACAGTGGTGGCCGATCCGCAGGGCCCGATATCAGCCATTTACAAAGATATCGCCCGTAAAGTGGCGATTAAAGTCGCTGAAAAAGCCAAGGATATGAGTGGCAAGTTCCCGAACATCACGATCCAAAATACTTGATGAGTTAAATACGGTAGTTGATTCCGCAGCTGATTTTGCAACCAGGTCGAAAGGAATGATCATGAAAGCGCAATTAATTAGTCAGTTTGGTGCTCCGTCAAATTTTTATCCAACTGACATTCCTAAACCTGCGTTGCGGCCAGGTCATGTACTGATCAAGGTGCATGCAACCAGCGTGAATCAGATAGACTGCAAAATTCGCGGCGGAGTAGTAGCCGCCATTGCTCCGGATTTTCCTGCGATACTGCACGGCGATGTGGCAGGAGTGATTGACGCGGTTGCAGCAGATGTGACGCGCTTTAAGGTTGGCGATGAAGTATACGGATGTGCCGGCGGTCTGAAAGGATCGGGCGGCGCACTGGCTGAATATATGCTTGCTGATGCCGACCTGATCGCATTAAAACCAAAGACGTTGTCCATGCTGGAAGCGGCTGCCTTGCCACTGGTTGGCATCACCGCATGGGAAGCGTTGTTTGTTAAAACCGGACTCACCAATCAAAAAACGATTTTGATCCACGGTGGGGTAGGCGGTGTCGGACACATCGCAGTGCAACTTGCCAGATGGTGTGGCGCCAAAGTGTATGCTACGGTTCGTGCACCTGAAGATTTTTCGCGAGCGTCCGCTTTTGGCGCCGATGGTGTAATTAATGCCAATCTCGAAGATGTTGAAAGCTATGTCGCCAGAATAACCGATGGCCAGGGTTTCGATATCGTATTCGATACCGTAGGTGGGCCGAATCTCGACAAGTCATTGGTAGCTGCCGCAATCAACGGCGCGGTCGTTGCGACGGCAGCGCGGTCAACCCACGACCTGTCGCCGATGCACAGCAAGTCGCTGACTTTATCGGTCGTGTTTATGTTGCTGCCGATTTTAAAAAACAAAGGTCGCGCAGCGCACGGCGAAATTTTGACGAAAATCGCCCGTATCGTGGACGAAGGAAAACTAAAGCCGCTCATCGATCCGCACAGCTTTACTTTGGCTACCATCGCCGATGCGCATGCATTGCTTGAATCTGGCAAAGCGCTGGGTAAAGTAGTCGTATCTATTCAATAAAATCGACAATAAAATCGACAATACTTACTTCAATCTGGAGTAAGTATTCCTACCAAATTCCTGTAAATTATTCGTGGCGCAATCGTTGTTAATGCTGGTTTTTATATCTATAAAAACTGATTAGACTTGCGTCGCGATTTTCAAATCGAAATCAACCCGATTCAATTTGCAATGCGCGCTTCGCAAGCAGTGGGGAGACGATTTTTTGCGCGGTTAGATGAGTCGTTACTGCACAGTTGTTACCTCCTGCTTCACGTCAACCCCATCATTCATAAAGTCAACATGGACAGTTCTCAAATACAGTATTCCAAATTTAGTCAACCTCCTGCCTATCAATATCAAAGTCTCGCTTCTGGTCCGCCACGGACATCATCGGGACTTCCAACTTCGCCGACTGCGCCCGAGTCTGTGAGATTATCCACTTTCGGTTCAGTGCCAAAAGACACAGGTAAAACTTCAGTTGATCCGAAAACAGTGACGACCAATATGACTGGCGTTGAAATGGCCAGTGGCGTGGTCATTGGCCACGCGCTGGCTACTATCATCATGTGGCCGGATGACAGACCGGCACCGCCAGGATACCAATCAATGCGCGACGAGGAGTCATCCCGCTATCGCGGAATAGCGCCGATAGATGTGAGCAGCCACGGCTCGTGTTGCAGTGGCTCTGATTGTTGTGGACCCAATGACAGTTCGTCCAATGACATCTCGTCATTGCTATGCTGCTGTTGCTGCTGCTGCGACAGTGGTTGTGATCTGGGCGGCTGCGACTGTAACTGTAATTGCTGATTAATTCATCTATAAAAATCCCGGCTTTGCCGGGTGCACTCCATAGCCCCACGCACCCCGTTTGATCTGCAATGTTCGCCCCGACCGCGCCATGATGCGGATTCAAAATTTGATAATGCACATTTGTATTATTTATTTTGAATTATTTAAAGCCATCTTTTAAACTGCCCGGCACAAAGCATTTATTTCCTGCTACCTGAAGCGCTATTGTTCTCGGGAATTCAATCTCCATATGAGCAGAACCGCGATAATATGGCGGCATTGTTCTGTTTTCTCTGTCAAATGGGGAAATCAAGAGCGGCCATGATAGAATCGCGGGTTGGGTTTGCACTACAAACTCGCCAGGTTATTTTTTAACATCTCACTCATCCTATCCTCGTATGTCATTTCTGACCAAGATTTTCGGTAGTCGTAATCAGCGCCTATTGAAGCAATACCAAAGCACTGTGCGTGTAATCAATTCGCTGGAGCCAGTATTAGAAGCTTTATCGGATGCAGAATTAAAGGCGAAAACCGACGAGTTTAAAGCGCGCGTCGCGCAGGGTTCGACTTTAGATCAGTTGCTGCCGGAAGCATTTGCCGTGTGTCGTGAAGCCAGCAAGCGCGCATTAAAAATGCGTCACTTCGATGTGCAGCTGATCGGCGGCATGGTTCTGCATTACGGCAAAATCGCTGAAATGGGTACCGGTGAAGGTAAAACCTTGATGGCTACCTTGCCGGCCTATCTGAACGCGTTGTCCGGCAAAGGTGTGCATGTCGTCACGGTCAATGATTACCTGGCGCAGCGCGATTCCGAGTGGATGGGACAACTGTATAACTGGTTGGGATTGACCACCGGCGTGAATCTGTCGCAAATGCAGCACGACGACAAACAGGTCGCGTACGCCGCAGATATCACCTACGGCACCAATAACGAATTCGGTTTTGATTATCTGCGCGATAACATGGTGTACGAAGCCGGCGAGCGCGTGCAGCGTCAACTGAATTTCGCGATTGTCGATGAAGTGGATTCGATCCTGATCGATGAAGCGCGTACCCCGTTGATTATTTCCGGCCAGGCTGAAAATCATACCGAGCTGTATTACAAAATCAACGAAGTTCCCAAATTATTGACCATGCAGATCGGCGAAGAAACGCCAGACGGCAAAGGTCATATCGAAGTACCGGGTGACTATACCAAGGATGAAAAGGCGCATCAGGTATTGCTGACTGAAGCCGGTCACGAACGTGCCGAGCAGATATTGACGCAAATGGGCTTGCTGCCGGAAGGTGCCTCGCTGTATGACGCGGCCAACATTACGTTAATCCATCATCTGTATGCCGCGTTGCGCGCGCATGCGCTGTATTTCAAGGATCAGCACTACGTGGTGCAAAACAATGAAGTCGTGATCGTCGATGAATTTACCGGTCGTCTGATGACCGGTCGACGTTGGTCTGAAGGCCTGCATCAGGCAGTCGAAGCCAAAGAAGGTGTCAAGATTCAAAATGAGAATCAAACGCTGGCGTCGATCACATTCCAGAATTATTTCCGTATGTATGCGCGCCTGTCGGGCATGACCGGAACGGCAGATACCGAGGCCTACGAATTCCAGGAAATTTATATGCTGGAAACCGTGGTGGTGCCGCCCAATCGCCCATCGAAACGGATCGACAAACAGGATCAGGTTTATAAATCATCGCAAGAAAAATACAATGCGATGCTGCTCGATATCAAAGACTGTTATGAGCGCGGTCAGCCAGTGCTGGTTGGCACGACGTCGATTGAAAATTCCGAGTTGCTGTCTGAAATTCTGACCAAAAACAAACTGCCGCATAACGTGCTGAACGCCAAGCAGCACGCGCGTGAAGCGGAAATTATTGCGCAGGCCGGTCGCCCGAAAATGATTACCATCGCCACCAACATGGCCGGTCGCGGTACCGATATTGTGTTGGGTGGTAACGTAGAAAAGCAAATCCAGCTGATTGAAGCTAATCCAGCATTGACCGACGAACAGAAACAGCAGCAAGCCAAAATCCTGCGCGACGAATGGCAGTCTTTGCATGACCACGTTGTAACGGCGGGTGGCTTGCATATCGTCGGAACCGAGCGTCATGAATCCCGTCGCGTGGATAATCAGTTGCGTGGCCGCTCGGGACGTCAGGGTGATCCTGGTTCTTCCCGCTTCTATTTATGTCTGGATGATCCGTTGTTGCGCATATTTGCCGGTGACCGGGTACGTGCGATTATGGACCGGCTGAAAATGCCGGAAGGCGAACCTATCGAAGCCGGTATCGTTTCGCGTTCGATTGAATCGGCACAACGTAAAGTTGAAGCGCGCAACTTCGATATTCGTAAGCAATTGCTGGAATACGATGACGTGTCCAACGATCAGCGCAAAGTGATTTATCAGCAGCGTAATGAATTACTGGAAACTACAGATATTTCTGAGACGATTACTTCGCTGCGTACAGCTGTGATCGAAGAGACTTTCCGTAACTTTGTTCCGGAAGAGTCAATCGAAGAGCAATGGGATGTGAAGTCGTTAGAAAATACGCTGGCAACCGAATGGCAGCTGGATTTGCCTTTGCAGCAAATGCTGAAAGACAAACCCGAGTTAACCGATAGCGATTTGCTGGAAAAAGTCGAAGCGGTAGCGACCAAAACTTATGAAGACAAAGTGGCGGTAGTCGGTCGCGAATCGTTCGGACGGTTCGAACGCAGCGTGATGTTGCAAAGTATGGATACGCATTGGCGTGAACATCTGGCGGCATTGGATCATCTGCGCCAGGGGATACATTTGCGCGGCTATGCGCAGAAAAACCCCAAGCAGGAATACAAACGCGAAGCGTTTGAATTATTTGCCCAGATGCTGGAGATGATTAAAAACGATGTGATTAAAACCGTGATGCTGGTGCGCATACAGTCCCGCGAGGAAATCGACGTGGTTGAGCCCGACCAACTCGCCAACGTCAGTTATCAGCATGCCGATTTTGATGCCAGCGTTGCGCCGGAAGAGCTACTGTCGCCTACCGCAGAGCCGGAACATCAGGTTCTGGTACAGCCGCATGTTAACCACGCCATGAAAGTGGGGCGTAATGATCCATGCCCATGCGGTAGCGGTAAAAAGTATAAAGTCTGTCACGGCCGTTTAGTCTGATTGATTGAGACGCATCGCAAAAAAGGGACTTGATTGTCCCTTTTTTTATTTTTGAATTTCTTCCCCCCATCCTTATGAATCAACACGCATTTGCCTTGGTCATCGCCGCCGGATTAATCCACGCCATCTGGAATATCGCCGCCAAAAAAGCGGGTGGAGATTCGCGCTTTGCCTGTTTTACCAATCTGATTCTGATGGTGGTCTGGGCACCGGTTGGCATTTATTTCGGCTGGGATGAGGTGCCGCGCTGGGGCCGTACAGAATGGAGTTTGATTGCATTCAGCGGCGTAATTCATACGCTGTATTTTGTGACACTGCTGCGCGGCTATCGCAAGTCGGACCTGACCGTGGTGTATCCGATGGCGCGTGGCTCCGGTCCGCTGGTCGCTTCGTTCGCGGCGGTACTGCTGCTGCATGAAAAAATTTCATTGCTGGGATGTGCCGGCATTCTTTCTGTGGTGCTGGGCGTTGTTCTGATCGCTGGTGGTCCGAGTTTGGTCCGGAGCCTGTTTAGCCGCAGTCAGCCAGAAAGCCAGCGCAAGAAAATTCAAAAAGGGATTTATTACGGATTGCTGACCGGGATGTTCATTGCCGCTTACACGGTCATCGACGGATATGGCGTCAAAGTCGTTCGTATATCGCCGCTATTGATTTTCTACTTCTGTAATTTTATTCAGATCGGTTTGCTCCTGCCCGCACTGTGGCGCGATAAAGCGGCAACGGCGCATTCGTGGCGCACGCAATGGAAATACGCCGTCATCGTCGCCGTGGTTAGTCCGCTATCCTACATACTGGTGCTGTTCGCCATGCAGACCGCGCCATTAAGTCACGTGGCTCCGGCGCGCGAAGTATCGATGCTGTTTGCTGCGCTGATTGGCGGTCAGTTGTTGGGTGAGGGCGACCGGATGATGCGCATATTGGGTGCGTTGTTTATTGCAGCAGGGGTAATTGCGTTGGGGATGGGAAGTTAAATTTTGCATGAATATTTAAATAGATCCGGAATATAGTACGTATTTGCGATTGCAGCACACAAGGTCTATACTTTTAAAGCAAAACGATGCACCGCAAGCCATTGCCAACCATTCAGGAATTCATCATGTTTGCCATTAACTTACCGGAAGAGATTGAAGATCGGCTCGATCAGCTTGCTAAGCGCACAGGACGCAGCAAAACCTTTTACGCGCGTGAAGCTATCCTCGAGCATCTGGATAATCTGGAAGATATCTATTTAGCTGAGCAGGTGTTGCAGCGTATTCAAAGCGGAGAAGAAAAAACGTCGACTTTAGATGAAGTTGGAGCGCGACTTGACCTGGAAGATTGAAGTATCGGCGACTGCGGAAAAGCAGCTTGCCAAACTAGACAGACAGGTTGCGCAACGCATTCACACATTTTTACGTGTAAGAGTCTCAGGTTTGGATGACCCGCGTAGTATCGGTGAAGCGCTCAAAGGTAGCGAATTGGGTGAGTTCTGGAAATATCGCGTGGGCGATTGGCGCTTGATTTGCAAAATACAAGATAAGCAAATTTTGGTCACAGTTTTGAGTCTCGGCAATCGACGCGAGGCGTATCGATAAATCATTGTTAAACACTATCCTTCAACAACCGCAACAAAGCCGCCGTATCCAATTTGGCGGAAGCATCGCCCCCCTCTAAAAGACTATCCGCCAGATCGCGTTTTTGCGCGTGCAATGCGATGATTTTATCTTCGATGGTTTGCTGCGTCACCAGACGGTAAATCGTCACCGGACGCAATTGCCCCATGCGATGCGCCCGATCGGATGCCTGATCTTCCACTGCCGGATTCCACCAGGGATCAAGATGAATCACATAGTCCGCTGCCGTTAAATTCAGCCCGGTGCCGCCCGCCTTTAAGCTGATCAGAAAAATATCGCCTTGCCCGGCCTGAAATGCATCGACGCGTTTTTTGCGCTCTATCGCCGGCGTACTGCCGTCCAGATATTGGTAGCCTATGCCTTTTTCTTCCAGCCAGGCACGGACAATAGCCAGATGATCGACGAACTGGCTAAACACCAGCGCCTTGTGATTGTTATCCAATAACTCTTCAGCCACTTCCGCAAACACGGCCAGCTTGCTGCCGGCGACGTTGGCAGTTTTCATCACCAGTTGCGGGTGACAGCAAAAACGCCGCAGCTTGGTAATTTCAGCCAATACCTGCATGGACTTGCCCTGCTCGGGCGACATATGTTCAATTTTATCCAATGCCTCCTGACGCAGCGCTTCATACAGATGGCGTTCCTGCTCGGATAACTCGACTTGCAAGGTAATTTCGGTACGCGCCGGCAGTTCGCTCAACACTTGGGTTTTGGTGCGTCTCAGTATGAATGGCTGGATCAGACGTTTTAAATGGGTACGTGCCAGTTTGTCGCCGCGCTCTATCGGATTGCTGAAGCGCTCGGTAAAACGTTCTTTGGAGCCCAGCAAACCGGGATTAATAAAGCGGAAGAGATTCCACAATTCGCCGAGATGATTTTCTACCGGCGTACCGCTGGCGATAATTCTAAAGTCGGCTTTGAGCGCCATCGCCGCCTGACTGCGCTTGGTCGCCGCGTTTTTAATCACCTGCGCTTCGTCGAGCACCACGGTGTGCCAGTCGATTTGTGCAAAGCTTTCGGCGTCCTGCTGCAACATGCCATAACTGGCGATGACCAAATCAAACGAGCCCAGGTCGCTCAATGAGCGCTGCTGATGGTAGGCGCGCACCCGTAAGGTCGGTGCAAAACGCGCCACTTCGGATTGCCAGTTCATGGCGACCGAAATTGGCGCAACGACTAATGCCGGTCCCTGCGGCGCGCGTTCTAACAACACCGCCAGGGTCTGCACCGTTTTACCCAACCCCATGTCGTCCGCCAGACAGGCGCCGACTCCCCAGTGCGCCAGCCTGGATAGCCACTGAAACCCTTCCAGCTGATAGTCACGCAACGTGGCTTGCAGGGTGGACGGAAGTTTGGGGACGTAATCAACCAGACCGGAGATTTTTTGCAGATGGCTCTGCCATGCCGCGTCGGATTGCACATCACCCGCTTCGGCAGCCAGTTCGGCCAGTATGGCTGAGGCCAACTGATTGACGCGCACGCCATCTTTGCTGTTTGCTTCGGACAGCGCGTTCAATTCCTGTAAGCGCTTTTTAAAGCTTTCGGTCAACGCCAAAAACTGATTTTCACCGAGCGGCAAAAAGCGGCCGGTTGCGCTATTCATCATTTGCAGCAATTCGCGCAGGGCCAATACCTTACCGTCGTCCAGTTGCAATTCGCCGCCAGCCACAAACCAGTCGCCCTGTTTTTTAATTGCCAAATGCAGCTGCGCCAGACTGCTGGTCGACCTGATACGGAATCGTTCGCCTTCCGGCCAAACCAGTTCCAGTTTTCCCTGTAGCGTTAATTTCATCTCGTTTAATTCAGAGAGAAATTCCAGACAGGTTTCCGGATGATCCAGCTCCCATTCCTGCCCCTGCTGCTGAGCCTCTGTCAGAGCATGGCAATGCCGAAGCAATGCATCGAGCTGTTGCTGCTCCTGTTCCAGATTACGGGTAGTCTGGATCGCCTTGCCGTGCTGTTCGCCGACCACCTGCGCCGAGCCTTTGTTCGGCGCAAACCAGCTGCCGTCAGGTAAAGGGCGTACCAGAAACTGTACCCGCAAGCCATCTTTGAGCGGCAATAAATGCGCGTACATGGTGGAGTCTACCGGCACTTGCGTAATGTGCTGCGCCAGTTCAGGCAGATCGGAATGGATGCGCAAATGCGGGGCAATCGCCGCAATCACATCCACCAGTTGCGCTTTGGCGTTGGCGGGAACTGTCAGCCCCTGGCCGATAATACCGGCGATCTGCTTAATCTCCGGGCTGCCGGGGTAGACCACCAGACGGGTCGGCGTCTGCTTGTGCCAGATCACCGCCTCATCCCTGTCCATTGCCGGCTCCAACTGCATATGTATCTTGTCGCTTTGCTGCGTCATGATCAAAGCGGGCTCGCCTCTGCTGATGTCGATATGCACCTCGGGCGCATCCAGCCAGAATACATGCGGGTGACCGATCAGAAACGGTAACGCCTTTTCCCCATTGATTTCATAATCGCTGGCGCCGTAATAATTGTCATACGATTTGCGGATGCAACTGGCGATTTTTTTATCCTGCTCACTGATACCCGGCAAACTGTCCTGCTCGTAGGACAGCCGCTTTAATGCTATCGGTCGCCCTTTACTCCACACGCCTTTGGCATTGCGTTTTTGTTCGCGCGGCTCAAGATTGATGTAGTGCGATTCGCATTCCAAAAACCACGCGATGCGCACGTCGGCTCCGGAATTTGCCGGGGTTTTTAATTGCGATAGCGCCGACAGGGCGCGCTGCCAGGTTTCCTGACGCTGCAAAGCCTGATACAACGGTTTGCATTGATGTTCACCATGCCAGTTTTCCAGCGTTAATGACGGCTCGATCGCCTCATCAAATTGCTGGCGATAGAGTTGCGCAATTTCGGCAGCAACCCAGTGATAGCCGTGGCGCTGACTGAGTGCCAGTAAATTGTGCAGATTGCGCCGGTCAGGCTCGGTGGCAGCCGTGTCTTGCCAGTAGCAGGCGAGCCGCACGAAAAAATCATCGAGACTCTGAAAATAAGTGTGATTGGGCTTGCCATCCAGTGGCGTGCCACTCTTCAGATGATCGATCAATGGCTTGATCGCAGGATAAAACTGCGCCTGCCGCATTTTGCACCCGTCGTCGACCTGCTCTTTGGCCTGTTTCAGATGGGCAGGGGCAGAGTTGGCCAGCTGGATCACGGTAAAAAACAGCCCGGCCAAATCCGGCACGAATAATTTACGTTTACCGGTTTTGACTTTGCGCTCGCTCAGTATGCGATTAAATATATCTGCAGCGGCGAAATAATCTCCGCGTATTAATTTTTTGATCGCCAGCGGAAAGGTTTCATGCCCCATGTGCTGGAATAATTTTTCCTGCAACGATTCAGGTTCCCCGCGCAATATCGCCTGTACACACAAGGTTTCCAGCAGCATGGCATCTTGATGAAAATGCTGCTCGATACGATTGATTGTGTACAGATAAGCGTTGCTGCATTTTTCCAGCATCCAGTTTGCCGCGGAAAATAAATCGAATAACAGTATGCCCTGCAGGTTGGGTTTGATATGGCCAAACAGTATGGTACCCGCCGGCGTCGCAAATAATTTTTGCGCCGGCAAATGGTCAAAGGTGTTGGGAAAGGCAAAAAACTGCGAACGCCAGTGGCCTAGTTTAGACAGATCATCATTGAACGCGGCAAACAGGATTTCGCGCTGACAGAAAGCGCTGGACGGTGTGGCCCAGGTTGAATATTCGCGATTCCTCGATAAAAAATCCTGCGCATAAGTAATCCAGCGCGATAGCTCGTGATGTTCATGCAGATGCAGCAGTGCGGCGTGGCCGACTTCCGGCGTAATCTGATAGCCGGACCCAGCTTTAAAATGGGCGCTGCCTGACGCAACCAGCTCGGCTAACGCGGCTTTAGTACCGGTTGCCGTGTACCTGGCGTCGACATTGTCATGACAAAATGTAGCGAGTAAAAATTCATGGATGCGGTTTTGCGTGACCGGCATTTCCCAGATTGCCAGCGTAAATAATACGGGCAGTATGGATTCTGGAATTTCATTGTGTATATGATCAATTTTAGTCATGAATAATAGCTTAACGCGCTTAACAAATTAGGTTCTGGAACTGGCAACTGTATGTCAGATTAACGATATTTGCCATACAATACGTACTCTTATTTTTACCGCGCATTTCTACTTAATCTTTTCAGCTAGGATTTCAACATGGCCGTCAACTCACCCCTACCCGTCGCAGCGCAACTTTTACCCGTCGCAGGTATTCAGCTAGGTTATGCCGAAGCCGGGATACGCAAAGCCGACCGGAAAGATCTGCTGGTCATGAAATTGGCAGAAACAGCGACAGTAGCCGGGGTGTTAACCTCGAACCGCTTTTGTGCCGCGCCAGTGCAGGTCTGCAAGGCGCATCTGGAGTCCGCTGCGGTGCTGACCAAGGCGCCGATCCGGGCTCTGGTGATCAATACCGGCAATGCGAATGCCGGTACCGGACTATCCGGCCTGGTCGCCGCCAATACCACGTGCAGCGAACTGGCTAAATTATTAAACTGCGAACCGTCTCAGATACTGCCATTTTCAACCGGCGTTATTTTAGAACCATTGCCAGTGGAGCGACTGGTCGCAGGATTACCCGCCGCGCTGAAAAATCTGCAGGAAGATAACTGGTATAACGCCGCCGAAGCGATTATGACGACCGATACCCAACCCAAGGCGGCGTCGCGTCAGGTGCAGATCGGTGCGCATACGATTACGATGACGGGTATCAGCAAAGGTGCCGGCATGATTATGCCTAACATGGCAACCATGCTCGGTTACATCGCGATGGATGCCAAAGTGTCGCAGACGGCATTGGAGGCGATGGTGAAGCAGGCCGCCGACAAATCGTTTAACTGCATCACGATCGATGGCGACACCTCGACCAACGACGCGTTTATGCTGATCGCAACCGGCGCATCTGCCTGCGAAATTAATGACGTTGAATCGGCCGACTACCTTGCCTTGGCGGCGGCTGTGCAAAGTCTGGCTCAGCAGCTGGCGCAAATGATCGTGCGTGACGGCGAAGGCGCGACCAAATTTATGACCGTGACGGTAGAGCAGGGCAGGAGTGTTGAAGAATGCCGTCAGGTTGCGTACTCGATTGCGAATTCCCCACTGGTAAAAACGGCGTTTTTTGCATCCGACCCGAATTTGGGGCGTTTGTTGATGGCGATAGGTAAAGCCGGCGTGGATGATCTGGATGTCGATAAAGTGAATTTATATCTGGACGATGTGTGGGTGGTAAAGGATGGCGGGCGTCACCCGGACTATCAGGAAAGCGATGGACAGCGCGTGATGAAGCAAAGTGAGATCGTGACGCGGGCTGTGTTGTCGCGTGGTGACGCCAGCGCGACTGTCTGGACCTGCGACTTTTCGCATGAGTATGTGACCATCAATGCCGACTATAGATCTTGATCATGGACCAGTTAGAACATTTTTTGCGCAGAGCCGAAATACTGATAGATCGCGTTGAAGCATTGCTGCCACCTGTCGCGCAGCCGACCGACTGGGAAATCGCCACGGCATTCAGCTGGCGCAAACGCAGCGGACGCGGCTATTTGCACGCAGTGCGTAATGTGGCGCAGATCGCCTTCGAGGATCTGCAGCAGATCCAATCGCAAAAACAGCAGATCGAGCAAAACACCCGTCAATTTATTGCAGGTCGGCCTGCCAATAATGTGCTGCTGACCGGCGCGCGTGGCACGGGGAAATCATCGCTGATCAAAGCATGTTTAAATCAGTTTGCCGATCAGGGTTTGCGTTTGATTGAAGTTGACAAAAGTGATTTGACAGACCTGGCCGATATCGCGGATTTAATTGCAGACCGACCAGAAAAATTTATTATTTTTTGCGATGACCTGTCGTTTGAAGAAGGAGAGAGCGGCTATAAGGCGCTCAAAGTCGCGTTGGACGGCAGTATTTCTGCGCAGTCCAATAACGTTTTAATTTACGCGACCTCGAATCGCCGTCATTTGCTGCCGGAACAGCAGTCGGATAACAATGGTTATCACCGCAGCGATGATGGTGATCTGCATCCCGGTGAAACCGTCGAAGAAAAAATATCATTGTCCGAGAGATTCGGATTATGGCTGTCGTTCTATCCGTTTAAACAGGACGACTATCTGGATATCGTTGCGCACTGGTTGAGTCATCTCGGATGCAGTGCCAGCCAGATTGAAGCTGCACGCGCCGATGCCTTGCGCTGGGCTTTGCAGCGCGGCTCACGATCCGGCCGGGTCGCCAATCAATTTGCCCGCGCTTATGTTGGTGAGCATGGGGTCTGATTCAGTTCCGCATCGCTCCCCCATCGATGTCGCGGTCGGTATTTTGATTCAGGGTGAGCATGTTTTAATGGCGCAGCGGCCCGAAGGTAAGCCATATGCCGGTTATTGGGAATTCCCTGGCGGGAAAGTTGAAGCTGATGAAACTATTCTGGCCGCATTGCTGCGTGAATTTAAAGAAGAACTGGGTATAGAAATTAACGCCGACCAGACCTCACCCTGGTGTTGTTGTGATTATGTTTATCCCCATGCGCATGTGCGTTTGCATTTTTATTTATGCCGGGAATGGCGCGGTGAACCGTGTGGTTTGGAAGGTCAGCAATTGGCGTGGCAGGGAGCGACATTCGCAGTGCGTCCGATTTTGCCGGCGACCATTCCGTTGCTTGAGTGGCTGATGCCGGTTGCACCGTAAAATTTCACGCAATGCTGGTTGGGCTAAGCTTCGTAGGTTGGGCTACGCTTCGTAGGTTGGGCTATGCTTCGTAGGTTGGGCTACGTTTCACCAGCCCAACACTCCACACCAAAATCAACAAGCACCTTTAATGATTTGCGGTTGCATGTTGGGCTGGTAAAGCCTAGCCCAACCTACGAATACAAAAACGAAGCGTGAACCCGGCAACACATCGTGCGCCTGTCGCAATCACGGATAATAAATCGCCATCACGTAATCAGACGCAGTCACCTTGTCCACTACAAAATACAGTTTAATGGGTTGTTCCTGATTGGCCGCGAACCCAGTCAGAACATCATGCGGATTAGGCAAATAATCAGCAGGAGCAAATACCTTTTTGAGCACCGCCTGTTTCTGCGGATCTTTCAAAGTCAACTCAATATTTGGCCAGGCCTGCGGCAACGCGCTGTGATTGCGCATCAATAAACTGAATTCAAACGTATTGTCATGCGCCAGAGTATGCAGCTCATCCGCTTCATAACTCACCGCGTCCAGTTGCGCCGGGAACTGAATCTGGCACCGCGCCAGCTTGCACATCGTGACCAGAGTATTTTTGACGGGTGGATAAGCGGCTGCAATTAAATCCCGGAACTGGTAGACGGCCTGACCGATGAGCAAGAAGCACAACAGGACGGTAGCGACAGCAAGTATCCAGACCATGCGTTTTTTTGCGTTGGCTTTGCGGATAAAAGAAAGCTGACCGATCTCCTCGTCTTCGTGATCCCTGTGTTCCTCATGATCTTCGTCATCGCGCTGTTCATCGAACTCTTCGTCTACGTCATCTTCAGCGGCGCCAGGTAACATTGAACGCAGGTTGGCAGCTCTTTTAGCTGGTGGCAGCGGAGTTGCCGGAGCTTTCGTCTCATCAAAATCGATATTTCCCGACACCGCTGCCGCAAGAATGATTTCCTCCATGTCGTCAGCATTATTAACCGCTGTGCCATGGGACAGCTGCTGATCCGCCTGCAGATCAGCATCCAGCAAGGCCTGGACCTTGGCTTCAATTTCAGCCTTGGTTTGTGCCTGATGAAACTCATCATTTAACAGCGATGGAAATGCAGAAGCTGCCGGCTCAGGCGCATCGTGCCCCAGATCAAAAGTTGGTTCGATACGTTTTTCAGCGTCATCGGCAAGCGTGATGTCGAATGCGTCAAACAAATCAAATTCCAGCTCATCGGGCTTGGTTGCAGCTGAGGTTGATTCCGGCTGCACTTTTGACGGCACTTCAGCCTGTTCACTTTTTTGCGTGTCCGGTTCGGCAAGCGCTGCGCGATGAATGACAGGCGGATTGATTTTGATGGTGCTGGTGGTGGTGATTTTGTCGGTATCCGCCAGATGTTCAATCCCGTTAAATACCTGATGACAAATCCCGCAACGAACCAGTCCGGATTGAAGTTTTAGCTGGTCGTTAGCGACCTTGAATGTCGTCTTGCAGTGAGGGCATTGAGTGGCTAACAGCATGTCTGTGATGTGTAAAGGGATGCGTTTAAGCGCGGCGGCCGTGCAATGCAACCCAGCCGTCACGTTCCTGCCAGACAGATAGCGCGAGGTACGGTGCGTATGCAGCAATGACTTCTTCTGCCTGACGTTCCAGCACGCCGGATAACACCAGTGCAGAACCAGCCGCAGCACCCACTTTATT
>Ga0207047_1168_pt1 | contig 15361 bp, 11 predicted proteins | sample Alteio_BWMinCont_67_FD_153302 | JGI IMG/M metagenome (GOLD analysis project Ga0207047, IMG submission 153302) | Enriched cells from forest soil in Barre Woods Harvard Forest LTER site, Petersham, Massachusetts, United States -... | ecosystem: Environmental > Terrestrial > Soil > Temperate forest >...
TTAGTTCCTTTTCAATCAGCACATCAGTTATATCCCTTTGCAAAAGGTCTGCTTGCACATAGCGCCATTTCGCCCCGTCTCCGTAAGGCACCGCATCTTCCCTCACTACATGGTCATGCACAGCATTCAGATTCACACCTGCAAGCTGGTGAATGATGAAATGTTCTACGCTATTGAGTTCATTGAAGGAGCCCATTTTATAGGATTATTCGGTTTTCAATTCTTAAAACATAGCCTGTGTCAATCAGGAATTGTCCCATGCGTTTACTTTGGCTTTCTTTGAATTTAGGGTGTTCGCTGTTAGCAAGGTATGCCCTTTTTTTGGTAAAGTTCTCAGATTCACCGCTTGCTTTAAAGTATTGAATAGAGGTGCGGAGTTGCTTTTCGCCATCTGTTACCCACGCATTACCGGTAGCGCCTCGTTCTTTTAATTCTACGAATGTGATAGTTGAATTATAAGATAAAAATCCATCACACCTTTTATCCATTTTTCCATCTGCTCTTACAATTTCAATACAATTATCAATTGCCGTAAATGTTACTTCATACCTATCTTCATTAACTACTACCGCTATCCATTTTTTCCCGTCTTTCTCATCTATATATGCTCGGTGTCCTGGTCTGTCATCGCAGAGTCCAAAAAGCTCATTGTCAGAATAATCCTGGCAATTTTTATCAGAAAAATTAATGCTCATAGCTCTTGTTGTATCTCCAATAGTTGTGCGAAAAGTTCATTAGTCTCTCCCAACAATTCATTCAAATAATTCTCATCAGAAGGTAGCTGATTATTATTATCATCTCCAAGTTTGATAATTTCCCCTTCATCATTTAGCTCATATATTACTAAATTTTGGGGCTCAACCGTTGATTCCAGAGGTACAATTTTATTGATTTTTTTTGTAAGAACTTCTTTTTTACTTGAGTCATTAATCATTCCCAACAAAAGATTTGCCTTCACAGACAAGGTCAGATAGTTGATTATATACGGGCTGTGTGTAGTCATTATCAATTTATTTCCTGTATTCATATTCGCAAAAGCTACAAGACTATTTAGCATTTGCCTTTGTGAAGATGGAAACAAATTTTGCTCCGCTTCTTCAACAATATTGATAAAGGCGCTCTTATTAAACTTAGTTGCAAGAGCAGAAAGAGCAGCCCTTCTTTGCTCATCAGAAAGTGTCTCATCCGCCCATATGGTTGCTACCCCTTTTTTAAAACGCTCTAATTCATCGCTGCTTTGTGGTTTGGAGTTTTCAGTTTGTCGCTTAATTGAATTAGCAAGAAACCATGTAACAAGATATAAGGGGACTAATGATTGAAATCCGCTTGATGCCTCTGTCAGGTTTATTTTATACTTATTACTCTTTATGTAAACAAAATCATTTGGCTTATTATACTCAACCTCCACATTATTAATTGGCAATTGCATAGTGCCCCTTATTTCATTCTTTGCATTGTCAAATTCGGTTACAAACTCCACTAAAGAATCTGAAGTAAGTTTTAATGCTTTAGGGGTTTTGACATTAGCAATAAAGTTTCTTTCAGCCGGAACATACATTATTTGAGGCAGAGGATAACTTCCGTTTTTTGTTTCGTTAATCTTAAGAACTCCGTTTTCATATTTTATGTGGTAGGCGTCTCCTTTATATTCAATTACCGTGTCAATATCACGTAAGTCATTAATGTAGTTTTCTATGCGATGATAAGTCAGGTATTGATTTTTAAACTTCTTTTTCCTTTCAAACCATTTGGTGTTATAATCTCCTCTAACCAATGCCTTCTCAATCCATGTAAAAGTTGAAATCAACTTTGCCACTGTACTTTTACCACTACCCTGGTTCCCAATAAATACAGTCACCTTCTTTATATCCATAAAGCCATCATCTTCTTGATAGCCCTCCTGAATGGGCCCGAAATTCTTTATTCTTATTTTACTCATGATGCAAATAATTAATTATCAAATATACTCTTTACTATTTTATCCCAATATTTCATTCAGCAATTTCTGCTTTAAATTCTTTAAGGTTGTTTTTTGTTGTTTAAGTTGTTGAATAGTGTTTTGTAATTGCTCTAATATCTCTAATATCTTTTCCTGCACTTTAAGTTCTGGAATGGAAATGCGCAATTCCTGTATATCTTTCCATTTAGTTCTTGGTGAAAGCGAGCCAGCCGATGTGCTCACCGCATGTTGTATAAACGCTTCTGCCGACACATAATAAGGCAACAATTCCGGTAAAATCTTTTTCTCTTTAGCGCGGAAAACCAAAATATCCCCCGAACAAATACCATCAAAATCTGCTACTGCTATCTTCTTTAAATATGCCCTGCGCTTACCAAACAATACATCGCCTTTCACAAAACGCTTTGTAAAAGTTGTTCCTTTTTCAATATCCCCCCATGTTTCAATTTTAAAACTTTCAGGCTCTATATTTTCCAGACCTACGAATTGGGCTACTTCTTTCTTTTTTTTATCATGTTTCTCTATACAATCTGCAATTGTTCCAAATATTGTGGATGTACAATTTTTTGCATTGAGCAAATTACCAAATTCTGGTTGTCCCTTTAGCAATCCGTTACACAACCTTTTTTGTAACGTTTTCAAATTCTTCTCCTCCCTCTCCACCTCTTCAATAGCCGTTTCTATTGATTGAAAAAGAGAGGCAATTTGTTTTTGTTCTTCGATTGAGGGAAGGGGAATTTCAATTTTTGATAGTATGCTAGTATTTACCCCAGATTGCCCGACCCATTTTTGACAATAGGATTCAAACGTTCTATTTTTAAAATAAGAAAAGAAAACTATCGATAGAAAATAACTATTTAGTATTTTAGGGTTAACCCTTACTCTTGTCATATGATTTGAAAAGCCACAACCATAATCATTATCTATATAACAAGACTTACCTACTAACTCGGTGCTATTGGTATTATTGAACAATAAATCTCCCTTAGCAAGCTGTAAGCATTCGTTATTTTCAAACACATCTCTGGTAATATATTTTGTGCCTTCCCAAATTAACTTACAATCATCGGTTATATTCATTGGTCTAACATGTGCTATCTCTCCATAATTCAATTCAAATTTACCTGACGAAAAACCAGCTTTTAATTCAGAAGTCACATTCCCTATTTTCGTCTTTTCCCATTTATCTTTTCTCAACTTCATACTTCAATTCCTATATTTTTAAGTTGAGCAAATAAATTTTCAATAGAAGTATTTATTTGTTTCTGTCCTTTCTTAATGTCAGTAATCAAGTCTTTAGTATTATGTTCATTGTCTTTAGCCATTTGTTTCACATAGAGTTGCAAACTAAGATTGCCATTGTTTTCAAGCACTTCTTTATTGCTCATTACTTTGGCAAAGTCTTCTATATCTTTAAAGTTCCGGTAAGCGTCGCTTATCTTTTTTATATGCTGTGGTTCTAACCATGCATTGGTACGTTCAATCCGCAATTCCTCTTTGGCATCAATAAAAATAATTTTCCCTTTTCTTTCTTTAGACTTTTTCATGCGGCATACTAATAGGCAGCTTTCCATGCTGCTGTTGTAAAACAGGTTTTTACCCAAGCCTATTACTGCATCCACATAATCTTCCTCAATCATGCGTTTACGTATATCGCTCTCCGCATCTCTAAACAATACGCCGTGCGGCCAAAGTACCACGCTTCTGCCGGTTTCAGGGTTCAGGCTCTTCATAATGTGCTGCTGAAAAGCATAGTCAGCACACCCCTGCGGCGGCGTGCCCCATATATTGCGCCCAAAAGGGTCGTTGAGCCATTTTTGCTGGCTCCATTTTTTCACGCTATAGGGCGGGTTCGCCATTATCACGTCAAACTGTTTCAGTTCGTCATTTTCCAATATCTGCGGGCTGTCTAAGGTATCGCCCTGCACAATCAAAAACTCATCCACATTGTGCATAAACATATTTATGCGGGCAATGGCAGAGGTTATAAGGTTGAGTTCCTGCCCGTATAGCTTCAGCGTGCGGTATTCCTTACCCTGCTCTTTAAGGTGCAAAGCTGCGCTTAGCAAAATACCTCCGCTGCCGCAGGTAGGGTCATAAATGCTTTCACTGCTTTTAGGGTCTGTTATTTGGGTCATCAGTTTTACCACAGTCCTGTTGGTATAAAACTCGGCTGCCGTATGCCCGCTGTCATCGGCAAATTTCTTAATCAGATACTCATAGCCTTCGCCCATTATATCGTGCGGCACATTGGCTACGCTGAGGTTCATTTTATTAAAATGCTCTATCAGGTCAAGCATTTTTTCATCGCTCATCCTGCGCTTGTTCGTCCATTGTGCGTCTCCAAACACATCATGCAGCATTTCAAAGTTCGCTTTCTCTATTCCGTTCAATGCCTTTTGCAAAGCCGCCCCTACATCCACCGTTTTCTTCCGCACATCATCCCAATGGCAATGCTTAGGTATCTGGAAACGGTGATTCTCCGCAAATTCAGCATAGCTCAGGTCTCCGGCGCTTTCAGCCAAAGCATTCTGGTATTCTTCCTCCCACAAATCGCTGATACGTTTAAAAAAAAGTAAAGGGAATATATATTGTTTAAAATCGGCGGCGTCAATCATCCCCCTCAATATATTCGCAGCGCCCCACAGATAATCTTCAAGTTGTTTCTTAGTCATTAATTATTAAATGAAATGTATGAGTTCCCCACAAAATTATCATAATAGATTGAACAACTGCAATTTTTATGTTTCAGATGAATCTCCCTTCAGTCCCCATAGTCCCCAATGTCACTCCACCCGCATTTGCACCTGTCTGTCGCCGGGTAGGCGTTCTCGCATTTGCACAACTTGCCCCAACATATAGCGGTTAAAAAAATAGTGGGGTATATCAGCCCCCTCTCAATTAATATTTCAGAATTTTACAACGGTTTAACTAAATTAACCATACCATGATAACAACCCAAACAAAAAAAACAACCCCGCCCGAACGCCCGCCTGATCAAGTCTTCCGGGCAGGTACCTTTTCAGTACGGGCGGGCAAATTGAAAGAAATACTCCCGCCCGAACGTACCTTTTCGGTATGGGCGGGAAATATGAAAAGATAGTTCCGCCCCCTCGATTTACAATACGAATTACCTTTAAAGCGGAACTATTCGGTTCTATTTTTCAATACCCAAAAACAACCAAAATGAACAAAACACACAATATGGAAGGATATGTCAGTACCCCCGATTTACAATACGATTCGTCTTAAACACTGACATGGACTGCCATATTTTTACTCTCCCGATAACGTTCCGACAGTGAGAAAAAGACGGTAAACAAAAAAGTAATATTACATCTGGTTAGTGCCTATATTTGCCAATACATTTTTGTTTTATGACGGAGGAAAAATCGTTGAATTTTTTGGAGGAAATAATAGAGGGGGATATTGCGGCGGGAAGGAACGGGGGACGGGTGCATACGCGGTTTCCGCCGGAGCCGAACGGGTATTTGCATATAGGTCATGCGTCGTCGATAGTCCTGAATTTCGGGCTGGCGATGAGGTATAATGGTAAATGCAATCTGCGGTTTGATGATACGAACCCGGTGACGGAGGAGACGGAGTATGTGGAGAATATAAAGGAGGATATCCGCTGGATGGGTTTTGAGTGGGATAATGAGCTTTATGCGTCGGATTATTTCGGACAGCTTTATGATTTTGCGGTGACGCTGATAAAAAAGGGGCTGGCTTATGTGGATGATAGCTCGGCAGAGGAGATTGCGGCGACGAAGGGCAGTACGACTGAGCCGGGGAAGAATAGTGTGTGGCGGGAGCGGGGTGTGGAGGAAAATGTGCGGTTGTTTGGGGAGATGCGGGCGGGGAAATATAAAGACGGGGAAAAGGTGCTGCGGGCGAAGATAGATATGGCGCACCCGAACTTGCTGATGCGCGACCCGCTGATGTATAGGATAAAACATGCGCACCACCACCGCACGGGGGATGCGTGGTGCATTTACCCGATGTATGATTTTGCGCACGGGCAGAGTGATAGTATAGAGGAGATTACGCATTCGATTTGTACGCTGGAGTTTATTCATCATCGTCCGCTGTATGATTGGTTTATAGAGCAGTTGGGGATTTTTCCGTCGCACCAGTATGAGTTTGCGCGGAGGAACCTGACGTATACGGTGATGAGCAAGCGGAAGTTGCTGCAGTTGGTGAACGATAAGCATGTGAGCGGGTGGGATGACCCGCGAATGCCGACGATAAGCGGGATGCGGCGCAGGGGGTACCCGGCGGCGGCAATACGGCAGTTTTGCGATACGGTGGGGATTGCCAAAAGGGAGAATATAGTGGATGTGGGGTTGCTGGAGTTTTGCGTGCGGGAGCATTTGAATAAAACGGCTAACAGGGTGATGGCAGTGCTGGACCCGGTGAAATTAGTGGTGACAAATTACCCTGAAAACGAGGAGGAGATAATGGAGGTGGAAAATAACCCGGAGGATGTGAACGGGGGGAAGCGTAATGTGCCTTTTTGCAGGGAGCTTTGGATAGAGCGGGAGGATTTTATGGAGGTGCCAAGTAAAAAATATTTCCGCCTGGCGCCGGGGCTGATGGTGCGGCTGAAGGGGGCGTATATTGTGCGGTGCGAGGGGTGCGTGAAGGATGAGGCGGGGAATGTGACGGAGGTGCATTGTACCTACATACCCGAGAGCAGGAGCCATAATGATGTGAGCGGGCTGGTGGTGAAGGGGACGATTCATTGGGTGAGCGCACGACATGCAAGGACTGCGGAGGTGCGGTTGTATGACCGTCTCTTTAAAGTTGAAAACCCGGGGAGCGAGGAGGGGGATTTTAAGGATTATATAAATGAGGAGTCGCTGCGGGTGTTGCCGGGGGTGTATATAGAGCCTGCGATTGTCCCGATAGCTATCGGGACGGGGGCGGGGGCGGTGTTCCAGTTTTTGAGGAAGGGGTATTTTTGTATGGATAGGGATAGTGAGGAGGGGAGGATTGTGTTTAACAGGACGGTGGGGTTGAGGGATACGTGGGCGAAGAAAAATGTCTGAATCACAGATTAGGCGGATTACACAGATTACACAGATACCCGTGTGAAGGAAATAAGAAAGAATAGTTAACTTACTGCCTATTTCACAAAAAATTATAATTGGTAATTGTTTTGCTATTAGATTAATTGGTAAAATTGTGTTGGATAACTATAATAATTTATGATGGAAGAAATTTCTGAAAGTGTTGAAGTGAATGCGGTTGGGGCGATTCCGCTGCTGGCGCGGCATATTGAAAAGGTGATAAGGGGGAAAAATAAGCAGGTGGAAATGGTGATTACGTGCCTGCTGGCAGGGGGGCATATATTGATGGAGGATAATCCCGGGACGGGGAAGACGGTGCTGGCGCGGACGCTGGCGCAGTGCATCAGCGGGGAACGTGAGGGGGAGCATGTTGTTTTTAAGCGGATACAGTTTACGCCGGACTTGTTGCCGATGGACTTAATAGGTACGCATATTTTTGACGACAGGAATAAGGAGTTTGTTTTTAAAAAGGGTCCGCTGTTTTGTAATGTGTTGCTGGCGGATGAGATAAACAGGGCGTCGCCGAAGGTGCAGAGCGCGCTGCTGGAAGCGATGGCGGAACACCAGATAACTGTGGGTGATACTACGATGAAACTGGAGCGTATGTTTTTCTCGATTGCTACGCAGAACCCGATAGAGATGGAGGGTACTTATCCCCTACCCGCCGCACAGCTTGACCGGTTTTATATGAAAATACAGTTCGGGTATGTGGATGAGGAAACGGAGTTGAATATTTATCGTGAGTATCTTGAAATAGCGCAAAACCTGATTGACTTGCAGCAGATATTGAGTATGCAGGATATTATAGCCCTGCAAGCTGAAGCGGGGAAGGTGTTTGTGCATGAGGAGATAGTGAGGGCGGTGAGTAATATTGTAAGAGCGACACGGGTTCACCAGGATATTTCGCTGGGGGCTTCGACGCGGAGCGGGATTGCGTTTTTGAAGTGTTTGCGGGCGTATGCATTGGTGAAGGGGCGGACGTTTGTGATAGAGGATGATGTGAAGGAGATTGCACGGGCGGTGTTGGAACACCGCTTGATTTACCGGAATAAGGAAGGGAAGCTGAAGGCGCTGGAGGGGATTATTCTGAAAGAAACGGAACGGTTGGTTAAGTTGAAGCTTTATTAAAAAATGTGCAAAAGCCTCACCCCAGCCCTCTCCAAGGGAGAGGGAGGTATTGTCTGAAATAGGAAAAATATAATTATTAATTAAGTAAGAATGTGCAAATTAAATTCGCAACGGATTAAATGAAAATTCCCAACTGCATCGCTCCGATTGTCGCCGAGTCCCGAGAAGGGGCGGAGACTCGGCTGAGACAGCACAAATTCACTTCACAACGATTTCTGCTTTTTTTATCTTTTCTATGGTTTGGGGTGAGTGTTGCTTTTGGGCAAAATAATAACCAGGGTGGTACACAGCAGGCGTTGCCACAGTTTGCGGCGCCGCATCCGGCTGATAAAATGATACAGCGGTCTGAGATAGACGGGAAGCGGATTGGGGAGGATATGAATAGTGAGGATGCGCTGCCGCGCTCGCGGGAATTTCTGAGAACGGATAGTACTTATTATGTCGGGTGGATGTTTGAGGGGGCTTATAAATACAATCATGCGGCGGATTATATAGGTTATAAAAATGCGGCGGTTCCCTTGGAGCGGGCGTTGTCGTTGATGGAGCGGGATTATAAGAAGGCGCTTTCTACGCGAACGGATAATCTGCTTGTTTATATGCCGATATACAAGTTCCAGGTGGATTATACGATGATTGCTTATTACCTGATGAACTGCTATAGCAATACCGACCAGCCGGATAAGGTGTATAAATTGCTGAGAAGAGTGATGCATTGGAATTTCCAGCGGGACTATATTATGGATTGCTATAACTTCCTCGCTTGGACAACCCACCGTAACCGGTTTTATACAAGCGCCAAATATTCTTTCCTAAAAAACTCGATAGATGAAAACGAGCGTCTCGCTAACCGATACCTTGACAGCGGGATGCGGCGGATAGAAAAAAACATGGTTTTAAACAGCCACATCTTTCAGCCCGGGTATGAAACGGGTGAAAAAATGAGTGTGTATCATTACAAAAATATTCTCTACAGTTACCAACTTAATATAGATTCTGCGATGTATTATTTTGATTTAATGCGCGCGGGAGGAAGATTGCCTCATAATAACTATGCAAATTTCCTCGGGGTGTGCGGTGATTTCAGAACTGCTGAGAGTGAGTACAAACTTGCGTCTATGCAGGATGCCGGCGACAAGCGGTTGCTGGAGTGGGTTTATTATAGTTCCATACTTGACATTTATAAAGGCGAGCCAAAAACAGGGAGTGAATTGCTGAAGGATGAAATTAAAGCAGCGGGCTCTACGCCGGGGTATGGGTGGTATAATATTGCACTGGCACGGTGTATGATGTATGACGGACAAATAAGCGAATCAGAAAGATATGCGGAAAGGGCTGCGGAATTTAAAGAGCTGCATATAGGGACTACGCTGGGGCAAGTGCAGTATGATTTCAGTACACAGCTTATCAAATTGTTGGATAAAGAGAATGAAAGGGAGATGCTGAAATTTGAACATCGCAACTGGTGGTATAATCCCGATGTGTTGACGCGGATGGCGGGATTGCTTAGTGAAAAATACGTGGAGCAGTTTCTGATCATTAACCAATTTGCGGAAAACCCGGAAAGAGACCGTGTTATTTACAAACTTTTTTCTACCGAAAGTACGGTATCGTGGGATGAGATATGGTATTTGATTCATGATTTCAGCACGCAGTTTTTTATAGACCATTTTAAGAAAGAAGACGCGAATGATACGAGAAAGTATATTCATAAATATTTCAAGCTGTTTGTAGCAAGGCTTGAAATGCAGCAGGGAAAATACTCTGAGGCGAAAAAGGAACTTGATGATTTGCTGCGGGACCCGAATACTGATGCTGATTATGAAAAGCTTTTTACAGCGCGCATTTACGAAGCTGAAGCAGGGTGCGCAAAAGAAAAGGACGACAACACCGCTTATAACGAATGGCTGTACCGGTTGTATTGCCTGTATCCACAGTTAGTGCCTTTTACGGGAATGCAGGCGAATATGGAATTGCATGTCAGCGGCACCATTGATAAAGATGTGGAAAGCAATTTGAAAAGCTGCAACGTTAATTGGGTAACTAACAGCAGTATTCCGGCGGCGCAGGCTTATGTGATATTTACGGGTAGCGGAAATAAAAAAGATATTACTTACTATGTACTCGATAATGTGGGTAATTACATAGTGCCGAAGCAATCGTTTGCATGGCATGGAGCTGATGAGACGGGAAAGTTGCTTGCTTATAGATTGTTTAATATTGGGGGGATTGTGCCTGTGAATGCGGATAAGTGATATGGTTGTGATGGGAAAACTGGAATTCATATTATATTCACACTACCATAAGAAGAACTTTTATGTTACGAAGAGAAAATTCGGTGACGCAGAAACCGATTAAAGAATAGCCGTTAGCAATATGAACAAGGCAAAATTATTACTGCGCATACGGGTAATGCTCTTCATTTTTGTACTGCTGCTTATATTAAGCGGTGTTACTGCATTTCCCGTATATTCAGAATTGAAGTGGATTAATGAACATCATATCTTCAAAGCTAATTCAGCTATAGGAATGTGGTTATACAAAGTATGGCTGGGTGTAAAGGATGTAAATGATAAAAATGGTTTCCTGTTTTATGGATACGACTGGCTGGCATTTGCCCATATCGTTATCGGTCTTGCATTCATCGGTCCTTTTATAGACCCTGTGCGCAACAAGTGGGTTATAACATGGGGAATGCTTGCCTGTATTTGTGTGATACCCCTTGCGCTGGTAGCCGGAAATATTCGTGATATTCCCTCATTTCATATACTGATAGACTGTTCTTTCGGCACCTTTGGCATTATCCCATTGTTGATTGTAAGGAAATGGATAAGACAATTGGAAAAGTGGGGTCAATATGTTTGATAAAATCCAAGTCAGGTGAAATACGCTATTTAGAATATAACATTACTGAGTTATAATACAATAAATACCGGTTACAACCCGTTTATTCTTGTTCTGGTCGATGTAATTACTCGCGGAAATGGAGTAACCGATATTTAAAAGGTGGTAAGACTCGGTATAAAAGTGGGAAGACCCAAGTATAAATCCTTGAAACAAAATTTAATTTTGCACTATGGTTTATAATAAGTAAAAATTATCTTTATGAATAAGTTGCTTTTTCTTTTATTCCTTTCTGTCCCGGCACTCGCCCAAAAAAATATTTATACAGGGCATTATAATCTTTCAAAAGAAGATTACAGGGGGAGTGATGAATATGTGTATGGCGATACCGTGTTTAGTGAAATTTATTTTAGCAGTGATTCTTTTTTAATGATTTACCATATAAAAGACATCAAGGGAAACGACGGATTAAAACTACTTACGGGTACCTGGAATTTGTCATCATTATCAGTCTCGCTGCATTTTCAAACAGGAGCTATTTTATCCGGCGTTTTTTCAAGCATCCCGATGGGTAAGAGCGCTTTGCCTATTTGTTCATTTAATAACAATACTTATTATTTAGTAAAGCCAAAATCAATACATACAATAGATGAGATTTCTCAACCAAAGAAACCATATCAGTTTGCAATGTATCCATTATCCGGAACTTATAATGGTACCGATACTTTATCAGGCAACATTTGCTTTTTTAATACCGATTCTTTTTTGATAGTGTATCAATTGGTCTTAAATAATGATAACATACTTCGTTTATATAGAGGTAAATGGGAACAGGGTTCTTCAAACTTTATTCTATACCAAGATGACGGCATGAAGCATATAAGTAAATTCCGTATTTACAATGAAGACCCCGGAAGTAAGGATGGAGTAATACAACCATTTCGCGCAACTGCTGTTGTTCTTGAAGATGGAGGGAAATAATTTTTATTCCCCCGTTAAATATATTGTGTTTCAATCAAACAAGCTTGTTTCTGAATGTGGCAAACAGGATATCAAAAAAGTGTAAAACTTTTTTCAATCCAATTATAAAAGAAGCAGCAAAACAATTCCCAACTCTTGATTGGACCGATTCATCCAATTTTACTTAACTTTATCACGTTATACTATAACCCGTGCGAAACACTTTTTTTATATTACTGTTTCTTTTCTCCACTTATATAGTCAGGGCTCAAAGCGCTTTGTATCTTTCCGACACAAGCGTGAAAGTATATGATGACGGGGGAAATGAGAAAACGCTTGCATGGTGCGGAGGTTTTAACAATCCGCAATTTGCAATGGGCGATTTGAATAATGATGGGCTGGCAGACCTCGTTGTATTTGAAGCATACAAGGGTGTGCGTACGTTTATCAATACTGGTACAGCAGGCAGCCCAAATTATAAATACCAGCCGCAATATACGCTCAACTTCCCACCCATATCTGATTACCTTATTTTAGCCGACTATAATTGCGACGGCATACCCGACCTTTTCCAGCAGGGGCTTACAGGTTTTGCTGTCTATACTGGTTATTACAACGCTGCAAAGCAGTTGTGTTTTACTTTTTACAAAGACCTTTATTATTCAAATGACGCAACTACTTTCGGACCGGCAAACGCATTTAATAATCCCGGTGATATACCCGCTATTGTGGATGTGGACAACGATGGCGACCTTGATTTTATATCTTATAATGTGGTGGGGGGGAATTTGAATTTTTATAAAAATATGAGGGTAGAGAAAAGCTTGCCCTGCGACAGCATTGTTATAGAATTGAAAGACAGATGCTGGGGCAAGGTTTACCAGGCATTTTGGCGCGCACATGAACTTCAATATGACTGCAGCGAAGCGGGTTTGTCACTGCATAGCGATGATTCCACAAAAAGGGTGATGCACCAGGGAAACACGCCCTGTTTGTTTGATTACGACGGCGACGGTGATTACGACTACTTAGATGGCAGCATATCATTTAATGAAATGACCTTTCTGCTCAATGGCAGAATACCTTATGACAGCACCGGACCTGATTCAATGGTTTACCAGGACACTACGTGGCAAACAGGCGGTACCTCAATAGAATTACCCATATGGCCCGCGGCTTTTAATGTGGACATAGACCAGGACGGCAAAAAAGATTTGTTGATTGCACCCAATGCACAAAATGCCTCCGAGAATTATAAATGTATCTGGTATTATAAAAACAATACAATACCGGGGCATCCTGATTGGCAATTTCAATCCGATACTTTTTTGGTTGATAAAAGCATTGATGCAGGTACAGCCGCCTACCCTATGTTTTTTGATTATAACAGGGACGGGCTTCCCGACCTGTTTGTAGGCTCGGATGGCTATACACAATCAAGCGGGCTGTTAAGAAGCAGGCTCATTTATTATAAGAATACAAGTAAGCCCAGCGTGCCTTCGTTCACTTTGCAATCGGTCAATTTTCTAAACATTGATTCTTTTAATTTTCAAGGGGCGGCACCTGCAGCTGGAGATATTGATAATGATGGAAAGGCTGACTTGATATTAGGACATTCTGACGGTTCGTTGAGCTATTTTAAAAATGTTGCGTCAAGTGATAGCGCGCAGCCCATATGGCAATTGACAGAACTACAACTTACTGACAAGGACGGTAATGTCATTAATGTAAGTGGTCATGCGGCGCCATTTATTTATGATATAGATAAAGATGGCAGGCCCGACCTTGTAATCGGGAGTTTGTTTGGTTACTTCCAATACTACCGGAATGTGAGCACAACGCCCGGAACAATCAGCTTAGAATTTATAAACAGTGAACTCGGAAAAGCAAAAGCAGACCCGCGACAAAATCTCGGCTGCTATAGCACTCCGTTTATCGGCAGGATAGATAATTCAGGTACAGACTACATTCTTTCAGGAAGCAATTCGGGTAATATATACCGTTTCACGGGTTTTCAAAGCGGCGATACTACTGCTATTTACACTATGCTCGATACCCAATATTCATACATAGATTCTACCTACCTCCACTATAATCATGGGGGAACAGAATTCGGTATTTATGAAAATTTGCGCAGCACCGTAGCTGTAGCGGATATAGCAGGAGACGGAAATTATGAAATGCTGGTAGGTAATATAGAGGGCGGCTTGCAGCTTTATAAAAATAATTACACCTCAAACCTTCCCGTAATTTCGAAATATGAACCGGGGAAAGTGCAGCTATATCCGAACCCAGTAAAAGACTTACTCAACATTTCGTGGAGCAACAATTTGGGAGATAATGTTGAAATCACTTTGTTGAACATGCAAGGGCAGCAGTTGTTGGCATCGGAAAAAAACTCATCAAATCACCATACCGTTATTCCTGTTGATGTGCTGGCTGCAGGTGTGTATATATGCCGTTTAAACGCCGGGGGGAATAATTATTACAATAAGTTTTCTGTGGTAAGATAAACAGTGCTTAGTAATATTCCTTTTTCTCAAGGTAATTCTCAACATAGTCTTTTACAGCATCTTCAAGGGAATGGAAAGGTTGGTTATAACCTGTTTTATGCAACTTGTTCATGTCCGCTTCGGTAAAGTACTGATACTTATCGCGGATGTCGATTGGTGTATCTATGTATTCTATTTTTTCCGGCAAATGCAGCGTATCAAATATTGCTTTCACAAGAGCTTTAAAAGTTCGTGCTTTTCCTGATCCTATATTGTACAATCCGTTTCCGGGTTGTTTTTCCATCAGCCATACACACGCTTGCACTACATCTTTTACATAAACAAAATCGCGGATTTGTTCGCCGTCTTTATATTTAGGATTGTGAGAACGGAACAACTTCACCTCGCCACTTGCTTTTATTTGATTGTAAGCATGAAAAACCACTGATGCCATTCGTCCCTTATGGTATTCGTTAGGTCCGAAAACATTAAAAAACTTTACGCCCGCCCAGAACGGCGGTATACGCTTCTGCTCCAAAGCCCATATATCAAACTCGTTTTTGGAACGCCCATAAGGATTCAAAGGATGCAAGTGCGGCACTATATCGTGGGTGTCGGTATAGCCATTTTCGCCGTTTCCATAAGTTGCGGCAGATGAAGCATAGAGTAGCGGAATATTATTCTCTACACATAAATTCCATACGCTCTTTGAATATTCAAGATTCCACTTTTTATGAATCTCATAATTCATTTCGGTGGTATCGGTGTGCGCTCCGAGATGGAATATATATTTTATTACACCTTTATGATTATCGTACCATTCAAAGAATTGCTCCCTGTGTATTTTGTGAAGATATTTTTTACCTGTGAGGTTATGTATTTTCCGTTCGCTTGAAAAATCATCTACT
>Ga0207047_1170_pt1 | contig 15192 bp, 17 predicted proteins | sample Alteio_BWMinCont_67_FD_153302 | JGI IMG/M metagenome (GOLD analysis project Ga0207047, IMG submission 153302) | Enriched cells from forest soil in Barre Woods Harvard Forest LTER site, Petersham, Massachusetts, United States -... | ecosystem: Environmental > Terrestrial > Soil > Temperate forest >...
TCGGGTCTCTCCCTTATATCCCCCGGAAATCGGAGACTTTCTCGATTCCTAGGTCGACAAAAATAAATTCACATCTATAAGTGAATGCAAAAAAATTGAAAATAAAATGCACCAGTATGGATGACCAGAAATCGGGCAAAAAAATTACCTCCCAGGTCGCGTTACAAAAAGACCAATGGATAAATTATTTTAAAGATGCTTCTTTAAGCTTAATCGGAAGCTGCGACAAACCTGGGACAATGGCGAGATTTTCTGATGAATAATTACAGAGAGAAATGTCCAAGCATGCGATCAGCCTACGCCATCGCTAGGAGATGGAGGGGGGTTAGGGTTTCTTCTTTTGAACAGCGTCAATGAGGATTCTCCTAACGGTTTTCTGTAGGCTACGGTCTTCTTCTTCGGCAATTTGTTTAAGGGCTTCATGGATTTCTTCGGGCACATGAACGAGGATTGGTTTTAAGCGATGTTTCTCGCGATAAAAGCCCGTGCCCTGCGTTTCAATCCTTAAGGATTTTTTGCTCTTCTGTGGCATGGCCCTAGTATAAGGCAAATGCTATCTGTTGACAAGCAGACTGCTAGCAGTATACTATCTTATGGAAGTAGCATGGGCATATGGATTGGCGCTTGCAGTCGTACTCGGGCTCTGCAGCGTTATTTTTTCGGATGCTCATGATGACGATGAGAAGGACAACCGAGATGATGAATAAAAGAGTGGCGATATACGCGAGAGTGTCGACTAAAGATCAAGACCCAACAAGCCAACTACTCGATCTGAGGCGGTACTGCGAGCAAAGAGAATGGGAAATCCTTCATGAGTTTGTAGATATTGGATTTTCTGGTTCCAAAGACAACCGTCCGCAACTTAATGCGCTTATGGATTTAGCGCGAAAGCGAAAGATCGATTTGGTGTTGGTGTTCCGTTTTGATCGCTTTGCTAGGTCTACAGTTCATCTACTTCGGTCACTTGAAGAGTTTCGGCAACTTGGGATTGGCTTTACGTCCTATCAAGAGAATATCGATACAAGTTCGCCTCTTGGGCAAGCCATGTTCACAATTGTGGCTGCAATCGCTCAACTGGAAAAGAGCATCCTGGTTGAACGCGTCAATGCTGGCTTAAGAAAGGCGAAGGAGATGGGAAAGGCCATTGGGCGGCCCAGGGTGGCTTTGGATAAGACGAAGCTCATGGAATTGAAAGCCAGGGGGCTAAGCATGGACGCTATCGGTGCATCCCTCGGAGTTTCTGCCGCAACAGTCTGTCGAACGCTAAAAGCATTTCAAAACCCTATCTAAACCGAGGCAATCTGCCCCCTGATTAATAAGGCTTTTCAGTATGCCGTTGCGTCTTTCAAAAGGAAATGTTTTTGAAATACAACTCTCACCTGGCTTTCCTAAGATCTTTCGAAAATTTGAATCGTTTTTATTAAAGCTCGTTCAGAAAAGATAAAGCATCAAGATTGCTCATCACCAACTTCTTTACCTTGGATCGGCCTTGGGAAACTTTTCGAAAAAATTTCTCCATAAGAGAATATATGACTTAGTAGGGTGAGCGAGCGCGAAGCGCGAGCGAACACTTGGACAATTTCATAAAGAATTTATGGCTTGGGCGAGTGCCCGTAAGAGGCACGAGCCAAAATCATTCAATCAATCGCCAATCGATAAAAAACTTATTCGATTGCAGACGTGAGCGAGCGCATAGCGCGAGCGACCACGATTTGTTTAATTAGAACAGCGTTAGAACAGCAATCGAATATCGATAGAATTCGCAATCGAGTCATTTAGAACTTAAGAAGTTATTCTAAGTTTCCCAAGAAACGTTGCAAGCGTGAATATAATGCATTTATTCTTCCCAATACGTATTCGTTCGCATCATTACTTAGTCGGAAATGTTCTGTATTGATATTCATCAAATTCATGGGATAGAAACTTGGGGTAGCCCCGGTCGTTCAGCACTGGCCTTTTAAGCGCGTGGGCAAAAAATCCTAAAAATTTGGTCTTCGTTAGTGACCACGATTGTTATTGGTAAGTTTGCTTAAACACGTCAATGGCGACCGCTTAAGTTGGTGTTCCCAAATCCGAATCACCTTCCATCCTCGTCGTCGAAGTAAAGCAAAGTTTCGAGAATCCCGCCGTCTGTTGCCCACGATTTTTTCTCGCCAATAAGGCGTAAACTTGTGTGACCAGGTTGGGAATCGCCACCCATGCCAAAAGTCACCGTCTACGAAAATCGCAATCTTTGCATCGAGAATAACTATGTCAGGAACGCCAGGTAACGAACGGACATGCTTTTTAAAGCGAATTTTATTACTACGCAGAATAGAGCAGACTAGCTTCTCCGGTCGGGTATTTTTCCCCCGAATGCTTGACATGATTCGTGATCTAACCGCCCGAGAGAATCGGTCCGGCAATTTAGAATCCGAAGTCTTGAGAAATAAGGGTAGTAATCCTTTCCCAATCAAAGACATATCCCCGGCCCGGGAAGAAATATGTTCCACCGTTTTTACGAATCAGCCCCAAGTGATACCAGAGCGTTTGCTCATCTGGAAAAATCTTTTTTGCGTTTGTTGATGCCCGATTGGGATTTCGTTTTACAAGCCGACGATCTTCAAGCTCATTGCGGACGGCGAGTCGGACACTATCGCCGTCATTGAAAGTTACGCCTTGGCTAAGTTTCTCATGGATAATGCTTTCAAAATCAAGGATCAATTCAAGATGTGCGCCCTTTGTCAGAATGAGCGTGGCTAATGCGTCGCGAAAATTGGCCGAATGCCATCCTGATACCCTACCCTTATGAAGGAGTATGAAACCATCTCGAGTCAATCGGCCGTCTGAATCCCAAAGGCCAAGTTGGTTGATGAAGTTGTAGTGATTCTTTTTGAGATCAGAGAAATTCCCGTCGGTAGTATCTGGAGCGCATCTTTCTTTAAGATGTTCCAGTGCCTGTTCTTTTGTCCATCGATGTTCTTCGACAGCCTTAAGACACTTCTCCTTCACTTTCCGGTGGGCCATTATTGGCTGAGGACCGTTTCCGCCGAAGTGACTGTTGAACTGGAAAACCTTGCTTGGGATAAACTCCAGTGTCTTGGAAGCACCATTAACGTCATAGTATTGTCCCCAAAATTGTTGCCAGATTTTATTGAGCCTAAATGGGATTCCAGTCTCAGTTCTGTCTGCAATGTCCAGTAGTGCGAATAGGACGCTTGGCGGGGTATCGCGCCAGTTCACCCAATATGTGGACTCGATAATGCCAGCCTCTGTCTTTTTTAGCTCCTGTAAGGGGAATGGCCGCAGTACTGAGAGGACTATTGGCTGAGTCGGATCGACATTTGGATCATATGAGGCTATTGCGAGGGGGATGCGCGAGAAGTCCACTTTTTCCGAAACGATGCGGGCAATATATTGCGCGATCGGAAAAGTTTCCTCTTCGGACACGTGGGAGGGCAATACAAGAATCGAGGCGCTATTCAGATCCAGGTACGAAATAGCCTGGCCTAGGCCGGTCATGCAGCCTCTCTTTGTTTCGCGAGGTGGTTTAAATTCCATCGCGATGGTTATCTTTGTGGAATCGTCGGAGATAAGCCCATCAGGCTGCGGCCAGCGTACAAATGCACTGCGAGCGTAGCGAACCGAGGAGGGATTAAGACCAGTAATTTTCCATGTCCCGCCCTGGAATCCCTGAATAATGGACTCCGTTGAGAGTCGAGCGAGGCTATGGTGAATTTGCGACAAGAGCTAATCCTGCTGGTTCAATTACCGAATATAAAGCCGATGCTGGGACATTTCCCGGAAACCATTCGTTTTTCTCAGCTTTGCGAATGTTATTAGCAATGAGTTCTGCCATAAGTGGGGGAAATCCGTTGCCTACTTGAATGCATTGCTCCTGTCGCGAGCCTTTAAATTCAAGCTCATCGGGAAAAGTTTGGATCCGCGCTGCTTCGCGTACGGTCAATGCCCTGTTCAAAAATGGATGAATAGGCAAAGCATTGTGTCCTGGCACCATAGTGATGCTTGGCCTTCCGCGATGCAATCGCTTGAAGACATGGCTAAAGTTTTTTACCTGGTCAGTGCGATAACCCTTATGGAGATATTTCGGAAGAGAATCCAGATTGAGCGTTCCACCTTCAGGAATGAATTTATACCTCTCAACGAGAAGTGCCTTATGATTCATAGGCACGTGGTTTTTGAAGCGGTTATGGCTCTCTGTGGTCCAAAGATCGGAAATAGCTTCCCCTACTGTGCGATAAGGTTTCTGCCATTCCTCTGGAGTCGCAAAAAACTTTTTCTTTGGCCAAGGCAATATGTGGCCCGTCCGATTGCCGAGAATTATTACTCGGCGTCTTAGCTGGGGGATACCATAGTCAGCGCAATTTAAAACCCGAGCCTCGCATTCGTATCCTAACGTTTTGGCTTCTTCCAAAAGAACTTTTAGAACCTGTCCCTCTGACATGGAGCAAAGACCGGGCACGTTTTCCATCACAAACCATCGAGGGCGGAGTTCCGCCACATATTCCAGATACGAAAAAACCAGATTATTGCGCACATCCGTGTCGGTCTCGTAATTTCGGGTATTAACAAATCTTCGATTTCCGAATATCGAAAAGCCCTGGCAAGGAGGGCCGCCTACGAGGAGAGCAATTTTCTTTCCTTTTAGGCGGTCAAGAACTTGCTCGCGAATTTCAGGCGAAGAAAGATCACCCTGTACAAAGGGTATGGACGGGAAATTGCTTTTGTGGGTATCAGCAACGTTCTCATTCAGGTCAGCACCCAATAGCGGTTTGAACCCTGCACGCGTAACCCCTATGGTAAAGCCCCCAGCGCCGCAGAATAAATCCACGAAACCATGTTCGTCCGAAAGATTTTCTACCAGGGGTAAGCTGATTACTCGTTCGGCAGTCGTTCGCTGGAACCCTATCTCGTGTGCAGCAGTCTTAAATGGTAACTCTGAATGTTGCACCGGTGTCTCGCCTATCAAATGTTTCTTGACGCTTTTAGCCAGAGCGAAAGCAAGTAAAGGAGGAACTGCATTCCCAACCAAAATGCATTGTTTTCTTCTTTCTCCCATGAACACGTGTGAATCAGGAAAGCTCTGGATCCTTGCAGCTTCTCGAGGCGTCAAGCTCCTGTGCAGAAAAGGATGTATTGGAAATGCGTTATTTCCCGGTACCATTGTCAGCGCTGGCTTGTTTCGGTCTAGGCGCTTGTAAGTGTTGCCGAAGTTCTTTCGTCGGATTTCTACGGGAAGAAGTTCTGGCGGTGGAAGTTTTCCACCTTCGGGAATCAAGCGATAGCGCGCAATCACTCGGTCCGAGTGTTCCAACGCCAAATGGTTTTGAATGCCATTCGTCGATTTTTTCGCAAGATCACTTATTGCTTCGCCAACCGTGACATAAGGGTGCTTTCTTTTTAGCCCATGAGATGCGCTTGGAAATGCAAAAGGAAGATTAGATAGCGTTCCAAAAAAGATAATTCGTTGCCGAAACTGGGGTACTCCATAATCTGCGGTATTAACAACTTTGAAAAACATCCTATAACCCAGATGCGTGAAACGTTCAAGTATTAGGTCTTTATATCGGCCACCATACATTGTGGCCAGCGCTTTTACATTCTCGATAACAATGCATTTGGGTTTCATGTCTGCTACCAAACGTGAAAAAGCGTCGAAAAGAGAATTACGAGGATCAGCAGAAAGCTTGTCTCCCAGGGTTGAGAAGCCTTGGCATGGAGGCCCGCCAATAACCAGGTCAGGACGAACTCTATTTGTCGCCTTGAGTATTTCTGCTGCGTCCAACTGGCGAACGTCGCGTAATAGGAAGGGAACGTCCGGCCAGTTTTTATGGAAAGTTTTTTCGGCATCGGCATCAACGTCTGTTGCAAGCAATGGCTTGAATCCTGCCTTTTTAAAGCCAAGGCAAAATCCGCCAGCGCCCGCAAAGAGCGAAACGAAGGTCAATTGTTTTGATGTATTCATTCGTGCCATTTGTTTTTGGTTAAAAAAATCGGAGGGAGTAGGATTCGAACCCACGAGACCCGTAAAGGCCTAGACGCTTTCAAGGCGTCCGCGATCGACCACTCTGCCATCCCTCCAAAATCAGTTAGTACTTCGTTATTCTTACTGCGTCAAAATCTGCTTTGCCGATTTTCCGTCTTATCACATTTCCAGCAAGCTCTTTAAATGTATCAACCATCGCGATAATGTTCCTGTAATGACGAAGGGCACTGTCTGTGTCCAGTTGCCCATACACGAATATATTTGGATCGTCGTAGTTCGAACGAATCCGCATCCGATAGAGAAAATCGACGAAAGTTGTGGGATGTAGCTTAGACGCAATTTCCTGCTTACGGTCCGGCATTATATTTCGTCTCTTTTTTCCTTTCGCCACCCCTCTAGTTCGTTCCTCATCGAAAGAATCCGTCAAAAGATTTTTTCTCGAGGTCAACAATGATTTTCCGATCAGAGACTGGCAGTTCTCATCTCTTATTGAAGCCAAGGTGCTGACTTGGCTTACGTCATTATTTGTGCAATTAAGATTCTTAAGGCTCCACTGATTTTCTGCTCCCAAGGCGTATCCGCCACAACTAACATTAAACGGGAATGGAAAGAGTTGGCTCAAGACGTTTGTCCCCATCAAGCTACAGAACGCTCTGTGGTTCTCAGGAAGTTTAATGTTTAGAGAACTCATTAAAGCCAATCCAAAACCATGGACTGCATAGTAAGCCTGTACCGGCAACCAGAAATTTGCGGATTTTGAAAGCTCCGGGTTTTTTTCTACCGGCAAGCTTCTCATTGCCGTCAATGTCAAAGATCCACGCATATAGTGTCCCTTCCCATTTTTGAAAGAGATCCCACCTTGAAGCTTCTTTACCGATGCCAATTCATTTTGAGTTGCTGTAGATGCCGAGCTAGGCTGTATGCAACTGGCCCACGCCTGTACATAATTACTGTATGTTCTAAGCCCTAGTTGTGCGTCATTCTCTTCTTGCGACGGAGCGCTGTAAATGAACGTTGTCACGAAATTTTCATCTCAATTTGTTTGGGCACCACTTTACGACTCTTTACAACCGACTTTACGGCTTGACGGTCAATTTACGGCCATCTCCGTCCAACTCAGTCCAACAACTCTCCTATGAAAAGTGCGGTAGATTTGGCTTTTCTCATAGTTTCAAGACAAGTCCCATAAACCACTCGGGCAACCCTCCAGCACCATTCAATTGTAGAACTTTGTGATCTATGATTATGAGCTAAGGCAATCGCATAGGGTTTTCGACTTGATGGCCGTGTAAAGAGTGCTCAAGTTAGTCATTTCTATTGAGAAAGTGCTGACGCTTGGGCCGACAGTCTCGAACGTTAGCAGACGAGAAGCTTCGTCGTGCGACAATAAACTTAATTTAAGAACATGAAACCCGAAGAACGCGTCAGCTGCAACGATTTGTCAGCTGAGACATTTATGCGACTTCCCCGGAGTAAAATGTTTGCGTGGTGGACCGAAATGGATGGAAATCTGGGAAGTGTGCAGCTAATCCATCTTTGCCAATCTCATACCACGATGCGCCCGGAAATATTCCCATAGGAAGAGGATGTAAAGCTTTCGGATTATGAAAAACGGAAATTCCCTGATCCCAAGTCTCGATAAATCGATCGTCGCCAACCAAATAATCAAATTTAGCCGGCAGCAGAGCATGAGGTGTATGATCAAAACAAAAACCAGAACGAGTTATCGTGACTTTCGCATCTCTGTGGCTGCCCTGTTGGCCCATCCGACTGAATTTTCCAGTTGTGCCGGAATTAGAAAATACGATCGCGCTGACGTATTCCGATCCAGCCTCATTGAAAAAACCCGGGCGTAGATAGTCAGATTCTTGAATTTCAAATGTGTCCGATTCTGATTGAACCCATCTAAGGTCGGTCAAACCGAATATGAATGAAATCATCGAAGCTTCGGAATGAAGGAGTGATGACGGATGAGCGAAGCTTTGTATTGCGATAATAAATGGGCGATTCACTACCTCAGGCAGGCGCCAGTAACCCTTATTCAGTTTCGCCTTTAATGAGTTCCACATTTTCTCCGGAAACCGTTCGATCTGCTTTTGTTCCAAGGGACCTTCGAGCGATTTTCCCACGTAATCATCTTTTGGTGGCACGAAGCCGTCGGGCGGGTTTGCCACGACAGCCTCCACTGTTATTGAACATATCTTGTTCTCGATAAGAAAATCAGGTGCAGGTTTGGGGCGGGAGACTCGAAAATTTAGCGCACTAAACAAGGCATGAAGATATAACTCAAACACACGAGGATCAAAGCCTGTCGTTTGAAATTGTTGAATGAAGTTGCCATCGACGTCTTTGAATGTCTTAAACGTCTCTCGCATCATCCCACGCGTTGCCTCCTTCGCAGGGTGCGACATCACTGTGACAAATGATGGGTTAAGAGCGGAGATTTTTACAACAGGTTTAAATAAATCGGCCACTCGACCCCTTAATCCGGTACGCCAGTCTTATAAGAACGTACCTTTTGGACAATTTGCTTAAGTGTTTCCACTTCGGTCTCTTTCTTTAAATCGAGAAGGCTGTTGAAGAGCTCAAAGGATTCCTGAAGAAGATTGACTGAACTGCCAAGGTTGGAGTCCACTACATCAAGGGATGGAGAAAGATTGGGTTGAATATGGTCGCCACTCACAAACTTGGCATACGCCATTAAGTCATACCCATGAACGCTAGAGGCAAGGGGGTAAAAAGCCTTGTATGCCTCTTGTAATCCAACGGCTTGACTAAGTTTCTCCATATTAAGTCTGAGCGGCCCTCGCCACACAAAATTTTTCCATTCATCAGGATTAAATTTTTTCTTTTCTTCTTCCAACCCATGTTGAAGATCTATAAATGCTTCTTTATAAGTGGGGTACTGATCGATAATCCTTCGTGCCATTTTTTCGTTATTGGCTACACACCAGATCATCCATAGACGTGCATAATTCTCAGGATTTTCAAATTCTTTCAGAGTCTTCAAATGGATGAATGTTTCAAACATAGTGCGTACTACTGACAACCCCTCTAGTCCGAGTCCTGATCGACACAATCTGTAGTTCGCGACAAATAGCCGCAGCTGTTTAGCATGAATAGCTAGCATGCAGAGATTGAAGATTCGGGTCTTCCCAACTCCAATTGTTCCTTCTTCTGGTAAAAATCTTACAGCGACATCCCAAGCCGCAACAGCGGCATCAAAAAACTGACGGAATTTATCGTAGATGAACTTTGTGTTAGTTAGTTCATTAGGAAGTTTTATTTCATCCAATCCAAGACCCCCAAACCAATGGTTAGTTGTGCTTTTTTGGGTTCAGTAAATGTTTACGACTTCTTTACGGCTTACCCGCAAACTTTGCTCCATTTTCGTCCATATCACTCTAAGTGCTTCCGTGGAGAAAGTGTGATAGGTTTGGCTGTTTTAACGATTTTCAAGGTGAGCCCATTCAACCACTCTGCATCTCTGCAAAATCAAAAAAATTATGCAACTTTATTGTCCGTCGATGTGAAAACCTCAATCCGATTCCGTCCGCCATTTTTTGCTTTATACATCGCTTTGTCGGCCTCTTTGATGAATTGTATAGCCTCGATAGCCTTTGTATGGGTTTGAATCCCTATGCTGACGGTAACTTGTAATAGCTGATCATCAACCTGTACTTTATTCATGCTCACAGCAAGTCGGATTCTTTCGGCAAGAATCTTAGCTTCGTCGAGATTAGAATTAGGCAAAATGCAAATAATCTCTTCGCCGCCGTTGCGAACGACATCTCCTTTGTTCCCCACAAATTTTCGGATCAGTTCCGCTGTTCCAATCAAAACTTTATCCCCTGCCACATGACCGTTCGTATCGTTGACCGCCTTGAAATGATCAAGGTCCAAGAATAAGACCGAGATAGGTAATTCGTCTTTAATGCATTGGTCTATGTCAACTTGTAGGTTTTTTAGGAGGTTTCGGTCAGAGTAGATAGGAAGCTTGCTGTCGAAATCCCATCGCATTGTTTTTCTTCCGGATGCTTGTTGAGCCAAAGTTTGTATCCAGCTTCTTCGCTGTTCCTCATATAAAAAAATCCAATCTTTGAAACTCTTGCCCGCACGGACTTTTTCATCAGGAGTGATGCTCGCGAAATACCGAGAATTTTTTGAAGATAATTGAGTCCCGTGAGCCAATCCCAATTGCAGAAAGTATGTGAGGATTCTTTGGATATCTTGCGGGAGAACCCCCATTGTGTCTCTTTGTAGTTGTTCCACAGATATTGTTGCAATAGGATTTTCTGCGTAAAGGTGATCCAGGGTTTTCAAAATGTCGTTTGCGGTCCGAATTTCAAGTGACCAAACTGGGGATTCGACCAATCCGATAAGGGGGACACGGTAGTGATCCCCATCCGGTTGCAATGTTTGATCCCTCTCCAGTTCATTGATGACGTCTATGTGCTGGTAATGATTAGAGCGGAATACCTTGATGAACGGAGTCTCGCCTTTGCTCATGAAAGCCCTGAGGATATTTTGGACTAATTCATGCTTAACTTCTTCGTTGTTTAATGTCTTCGTCATTTCCATGTTTAGAGCCCCATTCAACCGCTCTAGCACCCCTCCAAGAAAGTTGACGAGTGTTTACAACTCTATTATGGGCGACTTTACGACGGCCATATTGATCCATCCGCTTCCATCGAGAAAGTGCGATAGATTTGGCTGTTTAACGATTTTTAAGACAAGTTCCATACAACCACTCTGGCGCTTCTCCAAAAGTATTCGCTCAAGTATAGCGTCATCAGATTGCATTAAGAAGACTCAATCCATTCTGCTACTTCAAGAATAGCCATCGGAACGTAATAGTTGCAATGCTGATCAGATGAGGTGCATATATTGCAGGATTGGTATCCATCCTGAATGTGCGCCGATTCAAAATGGTGGCAATAATGACATGGCCAATTGCCCAAACTGATTTGTTCACTTTTCCAATCTGCATCGGTCATTTTGACTTCTTGACCTCACATCGGGAATACATTCCTGATGTTTTTAACGTAATGTGATTTGAAGCTGATTCTATACCCAACCTGTAAATTCACAGCCATCTACACGAATATCCGTCAGAGTAGCTCCGTAAATGTGCGATAGATTTGGCCATTTAACGATTTTAAGGCACTTCTATAGTGATTCGGACAACCATTCTAAACTTACATACAGTTTTTCTTATGTAAATTTTAGGCCCTAACATTACATAGTGTTTTTTATATGTAATATCCTCTCTAATCAATAAAAAGTTTGAAATATTTATGGAAGTGAAAAAGTCGATTTCTCTGAAAGCCAGTTGTCTCTTTTAAAATTCCCAAACGTTCGAAATCTCGAATTAAGGCATTTGCTGCTTGATGGGTGCTGTCTAAATGAGCAGCGACAGTATTGACCGTCACAAAAGGCTGACGATATAACAGTGTCAACAATTTGTGGGCACGATTGGCTTTTCTGCCAAGGGACAGTAGTTTGTGTTCGACCTCATCTTTTAAAGACAAAATCGCTTGAAATGTCTTCTTTCCTTTTTTTGCGGTTTCCAGGACTGCCACTAAGAAGAAACGCAGCCAATGCCCCAAATCATTAGATGTGCGAACCAGCATCAATGAATCGTAATAAGCACTTTTATGTTTTTCAAAGTGATCGGATAAATAAAGAGAGGGCTTATGTAGAAGACCTTTGCTAACTAGATAGAGAGTAATAAGTAAGCGCCCGACTCTCCCATTGCCGTCTAAGAATGGATGGATTGTCTCAAATTGATAATGGCTAATGGCAATTCGAATCAAATGAGGTACGTCGATTGATTCGTTATGCCAAAACTTTTCTAAATCGCTCGCTAATTCTGGTAGTTCTTCATGAGTTGGAGGAATAAAAACCGCATCCTTTAGACTAGCTCCTCCAATCCAATTCTGGCTTCGGCGAAATTCTCCTGGTTCTTTATGTTCTCCGCGTACACCAGACATCAAAATTTGATGTGTCGTTTTTAATAATCGATTGGACAGTGGTAGGCGAGCGAGCTCTTTAATGGAGGTATTCATGGCTTTAATGTAGTTATGAACTTCTTGCCAATCGTCTCGTTTCTCGGGCGAAATTAAGTTTTTGGGGCGCACTGCTTCGCCCATTTGAGTTTGTGTTCCTTCAATTCGACTTGAAGTATTTGCTTCTTTAGTGATGTGCATCTGAATGAATAGGTCGATGTCTGGAGCTATTAAAGAAAATGCGTTCAACTCTCCAAGTGCTCGAGTCGCTTCTTCCAGTAAGGTGTTGATTTTTGCGTCATCCCAAACCCACTCATGGTTTACTAAGGATGGCGAAAAACTTTTGTACTCAAGCCGTTGGATATAGTGGCCGGATTTAAAATTCTTGATATTCATTATTTCAATTTGTGCACTGCCTGATCTCATATAAAATTCTAACGGGGATTCAATACATCACTTTACGACTGTTTACGGCCGACTTTACGACTTGACGACCCATTTACAACCATATTGATCCATATCAGTCCATCCGCTTCCGTCGAGAAAGTGCGATAGGTTTGGCTGTTTAACGATTTTCAAGACTGACGCCATAAACCGCTCGGCCAACTCTCCTAAATAGATTGTATCCAACTTTCCGAATTAGCCCCAGATGAAAGTATCCCAATCACGGATGATATGGGAAGATAATATCCTATGAACGGGACTTCCGTCTGTTCGTAGCACATTAGGTGATTTGAATAACCGAATCCGATAAGAGGAGAAACCCATGCAGAAACGCAAACTTGGAAAAAGTGATCTTGAAGTATCGGCCATCGGACTCGGCTGCATGGGAATGAGTTCGGCCTACGGCACGCCGCCCGATAAAAAGGAGATGATTGCCTTCATCCGTACGGCCGTCGAGAAAGGCGTCACATTTTTTGATACCGCAGAGGCTTACGGGCCGTTCGCTAACGAAGTCCTCGTGGGCGAAGCGCTTGCTCCTCTCAAAGGAAAGGTCGTTATCGCCACCAAGTTCGGCTTCGACATTGATCTCAACACTGGAAATCGTACAGGTGGATTAAATAGTCGACCGGAACATATCAAGGCGGTTGCGGAGGCTTCGCTTAAACGTCTACAAACGGACTCCATTGATTTGTTTTATCAGCATCGTGTCGATCCGAATGTGCCAATCGAAGATGTCGCGGGTGCGGTCAAGGAATTAATTCAACAAGGCAAGGTGAAGCATTTCGGACTTTCCGAACCCGGCGTGCAAACGATTCGTCGCGCCCATGCGATCCAGCCTGTTGCCGCAGTTCAAAGCGAATACTCTCTGTTCTGGCGAGGTCCTGAGGCGGAGGTGCTTCCGACTCTCGAAGAACTCGGGATCGGGTTCGTTCCGTTTAGTCCGCTCGGCGCCGGTTTTCTGACGGGTACGATCAAAGAGAATACGAAGTTCGATGCCACCGATTTCCGAAACAGCGTTCCTCGTTTTACTCCAGAGGCCCGAAAAGCAAATCAGGTGTTGGTTGAACTGCTCGGCAAGTTTGCGGAACAGAAGAAGGCAACGCCGGCGCAGATTGCCATTGCTTGGCTTCTTGCGCAAAAACCCTGGATTGTGCCGATTCCGGGCACAACAAAGTTGCATCGTCTCGAAGAGAATCTCGGCGCTGTTTCCGTGAAGCTTACGTCAGATGATCTACGTGAAATCGATAATGCCGCTTCAAAGATTGAGTTGCAAGGCGCTCGGCTGCCGGAGAGCGCATTAAAAATGACCGGGCGGTGACTCTATGGACATTAAACGAAGTGGTTCACAGCCATCAAACAAAGGATCGTCTGATTATTTTACCGGCTCCGTCCGCATCGATCCTTTGACCGATGCGCGCGAACCGTCCCACGTATCGGCCGCTCTTGTGACCTTTGAGCAGGGCGCGCGCTCCGCGTGGCACATACATCCGATGGGTCAAACGTTAATTGTGACGTCCGGATTTGGATGGGTTCAAAGCGAGGGCGGACCTAAAGAGGAAATTCGCGCTGGAGATGTGGTCCGATGTCCACCCAATGAGAAACATTGGCATGGCGCCACGCCGATCACCGCCATGAGTCACATTGCCATTCAAGAGCACCTTGATGGAAAAGTGGTTAATTGGATGGAAAAAGTGACCGACGAGCAATACGGGGAACTCGCTCCCCGATAGGGTTGTCGTAACAGGAGGATTCCATGGCAAAACACAAAATCGTTCCGCGAAAAGATTGGATTACCGCCCGCAAGAAGTTGCTTGTTGAAGAAAAAAAGTTCTCTCGGCTGCGTGAAAAATTAAGCGAAAAACGGCGACAACTGCCATGGGTGAAGGTAGAAAAAAACTATTCCTTCGACGGGCCGCAAGGCCAAGAAACGTTGTCAGACCTTTTTGGCAAGAGAAGCCAGCTCGTCGTTTATCACTTCATGTTCGGTCCCGGTTGGAAACAGGGATGCGCGCATTGTTCGTTTTGGGCCGATCACTACGACGGGATGGAAGTCCACCTCAATCATCGCGATGTTAGTTTTGCGGTTATTTCGCGCGCGCCGTTGGCGGAAATCAAACCGTTCAAAAAAAGAATGGGATGGCGCTTTAAGTGGGTTTCATCTGGCCGTAACGATTTTAATTATGACTTCCACGTCTCATTTCGCCCCGAAGAGATAAAGACGGGCTCCGTGTTTTATAACTACGAGAAAACCAAAATGGGCGGCATGACGGACCGCGAAGGCATCAGTGTATTGACCAAGGATAAGAGCGGAAATATTTTTCACACTTACTCCACGTTCGCACGCGGAATAGATGCGGTCAATCCCACCTATCAATTCCTAGACCTGGTTCCCAAAGGCAGGGACGAGCACGGCCGCGGACAGTTCTGGGTGCGCTACAAAGACCGTTACTAAGAGTTACCAGAAGCCGTCGTTTTCCCCTGTATTCCGGAGACGGTACGCAGCAATTTTGCGGATCAGATCCTCTATACTATTTCATCTATTTGCCGCCATCCCCGTCTTCGCAAGCGCGCTGCGGCGAGCGCGGCTTTCCTTGATGACGGGGGTCATGTCTTCGGTCGGCCGGACTTCGAAAGGGCCAATTTTTACTCCGGGGTGCTTTGAGATCAACTGGATCGCCTCGTTTAAATCTTTGGCCTCGAGAGTCAAGATTCCGCCCAACTGCTCTTTGGTTTCGGCATAAGGGCCGTCGGTCA
>Ga0207047_1171_pt1 | contig 15183 bp, 9 predicted proteins | sample Alteio_BWMinCont_67_FD_153302 | JGI IMG/M metagenome (GOLD analysis project Ga0207047, IMG submission 153302) | Enriched cells from forest soil in Barre Woods Harvard Forest LTER site, Petersham, Massachusetts, United States -... | ecosystem: Environmental > Terrestrial > Soil > Temperate forest >...
CGCCACCATCAACCTGTAAATAACCCATGGTGGTTAGTTCGCGCAGGTAGCGCTGCCAATCTGGTTTGCTTATGTCAGCACCTACGCCGTAAGTTTTAAGCTGTTTATGTTCTTCGCGGATCTTTTCGCTTTTTGATCCACGCAGAAAATCAATTACATAAGTACTGCCGAATCTTTCTTTTAAACGATAAACTGCCGAAAGCGCCTTTTGGGCGATGAGTGTACCATCAAAACGTTTAAATTCGGTTAAGCATACATCACAGCTTCCGCAGGTTTCGGACGATTCCTCATCAAAATATTTCAATAGAAACTGGCGCCTGCAGGTTTGCAATTGGCAATACCTAACCATATCGTCCAGCTTTTTCAGCATGATCTTGCTTTGCTCGGGGTTATCGTCCACCATAGCGAAGCCTTTCAGCTTCATGGCATCGCCCGGCGAATAAAACAATATCGCATCAGATGCTAAACCATCCCGCCCGGCGCGGCCTGTTTCCTGATAATAGCCTTCAATATTCTTGGGCATATCCATATGCACCACATAACGTACGTTGGATTTATTAATACCCATACCAAATGCAATGGTAGCTACTATGATCTTTACATCATCCCGCAAAAAAGCTTCCTGGTTACGGGCTTTGGTAATATTATCCAAGCCTGCATGATAAGCCTCGGCAGAAAAACCTTCGTCCTTTAAATTGGCGGCTAATGATTCAGTTGATTTACGGGAAAGGCAATATATAATGCCTGATTCATCTTTCCTTTCCTCTAAAAAATCGAGTAGCTGGTTAAAGCTGTCTCTTTTGGGTGAAACGGTATAAGTTATATTTTCCCGGTTAAAGGAGGATATGAATATGGCGGGATTCTTAAGATTTAATTTCTCAAGGATGTCTTTTTGGGTGAGTTTATCGGCAGTAGCGGTTAAAGCAATTACCGGGATGTTGGGGAAATAATCCTTTAACCCGGCCAGCATTAAATATTCCGGCCTGAAATCATGGCCCCAATGGGAGATACAATGCGCTTCATCAATAGCGATAAGCGATACAGGTAATGATTTTAAAAACTCAACAAGCTTGTTCTCCGAGCCAAACAAACGTTCAGGCGCAAGATAAAGTAACTTGATCTCATTGTTTTTAAGTCGAACCATTAACCGGGATTGCTCATCCGGGTTTTGTGCCGAGTTTAGGAAAGCCGCGGGGATGCCATTCACATTCAAGGCATCAACCTGATCTTTCATCAAGGCGATCAATGGGGAGATGACAATGGTTAACCCATCCAGCAACACCGCAGGCAATTGATAACATAATGACTTACCTCCGCCGGTAGGCATCAACGCCAGTACATCCTTATTATCTAATACATGCTGAATAATGGCCGCCTGCTGGTGCCTGAACTCGCTGTAACCAAAATATTTTTGCAGGGCCTGTATAGGTGTCATCCTTACAAAAATGCGAAAAAATAATTGAACCATGATTCGCAGGATTTAAAGATTATCATGATTTTAATTCATCAAGCTAATCCCTAAATCCTGCGAATCATGGTTCATGACTTTACTGACTACCTGCTCTTGAGCCTTCTTCTCCCATGGCGTTTTGGTGTTCGCGTTTTTTGATTGAACTATTACCAAAGTTATATGTAAGTGATAAACGTGCTATGCGGCTTTCGCTTTTCTGCCTTATCTGCAAATCATCGCTTTGGTAATTTATATCCAGGTTATTGCGTTGTGTGTTGAATATATCGCTTACTGAAAATTTGATGTTCAGTTTTTTATTATCAAATGAATGGCTGATACCGGCATCCACATTATAACGTGCTTGTATATCATAAAGGCCATAGGTTAAAGGTGATTGGTAATTGGCAAACAACTCTGCCTTAAAGCCCGCAAATGTAAATGTTTGGTTTGCTTTAGCTACATAGGCTACTTTACCGCGGTTAAGCATGCCGCCCGATAGGGTGTCTGATCTGAATTTTAGGTAAAATGTAGTCGCGTCAAAATTAATCGACCACCATTTGGTTACGGTTACGGGTATGCTTATGCTGGCATTGTAGGCGTCCTGCGAGCTTATGTTAAGATTTGTTTGGTAAGATGCCTTTGTTGCGTCGTTCGTAAGGATGATCTGTTGTATTGCATCCATGGTGTGGCTGTAACTCAGGCTTAAATTGTAGCTTTTGTTATAGGTGTAATTCAGCTCAAAATTATTGGTATACTGCGGTCTTAAAAAGGGGTTGCCTTGTGAATAAGTATATTGATCGAGGTAATAAAGAAAAGGGTTCAGGTCAGAATAATCAGGCCTGTCAATGCGGCGACTGTATGATAAGTTAACCTCGTTCTTATCATTAAAAGTGTGGTGTAAAAAAGCACTTGGGAATAAGTTGAAATATTTACGCTGATCTACACTATCCTGAGTTACCAGATCACCCTTTGATTGCGTATATTCTCCCCTTAAGCCAACTTCTATCGAAGTGTTTTTATAAGTTTTAGTAAAGTTTACATAACCAGCGCTTATTTTCTCATCATAAATAAAGCGATTGCTTAGCGCAGCGTCATTCACGTATCCACTATCAGTTTTTGTAGTAGCGTTCAGGTCGTTATCCGTTTTTACATCGCTGTATTTACCGCCAACTTCCAGTTTTAATGATTTGGTTAAATTTTTGGTGTAATCAACCTTGGCAACCCGTATATCAATTGTTGATGGTGTTATCTGTCGCAAATAAAGCGGAAGTTCTGTTGGGTTCGAAAAAAAGGTGTTATAGTTCGCGTTGCTATTGTTGTTGAATTTTGAATAATCAACATCAAAGGATAGTTCCTGCCCTAAGGTGTCAATCTTATAAGTGTCGTTTAAATCAATAGTATAGTTTTTGTAAGATTGATTTATCTGTGAAAGTGTTTTCTGAGATGAATCAGGGGCACCGGTTGGCCTTGATGATATATTGGTGTTATTGGTATTGCCCTGATCATCCTGGTTAAAATAGCCGTTTACCGCGAACCCAAATGTGTTTTTGGGCGATGAATCATAATCAGCACCGAAACTGTAATTGTTGTAATGATTTATCTGTGGCATAAATGTTGACTGTTTAAAATAGGTTGGTTTACCGGCACTGTCGGTAACCGTGCGGTTGATGTCTATTATCCTCGCAGTAGGTATATCGCCACGACTAAAGTTGCCAAACACATTCAAATTGCCTTCTTTATGATTTATACTGAACGTCTCGCTGCTTTTTGCATAAGTGCCAAGGCCGCCGGTTACAGAAACTGAGCCATTGGTGCCGCTCATTTTATTTTTCTTTAGTTTGATATTAATGATGCCTGAGTTTCCGGCCGCATCATATTTTGCTGATGGATTGGTGATAAGTTCGATAGATTGGATAGTGCCACCATCTGTTGAGCGTAAAAGCGTAGCCAACTGTGCGGCTGACAGGTAAGTTAGCTTGTCATTTATCATAACAGTTACACCTTGTTTACCTTTCAGGCTGATGTTATCGTCCTTGTCAACGGTTACACCGGGTGCCCGTTCTAATATATCCATTGCAGTATTGCCGGTTGCTAATACACTGCCGGCTACATTTATTACTGTTTTATCAGCCAGGTGCTCAATTGTTGGTTTTGTCGCGGTGATAACAACGGTATTCAAATTGCGGTTGCTGGTCTTCATTTTTAAAACTGGCACCAGTATGGTTTTTGAAGAATCGCTTACCGTAAAGGCTTGGCTTGACGCGTTTTCATACCCAACCACCGTAGCTTTAACTATATAAGTGCCATTTTTGATATTATCGAAGTGATATTCACCTGCTTCAGTACTTAATGTGCCTATTACGGTAGTTGAATCCTTTGCGTTTAGCAAACTTACTGATGCGTAATCTACCGGTTTGCTTTGTGTATCATTCAGCACACCTTTTATTTTAGCAGGGGTGATGCTTTGCGCGAAGGCTGTATTTAAACAACCGACGCACAGTATTATAGTTAATATTTTAAGTAGATGTGTTTTCATTTTAAGTAAAATTTGGCAATACCATTCCCCTTAGATTTTTTATTATCTTTTTTTGATTGTCCAGTAAATCAGGGAAGGGGTATTTACCCGGTAATTATTATAGTACGTTGTTCCTATATATAAGATGCAAAAAGTGGAACAACGTTACATATTATTTGCAAAAAGTTTAATAACCCAATGAGTTTTCTACTACATAGGCAAAAAAGGACAGGTGAGCCGCATTTTGGGTAGATATTGTGGAGCTTTTAAATGAATGCCCAGCTTTAATACTTTTAAAGTATATAGTATAGGCAATTAATAAACACATAAGCCCAATTATTACTAATGGGCCTATATGTGTTAATCTGTTTTTCATTATTTCTTTTTTTGCAGACTGTCAACAATACGGGCAGAGTCAACCTGGGCTTGTAATCTTGCAATAGTTTTTGCATTCTCCACACGGCGTGCCGAGTCAATTTGGGCTTTCGTTTTAACGGTTACCACGGTATCAATTTTACATTGCAAGCCATTATCCATCATTATAAAGGTTGCTGATGTCGCATTATCCCGTTTGTTGGTGTTGTTGCAATCACCAACGTTTATTCCATCCATATTAATACGGTTGTTCAATTCTTGGTCGATAACAACTTTTGCGTTTAACGGGATTTGCAATGTTATATCCATATGCTCATAACGCCATGGGGTATTGGCATTTCTGGTAAGCTTTTCATCAAATTTAATAACCGAATCCTGTTGTAAAAACACGTAATTGACGTTACGGGCGTTTATTAGCGCATCAGTTTCATCATAACCATGTGCTATTGTGGTTTCTATTAACACCGGGTGGTTTACATCGGCCTTTACAATGTTTATGCTTATACTATTCGACTCATCGTCGTTCTCGTCATCATTTTTAATGGTCACGTTTTTAAAATGGCCATCAGCATTAAGCCGTAAGCTATCTTCATGCGATAAATGCATAATATCATTCAACTTTAAGTAATAAACATTATCAGGTGTAGCTTTTAGGTCGATGGTTTGGCTAATTGTACCTGATGATCTGAAATTACGAGCAATATGTATTGCCGAATAAACTAACACAACAATCGAAAATACCCACACAACCACCAAAGTGGTAATAACAGACCTGCCTATAGGCCTTGTATTAAATAATGCAGAAATTATGGCTAATATGATAGTAACTACCGGTAAAAAAGCAGTAATAAAGGCAGCTATATAAATAGCATCATTATGCTCATTGCCTATTATATTCCACATAGGTTCACCATGAGGCGTTACATGGAAGCCCATAACCATTATTAATAAAACAACTAAAAAGATAGCCAACCCGAAACAGGCAAGCAATACAGCAAAGCCAATAATCTTTATGATGATCTTTCCGGCGCCCATAAAAAATAAATGCAGGTGTAATAGCAGGTCGCCAATAAAATCGCGCATCTTATATATTGCCGGGCGAGCTTCCTGGTGCAGGTTATTTAAATGGTTACGTACCGAACTTAATTCCTCTTCCAAATTATCTTTAAAGCCCTGTAAATTTAGTTTCTGACCCTTCATTGCCATACGGTCGGCACGAGTGGAGGCCTGGGGTATTACTATCCATAGTATTATATATAATAGTAAGCCTGATCCGGCAAAGAAAAACGATAGTGCGAATGCCAGTCTTATCCAAAGTGGTTGTATGTCAAAATAATTGGCTATACCGGCGCATACGCCGCTAACCAAATGATCATCCGGGTCTCTGAATAATCTACGTGTACCTGTATCATAAGTATATTGTGTATTTGCAGACGCCGTTTCGTCCTCCAGGTTTTCAAAATCTTCTACCCTGCCCATTTGTTCAATAACGGCATGTACGTCCTGTTCAACAATAACCTGTTTGTTTTCGGTAGCTAAAAGCTCGTTAAACATTTCGGCTACGCGGTTTTCAATATCCGTGGTTATTTCAAGGCTATCTGCCGAGTTGGAGAAATGACGTTTTACATCCGTCATGTAATTCTTCAATATTTCGTAGGCATCTTCCTCAATATGAAAGACAATGCCATTTATATTTATGATAATAGTTTTGTTCATGATATTTAATTTAAGCGGATTAGTAATGTTTTAATGGCTAATGATTATTCAGCAGTGGGTTGTTCAGTTGCCGGCGGAATCCTATCGCCTATTGCTATATGAACAGCAAACTCAAGCTCTTTCCAGGTTTTATCCAGTTGCTCAAGTACTACACGGCCTTCGTCAGCCAGTACATAATACTTGCGCGGTGGGCCAGATGTGGATTCGACCCAGTTATAAGTAAGCAGGCCATTATTTTTTAAACGGGTTAGTAAAGGGTACAGAGTGCCCTCAACTACAAGCAGTTGGGCTTTTTTTAGCTCAGCAATTATGTCTGAGGCATATGTTTCGCCCTTAGCTATGATGGAAAGGATACAATATTCAAGTATGCCTTTCCGCATTTGGGTTTGTGTGTTTTCAACAATCATAAAGCAAAGATATATGTTTTATAATGTATTATGCAATACATAGTACTAAATATTTTAATCTTTTTTTTTAAAAGTGCATTTGTTTTAAAAAAAATGACTTTTTACTTGACTATTTGAAAATCTAACATTACTTTTATAATTAATTAACTATTAACTGATCTTATTATTAACAAAATGAAAAAACTTCTACTAGTAAGTTTGTGTTTCCTGATGTTAAGCATTACACAGGTATTCGCACAAAACCGTACAGTTACTGGTACGGTTACGGCCAAAGATGACGGCCTACCCATTCCGGGAGTAACAGTAAAGGTAAAAGGCACTTCCAATGGTACTCAAACCAACAGTGCTGGTAAATACACCTTATCGAATGTGCCGAGCGGCGCAACATTAGTATTCTCATTTATTGGTTACACCCCTCAACAACAATCTGTTAAAGGTGGTGCTGTAAATGTGACATTGCAAACAGCAAGCGGCCAATTGGGTGAGGTTGTTGTTACAGGTGCATTGGGCATAAGACATTCTGAAAAAGAATTGGGCTATGCTACTGCAAGAATATCAGCTAAAGACCTTACTGAAACCAATGTAACTAACGTTGCAAATGGTTTAACAGGTAAAGTGTCAGGTTTGGCTGTTTATTCACTTGATAATGGCATCGATCCGCAAATTGCTGTTCAATTACGTGGTAACAGATCACTGGAGGGTAACAACAACGCGCTTATCGTATTGGACGGTGTTCCAATCCCGGGCGGTTCTTTGTCAAACATTAACCCGAATGATATTGCCGATGTTACTATATTAAAAGGTGCAGGTTCTGCGGCTTTATATGGTTCTGAGGCATCTAACGGTGCTATTGTTATCACTACCAAAAGAGGTTCAGCTGATGGCAAGCCTGTAATTACCTACAATAATTCATTCCAGCTTGAAAAGGTTTCTTTTTATCCAAAATTGCAAACCACTTATGGCCCTTATGGTAGTGAAGCAGCCTATACTAACCCTATCACTGGCGCATCAGAGTATGTTCCTTATGAAAATCAGGAATACGGACCTGCTTATAATGGCGCATTAGTACCGCTTGGTGCTCCGCTTGATAGCGCAAATGGTACACAAGTAATGGTTCCATATTCAGCAGCCAAAGAAAGCCCGGTTAAGCAGTTTTTCAAAACAGGTATAACTGAGCAAAACGATATCTCTATACAACAGGGTGATGCTAATAATTCATTCTTCTTATCAGCACAGAATGCAATAAGAACTACAATTGTACCTGGGGATAAAAATATCAAAAACGCGTTTAGCGTAAGAGGACATAGAACATTCGGTATATTCTCAGTAGATTATTCATTAGGCTATACTAAAACTAATATTAGTACTTATATTAATAACAATAACCCGTTTGGTATAGTAGGAAGTTTTGTAACTACAGCAGCTGACAATGATTTGTACGCTTCTATTTTGCAATTGCCTGCATTTTACAATTTATCTTCTTACAAAGATCCTAACTCTGATCAGGGTAACGTAAATAACTTTCCTGATGCTTACGCGATCAACCCTTACTGGATCATTGATAATGCCCGCCGTAATATTAGCCGCGACGTATTATTATCAACTGTTAACTTAAAATTGTCTCCAACTAAATGGTTAGATGCGAGCTACCGTATTTCTGATAACTATGGTGTTGAGCAGGAACGTTTTACAAAGGCAGAAGCAGATTTTTCACAGTATGCAATAGATGATTATTACAGTGCTGGTAACGTTGCATCAGGTTTTGCAACCACAGGTAAATCACCAGGCTCTGTATATGATTATACACAATATGGTGATGGTACTGATAATTTTCCGGGCTATGCCAGGATACAAGGGGATGCGTTATTAAACTTCCACCATAAATTTTTTGATGATTTCCAAACCAATTTGTTAGTAGGTAACTCTATTTGGGAAGAACATCAAAAAGGGATATTTACCGGAACCAACAATTTGTTAATTAATAATTTTTATAATATTAACTCAGCAGGTGGTACAGTAACTTCTGCAGAAAGTGAATATACTATCCGCCAGATCTCTTATTATGGTGATTTAACCATTGGCTATAAAGGTTATCTAACTTTAGACGGAACTTTCAGAAACGAGCATGATTCAAGGCTTTCAGCTGCAGAACGTTCATTTAACTACCCATCTGTAAAACTTTCGTTTGTGCCTACTGATGCTATAACAGCATTAAAAAACAACGCTATCTTAAGTTTTGCTAAACTTTACGGTTCATTAAGCCGTGTGGGTAATATTAATATAGACCCTTACCAAATTAACAATACATACTCAGCCGGTAGCGGTTTCCCTTATGGAACTACAGGTGGTTACGGATTAAATACTGAACAGTATAGCCCAACCTTAAAACCTGAGTTAACAACAGAGTTTGAAGTAGGTACTGAACTGGGTTTGTTTAATAACCGTATTAATTTGACAGCAAGTTATTATGATCAGCATGACCGTAACCAAACCGTTTCTGTTAGTACATCATCATCTACTGGTTACACCTCATCATTAACCAATATTGGTGAAACTGAATCAAAAGGTGAGGAATTGCAAATTAGTGCCAGAGTAATACCACAAACAGCCGACAATGTAAGCCTTACTTTAGGTGGAAACTTCTCAAACAATGATTCGAAAGTGATTTCGTTAGAGCCAGGCGTTACTTCATTAAGCCTTGGCAATATGCAATATGCGGTTGTTGGTCAGCCTTTCCCATTGTTAGAAGGAACTGATTTTGTTCGTGACCCTCAAGGCCATGTTATCGTAAACTCAATTACAGGTTACCCTTCAACAGCACAAGGCTTAACTACTTTTGGTAGAACAACACCTAAATATGACTTAGGTGTAAATGCACAGGTAGGTTATAAATTTGTAAGCTTATCAGTTGTAGCTGAATACAGGGGTGGGGATGTGATTTATAATGGTATTGGTTCAACGCTTACTTTTGTGGGTGCTAGTGCCGAATCAGCTTCAGCAGGCCGCCAGGTATTTGTTTATCCTAACTCTGTTATATCAAACGGACAAGGTGGATACGTAAAAAACACAAATGTTAACGTTCAAAACGGTAACTATGGTTTCTGGCAAAGTTCAGCCTACAGTGGCACAAACTCTGCTTTTGTAACCAGCGGTGCTTTCTGGAAGATACGTGAAGCTGACCTTGCGTTTAATTTAACTCAGTTTATTAAACAGACTAAATACATGAAAGGCTTAGTATTCTCATTAACCGGCCGTAACCTTTGGATGTTTTTACCAAAAAGCAACCAGTTTACCGATCCTGAGTTCTCAAGCACCTCAGCAACCAGTAATACAAGGGGTACAAATGACAACAATGAGTTGCCGGGTACACGAATTTTTGGAGCTGACTTAAAAGTAACATTCTAATTTAAATAGTAAATAGCGATGAAAAGAAAATATATATCAATCATAGCAATTGTTTTTGCATTCGGCATAGCCGGGTGTAAAAAGAATTACCTGGATTTGGAAACTAACCCAAATCAGCCCTCGGTAACTACGCCTCAGCTAGCTTTGGCTTCGGCAGAAGTAGCGGCAGCTAGAATTGTACAAACAGATTACCCTCAGTATGGGGTGTGGTCGGGATATTGGACTACCAGCGGTAACTATACGCCAAATGGGCCTATTAACGAGTATCAAATTACGAACGGTAGTTTCACAACAAGCGGCCCGGGCGGCTTTGCTTGGGATGATTTGTACCTTAACTTAGCCAACTTAAACGCGTTGAAAAATTTGACTTCGTCCGATGCAACGCTTGGAAATTTCGAGGCAATCGCCATTATCATGGAGGCTTATGATTATCAGCAAATAGTGGATAATTATAATGATGCTCCTTATAGCCAGGCGTTCAATTCCACAATTGTGGCTCCTGAATTTGATAAAGGATCAGCAATTTATGAAGCCCTTGGCAAGCAATTAGATGTAGCGATTGCATTGATCAATAAAACGGCTTCTAATTCACTTGCTGTTTCACCTGCTAGTTCAGACGTTGCTTTTGCAGGCAATATGACTGGTTGGAAAAAATTTGCCAACAGCTTAAAATTACGCCTTGCAATACGTGTGTATACTAAAACGCCAAGTGATCCCCTGGTAACTGATTTAGCATCTACTGCGAGTGAGGGTTACCTTGACGGAACTACCCAGGCATCTGTAAACCCAGGTTATATCCAAGCTAATTCAGGCGCAGGTGTTAGCCAGCAAAGCCCTTTTTACGGAGCTTATGGGTTTGATGTAACTAATAACCCTACTTTTGGTAATGTTTATTACAGGGCTAATCAGTACGCGGTTAGTTATTATTTAAATAATAATGATCCAAGGTCAGCTGCGTTTTACGCACCTGATGCAGCTTCTGGTATAATACAAGGTAACGTGTTTGGTGATACCCGGACTACTTTACAAAACCCTAATACCAGTGCAATTGGCCCAGGTTTGCTGCAAAGCTCTACACAAAATGCTGTACTATTTTCAGGTGCTGAATCATTGTTTTTACAAGCCGAAGCCTTAGAGGATGGATTAGGTATAACCGCTGGCGCATCATTTGCAACGGCACAAGAAGCATATGAAGCAGGTATCACCGCATCTTTTGAAGCATTAGGTTTAACTGCCACGCAAGCAACAGCTTATTATTCACAAACTTCTGCTAACATTGGCTGGTCTTCATCTCCTAACAAGGAACAGGCCATTATCACTCAAAAATGGGCTGCTTTAAATGGTTGGTTTAATTTAGAGGCATACAATGAGTACAGAAGAACAGGCTATCCTGCGCTTCCTTCATCAATTGACCCGGCTGCTTTAGGAACAACTCTGCCAAGCAGGATATTCTATCCAACTACTGAGCTTACCAGTAATACAGCCAATGTAACTAAAGAAGGAACGCTTAATCAGTTTACATCTAAAATATTTTGGGCTAAATAAATTTAACGAAAATGAAAAAGAAATTATTTATTATAACCTCCCTGCTTATATCTGCGGCTGTGCTTAGTTTAAGCTCGTGCCTTAAAGATAACAGGTACGTGGATTTCTCTAATACGGGAACCATCGTAAACTTTAACCTTGGTGGCCTTGCTTATTTTAGCCAGGATGCTATTACAGAAACACCTGACAGTGATGCCAACGGTACTATTGTACGCCAGTTTGCGGTTAACATAGGCTCGTCTACCCCGCCTAAAACTGCAACCGTGATCACACTGGCTGTTGATAGCGCATTAATTGCGCCATATAATACTGCTAATACAGCTGTAAAATATGTTACTGTACCATCAAACGCTTATGTATTTACCAATACTACCGTTACGATACCTGCAGGCCAAACTACAGCTATAGTGTCTGTTACTTTTTATAAAAATAAATTGAACAGTGCTACAAGTTACATGTTGCCTATTATAATAGCTAAAGCGCCTTATACTATTAGTGCTAACATGGGTATCCATTATTTCCACTTTATTGGTAACGTGTTTGCTGGTACATACGATCATTATTATACAAGATGGAATACACCGGATAGTACAACTACGCCTTCTACACCTCGTACTCTTCTTCCAGGTACGACTACGCTTAGTCCGGTAACTCCTAACGAGTTTGTTGTGGAAACAAATTATTATACTATGCCACATTATGATGTAACCTTTACCATAACAGGTACAGGAGCAACAGCAACCTATTCAAATTTTGCAGTTAAGTTTTTACCGGCTGATATAGCTGCCGGAGGGCAGTGGGCAACTAATATAACTGTTGCAACAAGCCCTAAGTTAACACTTCCAAATTATGACCCTACCACGCAATACACTTATGCGCAGGCATTAAAATTGTTCAGGTTCTATTTTAACACATCATCAAGAGCAATTATTGATGAGTATGATAAATTATAAATAGGATGTTATTTTGTTAAAAAGGCCCCGGTAACGGGGCCTTTTTAATTTTATGAGATATAGCAATAATACTTTTGGTTTATTTAAATCTACTAATCTTTTTGTTACACAACATTAGTGATAGTTAACTGTTAAAAGATTAGTTTAGCTAAAAACCTACCTTTATGAAAAAGATAATTTATCTATTTATTATGTTGATGGCCATGCAAGTGGCAAAAGCTCAAAACAACATAATTACCGGGAATGTAAGTGATGAGAAGGGGAATCCGATTAGCGCAGTGTTTATACAGCAGGGGCAAACCACCAATGCGACTTTTACGGATTCTGTAGGCAATTTCTCAATAAAAGTAAACCCTGGTGGCGTATTAAAATTTGATGCTCCCGGATATGCTGACAATCTAAGTCCGGTCGATCAGGCAAATACCAATTTGAAAATTACCCTTAAACCACTTGGTGCCGCAGGTACCGCCGGTGATTTAAAAGCAAATACCAGTGTAACTGGCCAGCAATCAATAAATACTATCAACAACGGCGATTTAACCAACCTGGCAAATGGCGGCACCATGACGGGGCCGGGCCATAAAAAAGGGAATGTACATGGGAGCCAATATATTTTTGACGATTTTGTCCACGGGTTTATTGTTAACCCATCTGACGAATTGGTGTACGACCCGGCTTACAGATTCGATTATGACAAAATTGGCGGCACGCTATTATTATCAAAAGATAATAATAGTATAACCCAGGTTGGAGATGGGCAAATAAAATCATTCAGTTTATTTAATAGCAGCGGCCAGCGCTTTATGTTTGCAAAGCTAGCCGTAATTAGTGATAAATATTATGTGCAGGTTTTGGCCGAAGGAAAAAAATATAAAATTGTTAAGTTAACAACTACCACCTTTGCAAAGTCGGACTACGTAAACAATGGTTTTTCGGCCCATGGGAACGATTATGATGAGTTTGTTGATGCGAATGTTTATTACCTGTTAAACGTACAAACCAACCAGGCAGTAAAATTTAGTTTGCGTAAAAAATCAATTAAAGAAGTTTTTGCGGCCGATGCCGATAAAGCAAATAAATATATGTCTGATAATTCAGGCGATATTGATGATGCTTATTTGAGTGGCCTGGGCGATTATATGAATCAATAATTCAGAATTATAAAAACATTTACTGCATAAAAAAACCTCAGAATTTCTGAGGCTTTTTTATGCAGTAAATAACCATTAACTAGGGTTTTGGGTTGTATTAAAATTGAATGAGCTACCGTCAGCCCTAAATATTGTGCCAATACAATTAAAATCTACCCCATCTGATTCTAAAATCCAGCTTCCGGATGCTGTGAATACAACAGGATTCGCGCAACAACTAAACACCTTAGCAGAGGTTATGATGTCACTTTTTCCAACTAATTGGTAAACAATAGCTGAATTTAATGGATCATTCACAGTAATGCCACTTGGTAAAACTGTTAGGGGAATCTTAGCAACAGGGGGCATAGTATAAGTAACAGGAGCAATAGCTAAGCCCGATCCTGTTGTAGTCAATACCAGTTTACCGGTATAGTATAAAATACCTGCCTTGCCGGTATAGGTAGTTTTAAGAGAAGTTGCCAATGTGGGGGCAACACCTGTGCCGCCGTTAAAGAACCATGTATTGTATGCAGCGATATAGCTATCATAATCACTTACAAAACCTGTAGATGGGAGGCCACCCAAAGTTGGTGCTGCTACCTCGAAAACGTTACCATCAGGGCCTGAGTTAAAATAATCAAGCCAGGCATCAACCCCATAGGTAGACATTACATTGCCAAACACCGGAATACCATCAGTAATTGCGGGATATTTAACAAAGTCGTAGGAAAGGGGCCCGGTAACTTTTACACCAACGCCATTGTATATGGCTTCGTAGGTGTCAAAAGTTTCCCCTGGTTGACGTGCAATTAGGCTCATGGGAACAAGTTGCGATTGGGTTACGGCGGTACCCAGGTTTTTTTTACTTGCGCTCGTTAGTGCTTCATTGGCTGATACAGATTTTACATTGCTGGCTTCTTTTTGGCAGGCTGACAGGCCCAGAAGCATAATCATAGTGATGATTAGTGGTTTTTTCATAAGGTTTGAGTTAATTATTTATATTCAATAATACTGATTAAACTCAAGGCTTACTAATGGTTAAGTTTTAATTCTTATGAAAAAGGTTAAAATGACTTAATTGTTACATCGGTGTCGCCCACCGCCAATTTAGCCACGCTGCCAAAAATCAGGCTCATGTTATTAGGGATATGCCCGGCTGGGAAATCAAAGCAAACGGGGTAATCATATTTATCAACCACATCCATAATAATTTGCTCAACAGTTTGGCCAAATGGGATGTCATTATCTTTTATTTCGGTAAAACTGCCAACAATTAAACCGGCAAGGTTTTTAAGCTTGCCAGCGCGGTCAAGTGTACGTATCATCCGATCTATCGCATACAGATATTCGCCCACATCTTCAATTAAAAGTATCTTATTGTTATAATCCAGGTCGGATACTGAACCTGAAGCAGCTATTAGTAGCGATAAATTGCCACCAATTAATATTCCCTCAGCCTCACCTTTGCGGTTTAATGTATGGGCGTTAAATTCATAGGAAATTTCTTCTCCAAATAATGCTTTACGCAATGATTCCAACGATTTTGCAGATGCATCCTGAATATTAACCGGCATTTGCCCGTGGATGCTTTGTATATTAAAGTTGTTATATAAGTGTGTGTGGAGCAGTGTAATATCACTAAAGCCAACAAACCACTTAGGGTTTTGCGTCAATCTGCCAAAAT
>Ga0207047_1174_pt1 | contig 15132 bp, 16 predicted proteins | sample Alteio_BWMinCont_67_FD_153302 | JGI IMG/M metagenome (GOLD analysis project Ga0207047, IMG submission 153302) | Enriched cells from forest soil in Barre Woods Harvard Forest LTER site, Petersham, Massachusetts, United States -... | ecosystem: Environmental > Terrestrial > Soil > Temperate forest >...
CGTTTTTTCGGTGGTCATGGTATAGTGGGCGGGCAAATAGGTCTTGGCACAGGCATCGCTTTTGCAGAGCAATACCAGGGCTCCAAACGTGCTACACTCTGCTTCTTCGGCGATGGCGCTGCAAGGCAGGGCATCCTGCACGAAGTTTTTAACATGGCTGTGCTTTGGCAACTGCCCGTTGTTTTTATTTGCGAAAACAACTATTACGCAATGGGTACTTCTGTAGAGCGCACCTCCAAAGTTTTGGATATATACCATCTTGCCGATGCCTATGATATGCCCGGCGATAGTGTGGATGGAATGAATTGCGAGGAAGTACACAAAGCCGTTGAGCGTGCCGTGCGCCGTGCAAAGGAAGGCGACGGACCTACGCTGCTTGAAATAAAAACTTATCGCTACCGCGGACACTCTATGAGCGACCCTGCCAAATACAGAACTAAAGAAGAAGTAGAAGAATTCAAGGAAAAAGACCCTATTAATACTACGTTGAAAACAATAACCGACAATAAGTGGGCTACAGAAGATGAGATAAACCAAATCAATGAGAAAGTTCGCCAGGCAGTGGACGAAGCCGTTAAATTTGCCGAAGATAGCCCCTACCCCGACGACAGCGAACTATACGGAGATATTTATGTAGAACAAGATTACCCTTTTATAAAAGACTAAAGACTGATTGACCGTCATTGCGAGCCGGAAAAGTGTGCAAAGTATAGGCGAGATTATAGTACTGTATATCAAGAATATTAATTAACCATACTAAGAAGAAATTTCTTATTTTTGCAAACTTTATTTTTAAACTTGAAGTATTAGAATTGGAATTTGGAATTTAATTTTTAGAATTTAAACTTGGAATTTTAATAAATAGTAATGGCAAACAGAGCAAGAACACAATCCGGCACTACCCGTTCCTCCGGCAATGAACCCAACCCGTTGGATAAAGTAATAGAATTCTATGAGCAATACAGCAAAATTATCAATACGGTAACATCTGTAGTTGCCATAGTTGTAATAGGATATTTCAGCTACACGAAATTGTACAAAGGTCCCCGTGAAGAAAAAGCGGCTACTGCAATCGCTTTCCCGCAATTACTGATGCGAATTGACTCGCTCAATCTCGCACTCAATGGAGACGGGCAACACCCCGGCTTGGCTAAAATTGCTAAGAAATATGATGGCACAGAAAGTGCAAATCTTTGCCGTTATTACTCCGGCGTATGCTACATGCAAATGGGCGATTTTAAAAATGCCATTAAGCAATTGCAGGATTTCGACGGCAAAGGTACCATGCTTGGATACGAGGCTTGGGGCTTGCTCGGAGAAGCCTATATGGAAACTAACAACCCTAAAAAAGCAATTGAATACTTTAACAAAGCTACAAAAGACAAAAGCGATGTGATGCTCACGCCGCTCTATCTATACCAGGAAGGCTTGGCATACGAAGCCAACAAACAAACTGCCGAAGCAGGAAAAGCGTTCAAACGTATCCGCGATGAATACCCAAAAAGCCCACAAGCCCGCAACATAGATATCGAGCTTGCAAGCCTCGGAGATATTGCTGATTAATACACGACCCTATCCCTAAAGGGAAGGCCAGGAGCAAGCTACTCGTGTAGGATTATTGGGTAGTGTAATTTTGAAAGTTCATGAGCAAGGTCTCGCGCAGTCACCCTTTAGGGTCGGGGTAAATTCTTTCTTTTCTCCCCTACTCTTTTTATCTTTGACCACAAACCATTCATAATTGGCTCAGTCAACACAAAGCACAACTCTATTAGATACCCATTCACTGGAGCAATTAAAATTGCCCAGAGTAGCAATCGTATTCACGGAATGGAACGATAAAATAGTTCGTGAACTACTCAACGGCTGCGAAGGAGTCATCCACCGTTTTGGCGGAAACATAATAGATAAAATGCTTGTGCCGGGCTGTTTTGAAATCCCTTTTGCGTGTCGCGCTTTGTGGCACCGCTTTGAAAAAACAGACGAAAAACCGGAAGCCATCATAGCCTTCGGCGCAGTAATCCGCGGCGGTACGCCTCATTTCGAATACGTCTGTAAAGCAGTCACCGAAGGTATCACACAATTAAACCTCACCCTCCCCATACCCGTTATTTTCGGCATCCTCACCCTCGACAACGAAGAACAGGCATGGGAACGCCTCGGCGGCAAGCACGGTCACAAAGGCGAAGAAGCCGCCATAACCGCGCTTAAAATGATAAAGAATGTGAGGGTGTTGAACGGGAAGATTTGAGCCTTGTTGCAGGAAAACAAGAAATAACCTAACTTTGTAATACTCAATTTCTATTATATGCATCAGAGCATATTGCAAAACGTTGTTTGGAAAGAAGGAAGATATTATGTTGCACAATGTCTCAACATAGATATTTCCAGTTTTGGTGAATCAAAAGAAGAAGCACTGAAAAATCTGGACGAAGCCATACAGCTATATCTCGAAGACGATGTCCATGAAAAAATTCAAACAGTTGAAAGCCCTGAGATTGTCAATATTTCAGTAAAATATGCCTAAGCTTTATTCGTCTTTTTATGTGCTTAAAATTCTGCAAGCGCATGGATTTGTTTTTGTTTCCCAAAAAGGAAGTCATATCAAACTCAGAAAACAAGCTAATCCTATACTAACTGTAATTGTTCCTGCAGATAGAAAAGAAATACCCTATGGAACTTTTCGTTCCATACTGCGTCAAAGTCAATTAAGCATTCATGATTTTGAATAATATGGTAGCAAAAACGATAAGCTATGTTAAAACCGATAAAAAATAAGACGCAGTATAAAGCCTCTTTAGCGCGTATCTATGCTCTGATGCAAAAAGACCTCAAAGAAGGCTCACGGCAGGCGGATGAGTTGATAATACTTTCCTTGCTTGTAAAAGAATACGAATCAGAACACTACTCCGTACCTAAACCCATGCCAGGTATATGAATTGGCTTACAACTCAAAAGTAAGTAGCTAAAAATGCACTCGCGCAGTCACCATTTAGGAGGGCGGGGTCGTCACAACACGAGCAGGAAATCACTCCCCACACATTAACCATTAACCATTAATAATTAACCATTATCAACTCATCCAATTCACCCCAGCTTCAGGATTCCACTTAGTAGTACTTTTCTTCAGCTTCGTCCAAAACTCGATGGAACTTTTTCCTGTTATATCCCCCACCCCGAATTTGCTGTCGTTCCAACCGCCAAACGAAAAAGGCTCTCTCGGCACAGGCACACCCACATTCACGCCAATCATACCCGCACTCGATTTATCAGCGATATAGCGTGCCATGCCACCGTTTTGGGTAAACACAGATGCTGCGTTACCATAAGGATTAGCATTCTCAATGGCTAATGCTTCATCCACCGTATCAGTGCGTATGATGCTGATAACCGGACCAAAAATTTCTTCAGTAGCTACCGACATATCCGGCGTAACATAGTCTATTACAGTCGGTCCCACATAGCTCCCCTTTTCTTTTCCAACTACCGTGGCGTTCCGTCCGTCTACCAATATTTTAGCGCCTTGTTTTTCTGCCTGTGTTATATAACCCTCAATCCGCACTTTCGCCTCCTGGCTGATAACCGCCCCGAGATTTTTCCCCGGAATAATTTTCCTCGCCTCATCACAAATCTTAGCAATGATGTGGTCGGTATTTCCCACCGCCACCATAGCAGAAGCCGCCATACACCGCTGACCCGCGCAGCCGCTCATGGAAGCCGCTACATTTTGTGCCGTCATATCCGGTCTTGCGTCGGGCAATACCATCAGGTGATTTTTAGCCCCACCCAATGCAAGGCAACGCTTATAATTATGAGTAGCATTCTGATACACAATTTTCGCAACCTTGGTAGAGCCTACAAACGACACCGCCTCAATACCCGGATGAGCGCAAATCGCGTTTACGATTTCGCTATCCCCGTTTACTATATTCAACACGCCGTCTGGCAATCCTGCTTCTTTCAAAAGAACAGCCAGCTTCTGCATACATAGAGGTACCTTTTCCGAAGGCTTGATAATCATACAGTTACCCAACGCAATCGCATTCGGCAAAGTCCAATTAGGCACCATCGCCGGAAAGTTGAACGGCACTATCGAAGCCACCACCCCCAGCGGCACATGCTCCGTGCGGCACTCCACACCCCTGCTTACCTCCAATACCTCACCACCCACCAACTGTGGCAGCGAGCAGGCAAACTCAGTAAGCTCAATACACTTTTCAATTTCAGCCACCGATTCACCAATGGTCTTACCATTTTCTTCCGTGCACAATGCAGCCAATTCATCTATATTCTTTTCCAAAAGGTATTTATAGCGGAAAAACACCTGCACCCTTTCCTTAATCGGAGTCCTGCTCCACGTTGCAAAAGCCATTTTAGCAGCTCTCACAGCATCATCCAACTCCTTTGCAGACGAGCAAGGCACTTCCGACAATAAATTACCATCCAACGGAGAAACAACAGGTATCACCCTTGATGTAGGAACCTCCACAAACTTTCCATTAATAAAATTCTGTACGCGATTATATTTCATAATTGTTTAAAATGATTTTAAAATAGCCTGTCTGCCAATCGGCAGGGCTGCAAAATTAACCATATTACGGTCAAACATCAAAAATCCCTTTTTGGAATTTGGAATTTTGTATTTGGAATTTCTTTTAGGTTACCGTCTTATACCATTTACCTATTAAAAATGGTCTGAACCGGTTGTAAGTATTCATAGTTGGTCAGATTAACTATTGCTTCGTTAGTTAGCTTGTTGATGCATTTCTAAAACTTTGTAATAAAGTGATTTCTGTTTTTAAAAATTCTCATAGCCATATCCTGTTTAAGCATCCACCAAACTTTTTCGGCCGGGTTTAGTTCAGGGCAATAAGGTGGTAGGTATATCAGGCGTATATTTTGAGGAACAGATAATGTTTTAGTCTTGTGCCAGGGAGCATTGTCCAGCCCGACTATCTTTAACTCTGCAGGATTTGCTTCTGATAACTTTTTAAGGAATGCTTCAAAACATTCAGTGTTGCAATGGCTAAATTCATAAAGAAGATGCTCACCTGTAATTGGGGAGAAGGCACCGTATAAATAAGTATTATCAAACTCTTGCTGAAAAAGACCAATTGGTTTTACTCCTTGGGCTGTAATTTTTCTACGTTGTATAGTTGTTGTTCCAAATCGGCTTTCATCAAAGAAATAAAGGTTGAAGCTTTCATATTTTCCAATATTATCTACTTTAATATTTTCAAGCTCCCGAACCAGTTTTTTTAAATAACGCCGCAGCGCTATCATCTTTATTGATGTGGCTCTTTCGTGCCACTTTCGGTTTTGTTTTATGTTTTCTGATCAGGTAATTACGTAGTGTATTATAAGGCAACTCTTTGCCAAACTTTAAAGATACCCATCTCTGAAGTTCGGCATAGCTTTTGGGAGCACCTTTTGCATTATGTACTCTTTTATCTATGGCACTTCTGATTGGAGATTCAATGACTGAAGGTCTATTACCGCCCTTGCGGTTATCTCCTAATAAAGTTGCAATACCTCCTTGTTCATAGAACTTGCGCCATTTATTAGCTGTGTTATGACTGATCCCTACTTTATAGGATAATTCAGTTTTATTGAGACCATCCGGATGATTTAACAACACCAGTAATAAATCAATCTTCTTACGACCAATATTGCTTCTTTGTTTGAGTAGCAAACTGGTAAGTGCTGATTTCGTCTCCTTTACGGTAATCTGTAGTGCATTTGCCATATACGAATATATAGCAAAAATCAGACCAAACTTTATTGGTAAATTGTATTATTCTCTCTATCATCATCCGTTGTGTCACACCGTTCATCTTTCAGTTCTCCCCTCGCCCGCCATAGCTTTGGCGAAGGAGGGTTACCTGTCTAATAAAGTTGTCATGTAAACGAAGCGCATAGCCTTTAGCATCGCCGCGAAGTGAAACATCTGCCTAATCTCCGAAACAAAAGCCTGCCTTCGTACAATCAACGCTTCAGATAACATCACCCTCTCCACTTGGAGAGAGTTGGGAAGAAGCTTCAACCACCTTGCCCATTTTCCAACAGGATGTAAACAGAACCTAAAATCCTTATCTTTACAACACAACTCATTTTTTAAATCAAGCCCGCCTTTATTTTTTCATGTCTCAGAAAAAAAAGCATCCGTTACCCGAATCTAAAAAAAGCCCGACAAGCGCAACAATACCACCATCCCAGCCATTTACCAAACGCTTGTCCTTTTCAGATTTCAAAGTTCAGGCAGCTATTATCGGGCTCATAGCCTTTGTTTTTTATTTCAATAGCTTCTTCAATGAATTTGCGCTTGATGATGATAACGTTATTATAGAAAATGAGTATGTGCAAGAAGGATTTGCCGGTTTGCCCAAAATCTTTACTACCGATGCTTACGATAGCTATTATCGCCACTTGAACACGACCAATCTGGTATCAGGAGGGCGATACAGACCTTTGTCTATTGCTACATTCGCCATAGAACAACAATTCTTCGGCGCGCTTTCCCATGAAGAAGCGGATAGTTTTGCCACACACACGGTAATTGTGGGGCTCAACGGATCTGAGGAAAAAAAAATTATACAGGACATGCACATCAGGCATGTTGTTAATGTGATGTTGTATATAATATCGGTAATTGTGCTGCTTTATTTACTCAGAACTATTATTTTCAAAAAAGAACCTTTTATAGCGTTTCTTGCAACTTTACTCTTCGCCATACACCCTATACATACAGAAGTGGTTGCAAACGTTAAGAGCCGCGACGAAATAATGTCGCTGTTGTTTATGTGCCTCACATTAATATTTGCCTATAAATATGAAGAACAAAAAACAAATTCTAAATTCCCAAAGACAAATCCCAAATGGCTGCTGTTGGGTATGCTTTGTTATTTTCTCACTTTCTTGTCTAAGGAATATGCCATCACACTTATTTTTTTACTGCCGCTGATGTTTTATTTGTTCAAAGATTACTCGATATCGAAAAGTGTGAATGCCTTCCTGCCCTATTTGTTTGTTGTTGCAGCTTATTTTGCCATACGCATGTACGTTGCTGTGCAGATGGCTGAACACAATACAGACGGGCAAATAACATCATTACAGGGTCTTCTTTCCTTTTTTTCTAAAATTAAGCCTTCTGATAAGGATGTGATGGCTGACCCATATTATTTAGCTACCCCGGCACAAAAGATTGCCACCGAAATTACGACCTCACTCAACTATCTCAGACTGCTTATTTTCCCTTATCCGCTCTCATCTGATTATTCTTATAATGCAATCCCATACAAAGATTTTTCAAACCTGCTCGTATGGCTATCTATCGTGGTGCATGGTGCGCTTATAGCTTTAATAATTATGCTTTTCAGGATGCGCCATGTTTTATGTTTTGCAATTGCATTTTACCTTCTGCATCTGCTATTGATTAACAATTTTATTTTTAACTTGGGAGGCACCATGGGGGAACGCCTTATTTATCATTCATCGGTAGGGTTTGCGCTCGCATTAGCATACCTTATATACATAGGGTATCAACGTCTCAAACCTGCTTCCGCTGGCAAAGCAAGTATCGTAGCTTTAATAGCGGTAATTGTTATTTTATGCGGTATTCAAACTATAGCTCGAAATGCCGATTGGAAAAGCAATACCACGTTATTTTTACATGATGTAAAAGTAGTGCCCAATAGCGTAGTTGCCAACAAATATGCTGCCGTTTGCTTCTCCATTCTTGCTTCGCATCAAAAAGATGAAAAACAAAAGACAGACTATTTACGAAAAGCCTTAGACCATTACAGCAAGGCAATTGCTTTAGATGATGCATATATTTTAGCTTATCTCAACCGCAGTAAAGTATACTATCTTTTGGGGATGATAGATTCTTCCCTTGCAGATTTAAATAAAGTAAAAAAGATTTCTCTAAATTATCCCGGATTAAAGGAAATGTTCACAGGACTTGCCAATCATTATGTAGAAAGTGGATTGAATAACTATGCTAAATATGAGAATTACTCAGGCGCAATTGCAGAATTTAAGAAAGGACTACTTGTAGATTCTACAAATGCAGACCTATGGTTTAATATAGGAGTCTCTTGCTATTTAAATAAGCAATATAATGAAGCTGTCTTTGCGTTTAAAAAAACACTGCAATTGAACCCTGTTTACAAAAATGCACAACTATATTTGCAGGGCGCAATTGATATGGTTAAAACAAACCCTTCAGCAACTCATGTAAAATAACCTGCATATATTACTTTTTTACTCGGCAATCGGAAGTAATACAGTTTAGCAATACCTACCGTCCCAATTGTCCCTAATGTCCTCACCGTCGTTTCGTCATAATCTCGGCTCCCATCGTCTGGCATGAGGCTATATAGTATAGCTCCAAGTATAGACCTTTATACCAGTCCGCAAATAGGAAGGCATTTTTGTCCAAGCCGTGTCTCTGCCCTTCGCAGGACACGGCGGCAAGCGAAGCACATCTGCACGTTAACATATTTACAAATTAAAAATAGTGGGGTATAATTCCCCCAATCAAAATTACATAGCGGAATTTTACATCGATAAAACTAAAACCAATGAACAATCTTTTTATTTTTTACTTTCTTTGCCCGTGCTCCGACGCTGTAGCTATGCGCAAGCGTCCGAAGCTTTTTTCAACCGCCATAGCAGTAGTTAAGGCGGGTTCGCTTTTGACTTTTCATTTTTTACTTTTGACTTTTTACATGTCCGCCCCCTCAATTCTCAATACAAATCGACTGTTTTCGGACATCAACTGCATACCTTTCACAACCCAAAACAATTTTTCAAAAGCGGACGTGGACGGACTCGCCCCAAAATCCAAGACTTGCCAAATAAATAAAAAACATAATGCGAAAATTATGTCAGTACTCCCAATTTACAATACGGCTCGTTTGAACACTGACGTAACTGACATAAATTTTAGAAATCAAAACCAATTAATCATTAACCACTTACCATTTACCATTAACAATTATCTTCGCACCAATGCTTAAACACATATTCTCCCTTTTATTAATAGCAACCACCCTCACAGCCACCGCACAGGTTGACACCACCCATTTGCGCATCAGCCTCGTCACCTGCGGCACCGGTGATGAAATATGGGAAACGTTCGGGCATACAGCCGTGCGCATTATAGACAGCACCAAAACCGGTCCCGGCAGGGATTTGGTTTACAACTACGGCACATTCAACTACGACAATGGTTTTGAGCTAAAGTTCATGCGCGGCAAGCTGCTCTATTACTTATCTGTTTACCCCTTCAGCGATTTTATGCAGGAATATATTACCGACAAAAGAAGCGTTGAAGAACAATTACTCATGCTAAACGGCGAGCAAAAAGTAGCCCTCGCCACCTTTCTTGATTGGAATGCCGAACCACAAAACAGTTATTACAAATACGACTTCTATTTCGACAATTGCGCCACCCGCATCCGCGATATATTTCCTAAAATACTCGGCAAGGATTTTCAATTCGCGCGCGCATTACCCGATTCAAACCTCACCTTTCGCAATATCACCAATCAATACTTTTACAAAAAGCATTGGGAGCGCCTAGGAGTCGACATACTGTTGGGCAGCAAGGTGGACAAAAAAATGAGCAATGAGGAAATAATGTTCCTCCCCGATTTTTTGAGAGATGGCATAACCGGCGCTTCATTGAACGAACAAAAGATAGCAGGCAAAACTGTTCTCCTGTTGCCCGGCAGCGCACATGAGCCCGCCGGTATCAACCAACCCCTCATCTTTACCTGCCTGCTAGCACTGCTTATTATTGCGGGAATTGTTTTTAAACCATTGTGGATTGTTTACAAAATCGCAAGCCGGTTAATATTATTGACGACAGGTTTGCTGGGTTTTATCATCCTTACTATGTGGTTTGCCACCGACCATCAAACCTGCCGCGATAATCTTAATATTCTATGGGCTTTACCTACCAATATTATCCTGGCATTCGCAAAACCAAAGGGTCGGAACAGATATGCCGTTGTAGGCATAGTTTTGGTGCTGGTTTCATTGTTCCTGCATGTTTTAAAAATACAGGAATTGCCGGTGGAAATAATTCCTTTTTTATTGGGGTTGTTATTTACCTATAGTATGGTTTATAAAGAAAGCAAACAGCAAGCAACAAAATCTAAAATCCAAGTTCCAAATTCCAATGCCTGAAACAAGTACATCTGTTTTCCCTCGTGTTTATTACCGCAAAACCGGCTCCGGTCCATCCATAATATTACTTCATGGCTTTCCGGCAAATGGTGGAATATGGGGGGATGTAGCAGATGTTTTATCAGTTTATTATACAGTCATTGTACCCGATTTCCCCGGCACAGGCAACAGCGATTTTGTTACTGAAAATATTACCATTGAACAATTAGCTGATTGTGTAAAAGCAATTCTCGCTCATGAAAATATAAACGAAGTGGTTATAGCAGGTCATTCAATGGGGGGCTATGTGGCGCTTGCTTTTGCCGAGTCGTATGCCGGAAATGTAAAAGGCTTATCGCTGGTACACTCCACCTCTGCGGCAGATGATGAAGAAAAAAAACAAACAAGGCTTAAAACAATAAAACTAATACGAAATGGCGGCAAAAATGCGTTTATAAGGCAAATGGTTCCTAACCTTTTTTCTGAAATATTTAAACAATCCAATTCACTCATTGTCGAAAGACAAGTGGAGCAAGGACTGCAAGTACGTGATGAAGCGCTGATTAGTTTTTATAATGCTATGTTAAGCCGCCCTGACAGAACAGAAGTATTGAAAACAGTCCGGTTTCCCGTACAATGGGTTATAGGAAAGGATGACAATCTATTGCCATATTACAAAGTATTGGAAAAGACTTATGAAAATGACGTAAACTTTGTTTCACTATATGAAAATTGCGGACATTCAAGCTTGCTGGAAAATATCGGAGGGGTTAGTAATGACATGAAAAAGTTTATTGACTATTGTTATTCAAAATAATTTATTTAAAAAAAAGCAAAAAACATTAAATAATTTTGTAACTTTAAAAGTATTTCGGTTTAGAAGATAGAAATGAAACTACGCTTATATATACTATTCACTATCACTTTTTTTATTTCTCTCCGGGCAATAGCATCTCACATTGTGGGCGGGGAAGTAACTTATGTTTATAAAAGTACAGCTGATAACGCAAATAATTATGAAGTAAGCATCACAATATATGAAGATTGCCTGAACGGTGACCCTACTGCTATTGCACAAGATAACCCTGCATATGTAGTGGTATTTGATGGAGATGGAAACTTTATTAGATTCGATTCATTGTATGCCAACACTGTCCTGATTCCCACAAATTTTAGTAATAGCTGCATTACAAACTATCCGCAAACCTGCCTGCAAAAAAGAACTTTTACAAATAATTATTCTTTGCCTCAAAATACGACCGGATATTATGTGGCATACCAGCGCTGCTGCCGCAATGCGAGCATCAGAAATATTTTAAACCCGGGATCTACCGGCGCTACTTATTTCTGCACTATACCTGCCAAACCCCTGATTAACAACAGCGCCGTTTTTAAAAATTATCCACCCCAGATTATTTGCAATAACAATCCCTTAGTTTATGATAATTCCGCTACAGATGCCGATGGCGATTCATTAAGCTATGGATTTTGTGAATCTTATACAGGAGGAAGTGATAATGATGCAAAACCGATAGCCGGACCTCCTCCTTATACTCAAGTACAGTACGTTCCGGGGTTTTCTTCGGGAGACCCTATAAGCAGTGTGCCAACGATACAGATTGACCCCACAACAGGATTGATTACAGGAACTCCGGTACAAGTAGGGCGATATTTAGTTACAGTCTGTTGCTATGAGTGGCGATACAACCCTGCTACCAAGAAAATGGAGAATATCAATATTATGAAGCGCGAGTTTCAATTTGTTGTTACCGATTGTTCCAAAAAAGTAGTTGCAGACATACCACAATACTCCACAGATTACAACACCTATGTTGTGGATTGCAAAAACTATACGGTCAATTTTACAAATACGAGCACCGGTGGCTTTACCTATCATTGGGATTTTGGCTTGAAGAGCGACCCCGCCGATACCTCCAATGCCTTTCAGCCGAGTTTTACCTATCCTGATACCGGTGTTTACGTTGTAAAATTATTAGTTAATCCCGGCTCTACCTGTCCGGACAGCATCACAAGATTTGTAAAAGTATTTCCCTATTTTCATGCTGATTTTTCTGATAGCGGATTACCATGTCCTTTATCACCTATATATTTTACCGACCTGTCGTCAGCTACCATCAAACCCGTTACCACATGGCAATGGAATTTCGGCGATGGCGATAGTACTACAGCGAAAAATCCTGTTCATAGTTATGCTAATGGTGGCAACTATAACGTAACGCTAATTTCAGGAAATATTAAAGATTGCATTGACACCGCAGTAAAACAAGTCGTCATCCAAAACTTTATGCCTTTCGCAGGCGATGATACTATTATAGTAAGGGGTCAAAGTATTTTATTCAACGCTACCGGGGGTATTGACTATACATGGTCGCCTCCAACCAATTTAAGCGATACAAGCATATACAACCCCGTTGGGTATTTTCCAGATACAGGGCATTTCAAATATTCAGTATTTATTGTTAGTTCTTTTGGCTGTTCGGGCAGTGACTCTATGACAGTGTGGGTAGTAAACCAGGCATCATTTTTTGTACCTAATGCTTTTACGCCTAATGGCGACGGGAAAAACGACATATTCAAACCTATTGCCGTCGGATATAAAGAACTAAGTTATTTCAGAGTATTCAACAGATGGGGAGAAGAAGTGTTTTTCACCACTTCGTTCGAGGTAGGTTGGGATGGCACATACCTCGGTGAAAAAGCTCAACCCGGTGTCTATTTCTGGGAAATGGGTTTTGTGGACAAATCAGGAAAAGCAGGGTTTTTAAAAGGTGATGTCACGTTAATACGATGACTTTGTGCCATGCGTCATACTATCTCAACTCTCATACTTCCTTAATAGGGAATCACGTTCATTCAAAAAATGCCGGTATATTAATTTATCGGCGAGTTTTGGAAATATCTTATTTACAAGCACAGTCAGTTTGCCTTGCCCTGTGATAAGCAAGGAGCGCTTTCTTTGTTCCACTGCATTAAGTGTAAGCCGTGCGCATTCTTCAGCGCTCATCAATTTGTTCTCATCGAGAGGTGTTTCTCCCTGTGCGGCGCCGGCTTTGTTTCGTGCTACGTTACGGATATTGGAAGCTGTAAAACCGGGACATATCCACATTACGTGAACGTTTGTATGGAGCAATTCAGTTCGCAATGCTTCAAAGAAACCCTGCATGGCAAATTTTGAAGCACAATACCCTGTGCGTCCGGGCAAGCCCCTGTATCCCGCTATGGATGAGACCGCTGCAATAACACCATGTCGCAGCATTACCGTTGGCATAACATACTTAGTGCAATATACGGCACCCCAGAAATTTACATCCATCATTTCTCTCAAAACCCGCAAATCAACTTCTTCAAATAAGGCTCTCATGCTAATACCTGCATTATTAATGAGTACATCAACGCCACCCCATTTTGCGACAACTGCGTCTATAAATGCCTTGCAATCTTCCTCCTTACTCACATCTGTATTGAGAAGGAAAAGATTATCATTATCCGTAAAAACATCTTTCAGTTTTTCAATATTGCGCGCACAGGCAGCCACTTTGCCGCCCCGTCTTAATGCATCAATTACAAGCGCCTTACCAATGCCCGATGAGCCACCGGTTATCACAACAACCTTTCCTTTCAAAGAATACATAGATACAGTCTTGATTAGCGGGTAAAGTTAATGGTTGCATAGTTTAAAATAAAAATTCATAAAAACAAATTCCGTCAAAAAAGATTTGCAGATATGGTGGATAAATTCTCCACGATATTATCATACAATTACTAACTTCACCTTACACCTACTGCACTTAGTAATGAAAGTAATGATAATTATGGGGTCATCAAGTGACGAGAAGATGATGCAGGAATGCAGTGACTGGCTTAACTGGTTTCATATAGAAAACGTCATGCTTGTAGCTTCTGCGCATCGCAATCCAGATAAGGTACGAGAACTTATGCAAAATGCTCAAGACAATGGGTTTGGAGTAATAATAGCTGCCGCAGGTATGGCTGCCGCATTGCCAGGTGTTTGCGCTGCATATACGTCCCTGCCTGTATTAGGAGTGCCTCTTGAGGGTGGAATGCCGGGCGGTATAGATGCACTATACAGCATGGTGCAAATGCCTGCCGGATTGCCGGTTGGCACTCTTGCTGTTGGAAAGTCTGGCGCCCGTAATGCCGCTGTGATGGCTGCGCGGATTTTGGCGCTGAACAATAAAAAAATTGCAGCGCGAATAGAGGAGTTTAAAAAAAATGAATACAAGATATAACCAGCTTAACACACTTATAACACGAAACAAGATAACTATTTTGTAATTTTATTAATCACCTAAAAATACATACTTTGACAGAAGCGATAATTAACCTTGAAACAGTTAACCCGATTGAATTTTTCGGAATTAACAACAATAAATTTGAAATCCTAAAACGTAAATTTCCCCTGCTCAAAATCCTGTCGCGGGGTTCACAAATAAAAATAACAGGTCAGCCCGCAGAAGTGATTAATGCTCAAAATAAAATAAGCCAGATAATACAGTACTTAGAGCGTAACGGGCACCTTTCGGAAAATTATTTTTCAAAAATAATCGGCGATGACGAAAACGGCGATACAGCTCCCGAAGACTTAAATAACAATAATAATGACATCCTTGTTTTCGGTCCTAACGGCAGGGTGATACGTGCCAAAACGCAGAATCAGAAACATCTTCAGTTGCAGTTCTGTGGCATTTTGAGCCTCATCAAGAATGATGTACGAATTATCGAGTGTGCGCCCGCGCATATAGGCAAGCGGGGCTATTTCTATAATCCGGTTTGCCATGTAGTAGTTAAGTTTGTCGCCGGGTATCATATCATCAAGCGCATCATATAATGGGCGCAGGTATGGGTCTATTTTTTCCTTCAGGTCTCCGGGCAGGAAACCTAGATTTTCACCCGCTTCTACAGCAGGGCGTGTAAGAATTA
>Ga0207047_1175_pt1 | contig 15077 bp, 11 predicted proteins | sample Alteio_BWMinCont_67_FD_153302 | JGI IMG/M metagenome (GOLD analysis project Ga0207047, IMG submission 153302) | Enriched cells from forest soil in Barre Woods Harvard Forest LTER site, Petersham, Massachusetts, United States -... | ecosystem: Environmental > Terrestrial > Soil > Temperate forest >...
TTTAATTGCCCTAATGCACTAAGTATGCATACACTTATTACAACTAATTGTGTTGAAATAATTGAGTCGATATTGTTAAATGGGTATGATATAGGGAAAAATACTTTCATGGCAGCGATTAATTGTCAGAATGTGACGATTGCGGAATTATTTTCTAAGTATGATAAAACAGATATTAATATTTCTCATTTAAATGCTGCTGCGGAGAAGAATAAGCCAAGTGTTGTGATTAATATTCTTCAGAGAAAGATTCAGCCCACAAGTGTTACTGTGGATCATGCTTTTACAAATAAGAATGCTAATTTGGTGAAAACTTTAATTGAGATGGGTGCTGTTCCATTGAATGAAAAATTATTGGTGAAGGCATGTGATGCACAAAATTATGAATTAATAAAGATGTTTCTAGATTTAAAAATACTGCCGACAAAAGAATGTTTTAAGAGTTTGGTGAGCGCTGATTTTGCTAAATATGGTAGGAGGAGTTATTATTATAGAAAAACAGCGAAGAATGATATGGATAACACTAATAGCTTGGTTGATCTATTAGTTTCTTATGGTTTTAAGCCTGATTATGATGATATTGTGATTGCGACTAATAATCATCTTAAGTTGAATAATATTGAAATGTTTGAAATTAAATTGGATGATAAATTTTTGGAATTGTGCGCTGAACTGAATTTTTATCCGTATAAGTTGACAGATGTTAAGCCCAATGTGAAATGTTTGGAGTTGGCTTGTAAGAAGGCGGGGAATTTAGTTGCGATTAAGACGCTTGTTAAATCAGGGTTGAAACCGGATCTTGCTTGTTTGCAAGCTGCGTGTCAGATGAGAAGTAATTTGGCTACGATAAGATTTATTATTGATCAGGGAGTTGTGCCAGATTTCATATGTATTAGACATTGTGCTGCAACTTTGGGGAATAAAACGTTGTCGTTTTTGTTATCGTTATATAAATCAGATGAAGAGCAAGAGGTTGCAGTTGATGATGAATCGAGTGAAAGCATAGAAGATGATACATCTGGAAGCCCACCAGCGCTGGAACTACCAGAGGATCTTCCAGAAGTTGTGATAGCAGATGAAATATCAGAAGAGGAAATACCAGAAGAAGTGATACCTGAAGAACCAGAAGAACCTGAAGAATCCCCTAAGAAAAAAACGAAGGGTAAAATAATCGTTAAGGGCAAAGCGCCTAAAAATGAGGTAGTTATTGAGGAAGCACCGTTGCTTCCTCAAACTATCGTTAAAATAACTAAACCAACGAAGGAAATCAAATTGAAGGAGCTATATTCCCTAAATGATAAACTATCACTGTTGTTAACTAATGAAGAAGGGAATAAAATGACTTTCCTCGATGCTAAACAGAAATTACTCGAATATGTGAACAAGAATGATCTCTTTGACAAAACTGACAAATTTCTAATTAAGATTGATGCGGAGATAAATAAGATATCAGGTTTTGAAGTTAATAAATATTTAAATTTCATGGACTTCGATAATTTTGTCGCTAATTGCTTGTTAAAAAATTGATTTATTAATTCTCTGTGGTTATATGTTATAGGTGTTGTTGAGTTAAATATAGAGAATGGGTTATCATTATAATGGATATGGTGCAGCAGCGAGAAAAGATATTGAGGGGATTCAGGATATTCTAACTTGGGGATATCGCTATTATGATTCGACGTTTGCTCAGGATTGCGTGAAATTATTTAAAATATTGGAGGATAAGGGCGAACATCTTACGGATAAAGAGATTGAGCTTTTTGTCAGGAAATTAACTCTTGGGAAAACTAAATCGTTGATTGGGAGAAATAGTATTTATGTGGAGGGGCTGAGTGCTTTGACAAAAAAGCATTTGTTGACTGATAAACAAATCAATACTATTATAGGTTGTTTTAATCCGAAAAATATCACATCGCTTAGTTTCAAATGGGTTGACAATCTAATTTTACAGAAGTACGAATTAAGTAGCAAGACGCGGAATACGCTTATTGCACTTGGGTATACAGCTGGAATCGATATTATATTGAACCAAAATGAATCTAATATTGATGAATTCAATGCAATTTGTAATATGAAGGAAATAAATATTGAAAAAATACAGGCTTATGTGAAAAAATTTAAAATTGTGCCAACGTTAGATAGTGTGGATATTATTGTTGGGAATTATGTTGCTCATCAGAATAATCCGTATGGTTATGGTTATAATTATGGACAAGCAGTGAAAGCACAGAAGGATGAATTGGAGCATTTGTTGAAAATTATAGAAATATTTACAGCGGGTGGGCTTGAGGTGAGTCTAGAATTCATTGTAAAGATTATTAAGTATATGCCGCTTGATAGAATTAATGATTATGTTGAAAAATTATTTACGATGAATGTTGTGAGGAGTGGGGATGATATTTCTGTTTTAATTAATTCGCAGAATCATAATGTAATGGTTATGAATAATCTTGTGTTCGTGTTCGGTAAGTGTGTAAAATATAAAATTTCGTTGGGTTTGAATGTTTTGAGGGGTATGTTAATAGCTACGTATATTTATGTAGCGCCTGGTGTTGTTGGTGATGTGGGGATAAGTGATAAAATAAATCCGCTTAAATATTTCTATCGGGGAGGTCATCTTGGAAATGAAATAATGCCAAAATACTTTGGTGTGATAAATCTATTTTTAGAAAATTCAACTGACGAAATTAGCGAATTGGAGTTGTTGGAGCATGCTTGTTTGATATCAGATCGATTGGTGTTCGATATTTTATTGAAGAGGCTTGGTAAGTTCACTTCTAAATGTTTGATCAATGCTTGTGCGTCAGGCTTCACAGAAATGTTGCAAGTATTTTTTAATATGAAGGCGTTGGCATCTATTGAATGTTTGGAGGTAATTCCGCATGGATCAATCGTTTTATTTACATTGTTGTTGAATAATGGTTTGCCTGTGAACTTGAAAACGATTGAGGTTGCGATGTTGAAGGGGTTGTATATAGATAATTTGAGTGATAACTATGGATTTCAAGCGGATGTTGAGTTGTATAAATTGTGTCATCGTTTGTCTTTGTTTCCGGAGAATTACGTGGTGCAGATGAAGAATGTAGCAGAAATTAATATGGATGTGAGATATATGATCGTTGAAGAATTAACGGATGATGGGGTGAAGGCAGTTATTAAAATTATTGAGGATCGGGGGATTGTTCCAGATTCAATGATGTATGATGATGCGTTGGAGATGGGTATTTATGCATTGGTGAAATATTTCGAGGAGGAGTGGGGAATGAAACTTAATTTGACTAGTATTTTGAGAATTTGCAGTTTGTCGGAGAGAATGAAATATCTTGATGTGTTGGTGAATGGGGGGATTATTAGTAAGGATGTGGTGACGACCAAGGCTGTTTTGCGGAACGTGGTAGCGGCTCCTGTGGAGCCGGTTGTCGTTAAGAAAAAAGTGAAGAAGCTCGTCGTTAAGGGTAAGAAAAAGAAGAAGCAAGAACCCGTTGATTATACGGAATAGAAAAAATTGAATTTTATAGATCTTAAGTGTCATATTTAGTATATCTGTTGGTCATATTTAGTAGATGACAGAATCGAAAGAGAATAGTGGGAGCGGGGGTGTTGCGGTAGAATCAAAGGCTGAAAAATGGTTGGGGCAGTTAAATTATAAAGATTTGGTGGCATTTTGTGGATCATGTTTAGATAAGGGTAAAAAGTTTTATTCGCAAAATAAAAAAATTGGAGATTTGACGATGAGCTTTGTGTGTTTTATCTTGGTACTGGGTGGTTGGGTTGATTTGGAAATTATTGGAACGTTTTATTTCTTGGGATTAGTGTATATGACTGCTAAGGCTATTATGGGAATATATGGAAAAATTGGAGGGTTGGTTGCGCCCATTGCCGTAGAGGAGGATAAGAATACTGAAGTTGCGCCAACTTTGTTAGGTCTTATTGAACGGTTGGAACGTAAAGATGTAAACGAATGCTTGCACGAATTCACTACTTTGGGAAATAATTTTATGATTTACGCGAGTTTGGTCGCATGTGATTATTTGATTTTGTTTTTGAACTCTTGGATGAATAAGGTGGTGTTCAATGTGATCTTTACAGTTGGAAGGTTCGTTTGTTATATGTACTTTTGTAATCTTTTCGTTCCCACGATGGAAACGAATTCTGAAAGTGTCAAGCTTTCAGTGACTCATTGGTCTTCCTCTGAAGCTGAATATAATAAATCTATGCCGGTTCCCACACGGAGATTAATCACTTTCATGGCGATAAACAATATCGCATCGTATTATTTGTTTGCTGTGGGGAATTTTAAGATACTGAAGATTATTACAAAGGGATCGACGAATGTTGTGGATACTTTCCAGACGGTGTGGAATCAATTCTTCATGAAGAATTCCACCGTATCAAATGTAGCGAAAGCTGCAGGAAATGCAAACTTTTTCAAATCCGTCACAGATAAATTTAAATCATGGAGGAAACAAAAATAATATATTACAAATTATTCGAATTTGTAGTATTAAATTTTATTTAATTAGCGTCTGCTTCGGCTAGCTTTGCGGCTAACACGGCGAACGAAACGACCCAAGGCATTGCGGGCGAGGCGTCGTCTGCTTGCGCGGCTTTGACTACGGCGTCTACGAGCACCACCCATCAGGAGTGGGTCTTTACGGTTAGAGCGGCTCCGGGCAGAGCGGCTTCTCGGACGGCCAACACGGCCTCTTGAAGCTCGACGGCTCCTGGATCGACGGCGTCTAGCACCTCCGTCTTGATCATCCCCATCATTACGCATATCATCATCATCACGATCAGCCATACTTAATTATTATAATATATCTTTAGAAAAAAATTCTATATATTATTATTTTTTTATCCGTTCAAACCCACAAAATTAATTTTTCTATATGTTCTAAATTTTTTCTCCCAGATGAATCTATAATGCATATAACGAGATCAACACCGGTATATTATATTAATTTGGATAACAGTAAGGAGAGGAGGAAAAATATTATTATGAGTTTACGACGATTAGGGTTTGAAAACATAACTAGGATACCAGCGATTGATACGCGAACGGATCAAAAAGTGAGGAAATATAGCAAAATGATCGACCCTTCGCATTACGAGATATTGAAACACGATAATAAAGTAGGTCATCGACAATTCTTCGGTGCAATCACAAATGGATCCATTGGTTGCTATTTAAGCCATCTAAATGCCTACAGGAAAATATTAGAGAACATGGATGACAGTGCACTCATCTTTGAAGATGATATCATAATCGATTTACCGAAAAATATTTTTTGGGATAGGGTGAATCAATTACATATTCCGGAGACGACAGATATTTATTTATTGGATGGAACATATTATGATTCTGTTCGGAGAATAAAAGAAGGATCAACTACTTTGAAAATTGAGCGCTTCACAGGTTTATATTCATATTTTCTCACCAATGCTGCTGCGAAGATTTTAGTCAAATATCTCCCAGTAAGACAAGCGATTAAATATCAAATAGATTTCGAAATATCTATCCTAATGAAGGCAAATTTACTAAAAGTCTATGGTTATCGAGGCGATACAATAACGAGACATGATTATGCAGTATTTAAAAGCACAATGCAAAATCTCGACTGCACTCACTGTTACATGAAAGACCTGAATCTCGAAGCGAGAAATGTTGTTCGTGAAGGATTTAGTGAGGGGGATCAAGGGAATTATGATATTATTTTAATTATTGTTATTATTTGTTTCCTGCTATATAAAATGGTTTAGCGGGTTGGCGATCTTCGTCTGTTAACTTTATTTTTATTTTTTTATATGGTTTTTCATGTTCGTGATCGTACAGCATGTATGCCACATCATACCAATCGGTGTCGTAACAATTATCTAAATATCGCTTCGTTGATAAAGGTCCTTTAAGAGAAAATGAACCAAATTTGTAATCCTGAAGAGGATAAAAATCTTTGTAATATAACGAACATCTGCCAAAGATTTTTTTTGCCATGGGATATTTATATTGAATGATGTCTTCATCATTTTTATCTTTTGTGATTTCCATAACGAAAATATCCAAACCAGGATATTTCCACTTATATCCTTTTATTGGAGCACCATCCACGGGAAATATTTTGAATCCCCACCAAGTGGCCATCATTTTGTAACCAAATCTTTCCAGTGGATTATATATTAATTTCATTTTTTCCTCTTCTGAGTCAAAGATTTCGAAATCAGCATCTTCATCCCAAGGTATAATACCCTTATGTCTTACCGCACCGAGTAACGTTCCCCCATCCATCCAATATTGAATATTATATATTTCAAGAATTCTGGTCACCGTGTAGATCATTTTGTATAATTTATAGATAGTTTTCGGATTAGTGTAGATGAGGCCCTGCCGACGTTGGGTTTTTGGGATAGTATCCATCGTTTCTGTTCGGGTATTATATGTTATAAGATAAAATATCACAAATATAAATATTAATCCTAAGAGGAGCGTCATTGATTTATATTAGGTTAATAAAAAAATTGATATTAATAAGGTTTGAGTAATATTATATTTATTTTGTGTGGAAGAAATATAATGGCTGGGCATTCTGTTGATGCTTTTATAGCAGAGGGGGGAGTGTGGAACAGTAAGAGAAATTTAATTTCGTTGTTTGAGAAGGTTTTAGATTCGGGGGTTTTGGTGAGTTTTGTTAAGAATGGGTGCCAGGTTTTGGTAACTTGTCCTGTGGGGGAGCGAGATTCGTATATTGTTGAGTCGAAGAATAAACAATATAGGTGGATTGATGATGTGAATATTTATTGTTTGGAGAAGAAGCCAACTCCGAGTAAATTATTGAATGTTTTGAGTAAGCAGATTGCAGTGGTTCAGGATATAGTTCCTGTTGTGGAGGCAGTTGGGGGAGATATAATTGTCGATAGGGATTTGGGATTTGATTTTGAGAAATATAAGAAAACGAAAGAGTTGGAGGCGTTGATTAATATGGCAGGTTCGAAGAGTGTTGTGGCAGATGTTCGTGTAAGTGGGGTGGGAGCAGCTGCTGTCGCAGCTGCTCCCCGTAGCAAAACACAGTTATTCGGTCAAGCAGTTGTTGGTAAAATTATTATTACTGAATTTATGAAATTATGGGAATTGGCTCGGAATCCAAAAGTTGGATATAAAATCGATATAGTGGATAATAATATATATCGGTGGAAAGTAAGATATACTAATTTTGTTAGGAAGGAATTGAATGCTTCGTTGACTGAGCTGACGAAAATGCATGGATATGGGTATATTGAAGTAGATATTCTGTTTCATGATACGATGTATCCTAATTATCCGCCTATCATTAAAGTATTGAGGCCCAGGTTATTGAATTCATTGATGCATCAAATAGCTAATACGAAAATGACCCAGTTAGATTATTGGGTGCCGAGTCGGAATATGACTTTTATTGTTAATAAATTGCAGCAATTATTTGAGAAACATGCGAAGATCTATGTCGATACGGAAATGAATGATCGTGAGAAATATTCTGTTGGGTCGTTTTTGCCGATTGAAACGCATTTATTGGATTTGGCATCTTTTGTCGATATTGGGAATTCAGATGATATTGACGATGAGGTTTATACTAAGATAAGTGGTGAGGTAAAGGGTCGTAAAGCTGGAGTTGGAGCTGGAGCTGGTGCATCGGCACCAGCTCCAGCTCCTGGTGGTCACGCGACTGTCTGGAAGAGCGGTACGGGATATGGCCATGGTGGAAGTGCCGCATGGGACATAGACTCCTATTTAAAATCCCTCGCCGAAAGAGACAAGCAAGCGCAAAAAATCTTAAGTAAAATAATTTTAGAAATCCAAGATGCGAAGAGTCCACGAGCAGTCTACAGTGCTCTTCAATATTCTGTTCTTATGAGATATATCAAATCATTATTATCGGAAACACCTTTGTTAGAAATTCGTAAACATATGTCGTTATACAATATGATATTCACATTGTTAAGCAATTTAGCCAACGAAGATGCTATTTTTCTCTTTGATAAAGTTCCTGATAAGCCGAGTGAGAAATCATTATACGAGATCTTCGTCGAGCTGGAAAAAATGTGCATTTCGGCAAAAAGGTTATATAATCAAGACGCTGCAGCAGAAGATGACCTAATAAATACTATCATGAATTTATTCTCAATGATTAAACCATGTTATGACAATTATCTACTTCAGCATAAAATAAAACATGAGAAGATAAAAGAAGAGGAGACAAAATTAAAAACGGAGGCAGAAACGTATACGAAACACATGACTTCTCTTCGTGATGCTGACAAAGATTATAAGATCGTTAATACTAATTATCATTATCAGTCGCAATTAACTCAGAATAAGGCAAGTAAAGCTAATACGAAGGCCATTAAGAGACTTAATGATGAGATATTATTGTTTAGATCTTTGCCGATTAATTATGATGCTATCATTATTGCTAGGGCGGACGAGAATTATCAAAGTGCTATTAGGACTTTGATGACAGGTCCAGTTAACACGCCATATGAGGGAGGGTGTTTCTTATTCGACACCTATGTACATTCTGAATTTCCCAATAGTTCTCCAATGGTGTGGTTTTTAAATACTGGGGGGAAGAGAATGAATCCAAATTTGTATGATAGTGGAAAGGTTTGTTTGAGCATTTTAGGAACTTGGGGCGGTGATCGGGGAGGAGAGTCATGGAATCCAGATATTTCGACCATAGCGCTTATATATAAATCTGTGCAATCTCAGATTTTGATTGAACAACCATATTTTAATGAACCTGGTTATGAAAGTCATTATAATGGTGCGGCGGGTATGGCTCAAAGTAAACAGTATAATAATAACATCAGATTGTATACTATGCAACATGCTATGTTAGATTTAATAAATAATCCAAAAACATATCCGCAATTTGAAGATGTTATAACGAGTCATTTCAAAATGAAAAAAGATAAAATTTGTGCAATTTGTGAAAAATGGGTTGAAGATGCGCCTGTACATTTTAAACCGGCATATTTGTCAGTATTTAATCAAATCAAAGTAGCAATAAAAAAATTAGTTTAAAGAGCATTTCGTGAGAAACATTTGTTGCAATTTATGTATGTTATTCTATTTTCTTTTTCCATTTTCGTATCATGCTGTTTACACATTTTACATTGGACGAAATCAAGAACGTATTTTATTATTTTTGCTTCTATATCTCCTCGTTTGTATGTACCATGAATTATTAGTGTTCCGTTCGCAGAGATTGATGTTTCTTTTTGTAATTCGCTTGCTAGAAAGGTCGATAGGTGTTCTGGATCGCGATGTATGGATGCGCATACTGCGGGGAAATTATTTATTAGCATTTTTCTATTCAGATTTTGGATATCAGGAGGTTTAACTAGGGCTCTTTTATTGGTTTTTCCCGCGCGCTCCGAAAGATATATATTGTAAAATTTTTCGACAAGTGTTTCGAGATCGTATGTTTTCATTATTTATTGTAAGATATTTATATTTGAATCATTTTGTTGTTTCGTTTTCAATTTTTCGTGTGAAAAAATTGAATTTTTATCGCTTGGAGTGTATGTTAGAGTGATAATATGAATAATAAATAAGATGGATAAACTCAATTTTGATCATGTTTGTTTGGAACCAGATGAGGTGGAATATGTCATTTATCATGGGAATTGTTCTGATGGTTTTACTAGTGCATTAGCGGCGAAAAAATATTTTGAGAAATATTATCCTGAGAAACAGTTGATGTATCATCCAGGTGTTTTTGATAGGCTTCCTCCGATGGAAGAAGTAAAAGATAAATGTGTGTTGATCACCGATTTTTCATATAAAAAAGATTTATTGGCAAAACTCATGCTCTATGTAAAAAAATTATTAATTTTGGATCATCATAAGAGTGCTATGGAGGAACTTATTTCGCTTCCTGAAGAGAACAAATTATTTACAATGGATCACAGTGGCGCTTATATTACTTGGAGATATTTTTTTAGAGATGAAGCGGTACCACTTATGGTTAAGTATGTTCAAGATAATGACATTTGGTTGAAGGAGATGGAGTACACTTATGAAGTTACTGCGTATATTTATTCGTTGCCATTTACTTTTGAAGCATATGAAAAATTATTGGATGATGATTATGTTATGGGGGAAGTAATTAGCCAGGGGGCAGGAATGGTGAAACAAAATAATGCTATTATTGCTACTGCGGTGAAATATGCTGCGCCAAAATTTATTCATATTGGTGATAAATATTATTTTGCAGGATTTTTGAATGCTACTACGCTAAAGAGTGAATTGGGAAATAGAATCATGATGGAATATCCAAATGTTAATTTTTCCGCAATCTATTCGCATAATGATTATAATAATACAACATCGTTTAGTTTGAGATCTGTTAAAACTGCAACGGATGTGAGTTATATTGCTAAGATTTTTGGTGGAGGGGGTCATCAGATGGCAAGTGGGTTGTTAATTAATGCTATTACGAATACGTTACCGGTGGAAATTGTTGATGGGTATAAAACGTATCATGTATTAAAAAATGTTTATCGGAGGAAATTTTCTATGTTGAACGTTGTATATTTGAATAGTGCGCATCATGCGTATCAGTTAGCGAAATATTTGATGCAAGTTAGGTATATGACGAAGGCGGGAGAGATGGTTCAGGAGTGTGCGTCGATTTTGAAAACCTTTGATAAATTTGATATGAGTGCTGTGTGGAATTACGATGGAGTTAATGATTGTACGTGGTTTACTGGATGTGTCGATCCTGCTGAGAGAGAAAATATTATTGGAAAATTGAAAAGTCTTCAGAATTTGAAGAGTTTTGAAGAGGGCAAAGATAAGTTTGTTTTGTCTGTGGAGGGTTGTGTTTTTAATTTATAAAAAATTGAATTTAATTATCATTGAATACGGTTTTGTGAGATTAGTTTGTTTTATATAATTTGAAATGGCAGCAACATCATCAGTATTGGCTATGGAGAAAATTGAGGGGAAACATATGATGGATCGTGTCAGCGTTGAATCATTGAATATCCAAGCAACTTATAGTTTAAAGGCTGGGAAGAGCATTGACGATGAATGTTCACTTTGTCGAACTAATTTATTAGCACCATCTTTGGAAGATCTTCAGAAGGGTAATTTAAAGATCGTTAATATATTGGGAGCGTGTAATCATACGTTTCATAAGACATGTATTGACGCTCATTGCAAAGAAAATGCTTCGTGTCCTGTTGATAAAACTCCCTGGAATATTGGACGCGTTATTCATGTTCCAGATGTAATTCGGCGTGGTGATGATGTGACGAATACGCAGTTTAGTTAGAGAATTTATATTTTTTGGGGGAGAGTTGTGCAGCTATTTTTGTAAGAAGTGAAAGGGGGATGTTGCTATAATCGCGTGCAATCAATTGAAGTTCCAATCGTGTAGGATAACCAATGAATGGACCGTCGTCTTCAATTGATTTTATATCGTTAGATTGCATGTATTTTAATATATTCATGACATCATCAGGTGCGTGAGATTTTTTATCGAAATCGTTTAATCCTCTTTGTTTTGCATAATGAGAGAACATTTGAGCGAGATCTTTTGAGAGGGGTTTATTGAGTGTTATTGGAAAACTACTTTCTTTTAGAGAATCAGATGTTTTAACACATTTATTATTTTTGCATGTTGCTCGGAATGATTCGTATAATGCTGTCACCTGTTGATAAGTTATATTGTATTTAACGTTTATTTTCTCATTAATTGCGTTGTGGAGATTATAAAGCCAAAGAGTGAGTGTGTCGCGACTTTCAACTACTTGGTCTGTTAGTTCTGTTTGTCCTGCTTTGATCAGTTCAAAGTATGATTCTCTACATGACTTACAGGGGAGTGAATATCCGACTGTTCGGAAATATAGTTTGTATCGTATTTTATCCTGGAGAGTGGGATGTGTTGGGTAACCAAAAGAAATAGAGTGGAGTGATTTCCAAGTTGGAGGACCCCATATTGAAGGCGGTATCCCCCCATCATCAGAATCATTATATTCATTATCGAAATAATCTAACATGCTGAACATGAAAGAATAATCGGCCATATTGCCATTCATTTAATTTATACTTAGAAAAGAAATAAAATTGATTATTGATGTTTTAGATGATTAAAGATTGTGATAAGTGTTTATAGAATGAAAAGTAATTATGTGAATGTCGTTGGAGGAGTGGCGCCTGTTTTGGAGAAAGAGATTATGACTTTTCCCCATAAGTGCGATGATTTTCAAAAACATGCTTTTTTTAGTATTGCATGTGGGGAAAACTTGTTGGCAACGGCACATACAGGGTCAGGAAAAACTGTTATAGCTGAGTATGCGATTGTCCATACAATTCTTAATACAGGAAAAAATGTTGTGTATACGAGTCCGATTAAGTCTCTGTCGAATGAAAAATATAATGATTTTAAAAAAAAGTTCGCCCAGTATCCAGAGATTAGGTTAGGGATTTTGACTGGTGATAATAAAATTAATCCCGATGGGAATTGTCTGATTATGACGGCGGAAATTTTAAGAAATGCGTTGTATCGATTGAAGGTGGATCCGGAGAAGGGGGAGAGTCGTTATGAACTGAAGAAGAGCGTTATTGATAAATTAGGGTGCGTGATCATAGATGAAGTACATTTTATTACTGATCCGGATCGGGGGAAAGTGTGGGAGGAGACATTGGTGTTATTGGATAGGGATGTGAATTTGATTATGCTATCTGCAACGATCGATAAACCAGAAGTGTTTGCTCAGTGGATTGGGGAGATTAAGAATAAGAAAATTAATTTGATTTCGACGAGTCACAGAGTTGTGCCTTTGAGGCATTATATTTATGCTGGAGAGAAAAGGTATTTAATTTTTGATGATGCGTATGATCATGCTAGTTATATTGACGCTTATAAAGCACATAATAATCATTTGACTTTCAAGAAAAGGAACGGGAGGAATAATTATAATGTTAATGATCTGGTGAAATATTTGAAGAAGGAAAAGTTATTGCAAGCGATTTTTTTTTCATTTTACAAGAAGAATTGTGAGGAATATGCCGGTGGTGTGTGTGAGGCGTTGGTGCAAAGTGAAGAAATTGCGCAAATAAAAGAGATTTTTTCGAAGTATTTAAATAAATATGAGAAACAGTATGAGAGGTTGGAGCAATTTCAAATTGTGAAGGGGTTGGTGTTGAAGGGAATTGCTTTCCATCATAGTGGTTTGTTGCCCGTTTTGAAAGAGATTGTTGAGATATTATTTCATATGGGGTTAGTGAAAGTATTATTCGCTACGGAGACATTTGCTGTTGGGGTTAATATGCCGACTAGGACAGTTGTGTTTATGGAGTTGGAGAAATTTACCAGTGAGCGTGGGGGGGGGAGGAGATCTTTGACTGCTAGTGAGTATAAACAAATGAGTGGTAGGGCGGGGAGACGAGGAATAGACGTGAGGGGAGAAGTTATTATATTTCCCATGTTTGAATTCCCAGAGGATAAATTATTGAGAGAGTTATTATTAGGGAAGGCAGCCAAAATAATTTCGAAATTTAAGATTGATTATCAGTTTTTCTTGAGAGTAATTCAAAGTGATGCGATTAGTATTGATGATTTTTTGAATAATAGTTTGCAGGGGAGGGAGATAAGGAAGATGATTTCGGAGGGAGAAAGAGAATTGGAGGTGTTGGGGAAGGAAGAAGTTAGTGTGTTGGGGTTTGATGAGAAGATTATTGAGTTGTATAGGTTGTGTGAGGGGGGTGAGAATGGTTTGGGAGGTCAAGTGAAATTCGTTATGGGGGGGAAGCAGATGAAATATTTGAAGAAGTTGAAAGGTGAAGTTTTAGGAAATGAGGAGGGGAGAAAGGGGTATGAGGAGTATTGTATGAGGATGAAGATGAGTAAGAAGATTGGGGAATTGGAGGACAGTGTGAAGATGTGGTCGAAGTATTCTGAGAGAGTGTTGCAGGGGGTTGTTAGGTTGTTGAAGGAGGGAGGGTTTATTGGAGAGGGGGGTGAGATATTGAAGAGGGGAGTTATTGCCGCGCAGATTAATGAGTGTAATAGCTGTTTGTTGACGGAGATGATTTGTGGAGGTTATTTCGTAGGGTTGGAGGCAGCAGAGATCGTTGGAATGTTGGCAATATTCGTAGACGATGGGAAGATTGAGGACAGGATATCTTTGAGTGAAGTTGTTGCTACGAAGAAGATGAAGGAGTATCTTGAAGATTTTAGTGGAGTTGTAGAGGAGTATCAATATTTGGAGCAGAGTATTGGGATTGAGCAATGTGATGATAAATATTGGGCAATATCATATGATTTTATCGATAGTGCATATTTATGGGCATGTGGCGCCGATCTCGGGAAAATTTTTGCCCGAGAGGACATGTATATCGGAAATTTTATTCGTAATATGATAAAAATAAATAATATCGCGAAAGATTTAATACATCTGTGTGAATTAGATGGAGATATTAGTGTTATTCCAACGTTGTCAAAGATTGAATCGTTAGTGATGAAAGATTTCGTTACGGTTAATTCTCTTTATTTGAGTTAAAAAATTGATAATTTAAGTTTTTTGTTTGTGTTTTATTTATAGTTGGGTATGTTTCTGATTGGGAATGAGTGGGAAGATTGACCATGTTGCTGCGTATACGGGAATCTTATTATACAACGTTGCGAGCGCCTTAGAACTATCTAACATTTGTTGATACCTGATCCCATTCGTTGATTCCGGATCAATTTTTGACCAAATCAATTTCACTTTCTCAATCTGAAGTTCCGACAAATAGAAAGTAAATTCAAAATCTGGAACATAAATCTCCATTTCTGGGCACATTCCATATAATCTCACATCAATAATAACTCTACATATCTCCAAATACGATTCACATAATGATTTAATCAACACTTTATTTATAGCTGCATCCCCTCCACTAGAAGATTTATACTGCTCCCTTTGAAACTCCAAAGGCAACGCATTAAGTTCAGTCATCTTCAACCTCAACTTATAAATACCCCTCATAGGCTCCTTCCTCTCTTTCGTACAATCAATCACACTCTTTTCAAAAAAAAAATGCCTCCTCACAA
>Ga0207047_1178_pt1 | contig 14920 bp, 11 predicted proteins | sample Alteio_BWMinCont_67_FD_153302 | JGI IMG/M metagenome (GOLD analysis project Ga0207047, IMG submission 153302) | Enriched cells from forest soil in Barre Woods Harvard Forest LTER site, Petersham, Massachusetts, United States -... | ecosystem: Environmental > Terrestrial > Soil > Temperate forest >...
GGTTCGTGCAATACGGTAGCGATGAACTGTGCTTTTTGCTGCATCCCCTTTGATAGTTCCTCAATTTTTTTATTCCACCAGCTTTGTATTTCCAGTTTTTCAAACCAATATTTTGCACGTTTGCGTGCTTCTTGCAGGCTTAGTCCTTTCAGCCGCGCGAGGTATAATATCTGCTCGCCAATTTCCATTTTTTTATATAGCCCGCGCTCTTCAGGCAAATAGCCGATGCGCTCTACATGCAATTGACTAAGCGGCTCACCGTTAAAAAGTATTTCACCCGAATCGGGTGCCATGATTTGGTTAATAATACGGATGAGAGACGTTTTCCCGGCGCCATTAGGTCCCAATAAGCCAAATATGGTGCCCGACTCAATATCTATACTCACATCATCAAGCGCGCGCTGATTGGCATATTGCTTTACTATGTGTTGAATGCTGAGCATCTATAAAAGCATTTAAATTTTGGAACGATTATTAAAAATCAAAGCGATAAACGGGGTAAATTAATTTTTTGAGGTGTTATGGCGTCACACTGTATCTTCCTAAACACTCCAAACCTATTCAAAATTCCTTAGACTTCCAAGTAATTAGAATATCTCCCGATTTGTAAAGTGTAACTATATACAAATAGAAAGGTTTCTCTGAATATTGTATTACTGATTTTCATTTTCAAAAGAGTTTATTGTTAAAATATACCTTAAATAAATTTATAAATGGTAAAATGTAAGGGAAGTTATTACTTTTGATTTATCATTATTATAATTACTTCATGGCATTTCTGAGCAAAAAGGAAAAAGACAACAAACAGGAAAAAAAGAAAAAACCCGTGTGGCGGGAATGGCTTGATGCTGCAGTATTTGCAATAATCGCCGCAACGATTATACGCACTTTTCTTTTTGAAGCTTATACAATACCTACGGGCTCCATGGAAGGCAGCCTGCTGGTAAATGATTTCTTGTTTGTAAGCAAAGTAGCTTATGGTCCCCGCATACCCATGACGCCGCTTGCTGTGCCCCTCGTGCATAATACAATGCCCCTGACAGGTGGTAAATCATATACCGATGCCGTGCAATGGAAATACCATCGCCTGCCCGGTTTCGGGAATGTTGAACGTTATGATGTGGTAGTATTCAACTTCCCTGCCGGAGACACAGTAGCGCTTGAGGTGCAGCAGGATAAAGATTACTACGCCTTGCTTCGTGAAAGCAATTACGACAGGCAAGGAATAAAAAACAACTATACCGTAATAAGCCGCCCTGTTGATAAGGAAGAAAATTATATAAAGCGATGCATAGGCATAGCCGGCGATGTTGTAGAAGTGAAGGATGCAATCGTGTACGTAAACGGTGAGAAAGCGAAGTCATTCCCGCATTCAAAACTTTTTTATACCGTAAAAACAAATGAAACTGGCTTTTCCGATGATTTTCTTGAAGAAAATAACATTGAAAAATTTGCGAGCGATGGCAGAAATTACATGTTAGGTATAGAAAATCAGGATGTTGACATGGTTAAAAAACTGAGTAATGTAATATTTATTCAACCTATGTTGCAACCCAAGGGTGTTGTTCCCGAAGAAACAGGACAGTGGACTTACCCGCAGGATACCGTCAATTTTAAATGGAACCGTGATAATTACGGACCCATAACAATTCCGAAAGCGGGTACTACTGTGCAACTTACTCCGCAAAATATTGCCCTGTATCGCAGGGTTATTAAAAATTATGAGGGCAATAATATAGAGGAACATGACGGCAAAATATTTATAAATGACAAGGAAGCAGCATCTTACACGTTTAAGATGGATTATTACTGGATGATGGGCGACAACAGGGATAATTCAGCAGATTCAAGATACTGGGGATTTGTGCCTATAGACCATGTTGTAGGCAAGGCATGGTTTGTGTGGCTTAGCTACAGTAAAGAAGGTTTATTTCATGGGCTTCGCTGGAAGAGGCTGTTTCACAGCATCCATTCGTTGGAAAAGTAGCCGACAGGAGAATAATCTAGTCTATGCCCAAGTCTTTATTATAGAGTGCATTTTCCATTTTGCCTTCGAATACCATTTTTTTCGTGCGGGGGTCGTAAAATGTTATGAAAATACTGCCTTCTGTCTCGGTAACATGGCTTAGGTGGGCTTCAAGAGTTTTTACTTTTTTGTGTTTTTTGTATTGTATCTCTGCATGTCCGCATAGGAGCAGGTAAGCGCCCACCCCGTTTTGTATCATTGGCTGTAGCCGGTACCGATAATCGGTTCGTGTACCGGGGAATAATTCCACCCAATAATCTTTATTAGTATCAAGGTTTGAGGTGCTGCCATAGAGCGCCTTGTCCAGGTCATTAAGAAAACTCAATGCTTTGTTTATGTCTTTTATGGTATATGAAAGTGTGTAGTCTCCGAAAGACACATGCACTTGCGGACGCACCCATAAGTTTCGCATATTAATCTGCTGCTGGGCAACTCCCTGCAACGACAAGGAAATAAGTGCTAAAATGTAAAACAGGCTTTTCAACATAGCGATTTCTGTTTTTTAAAGTTACTAAATGTTTCAAAAAGGTGTGGCAAGTAATTTAGCTCCGGTAATATGAAGCCGTTGTTTGTCGTTAACTTTGCAATAGATGAAAAACCTTGCCTCACTCAATAAATATTTCATTAAATATAAATGGCAATTGCTGTTAGGAATGGTGTTCGTAACAACTTCAAGTTATTTTGCGGTAAGACCTGCTAATATAGTTAAAGATGTGCTTGATGAGGTTGCTGAAAAAATTAATGCCAATGAAAACAAAGCCATAATATCAAAGCTCGTTGTGCATGGTGGTTTACTGTTGATTGGACTGGCATTGTTGCGTGGAATTTTCATGTTCCTGATGCGTCAGACCATTATTGTAATGTCCCGTCATATAGAGTATGACCAGAAAAACGAAATATATAACCATTACCAGCAGTTACACACGCAATTTTATAAAACACATTTTACCGGCGACCTGATGAACCGTATTTCAGAAGATGTGTCGCGTGTGCGGATGTACACCGGTCCTTCTATTATGTATTTAACCAGTGTATTATCACTAATTGTATTATGCATCTGGCAAATGCTGCAGGTAAGCGGTATACTCACACTATGCGTCATTGCCCCACTTCCGTTTTTGGCATTGTCTATTTATTTTGTGAACAAAATTATTTTTCGCAAGAGCGGCAAAATACAAGCGCAGCTTTCAGACCTCACTACTACGGCACAGGAATCTTATTCGGGCATACGGGTCATTAAGTCGTTTATGCAGGAAAAAACGATGTTGAGGTTTTTTGAAAATAACTCCGAATTATACCGGAAAAGTGCTATTAACCTATCGCTCACAGAAGCGATATATTTTCCTGCCATCAGCTTTTTTATCGGGTTAAGTATAATAAGCACCATAATGGTTGGCGGCTATTTTGTTATACAGGGTACCATTTCTGTTGGCAATATTGCCCAATTTATTTTTTACATTAACATTCTTGCATTTCCTGTTTCAAGCATTGGTGCAGTTGCATCTATGATGCAACGTGCGGGAGCTTCGCAAAAGAGAATAGATGAATTTCTGCACACCAAGGGAGAAATAGTAAGTCCACCCGATGCGATCAGCAGGAAGATTGTAGGCGCTGTTGAATTTAATAATGTTACGTTTACCTACCCGCATACAGGAATTACCGCGTTAAAATATTTTTCGCTGAACGTAAATCCCGGAGATAAAATTGCTATTATCGGGAAAACAGGCTCAGGCAAATCAACCATCGCCCAATTGTTATTGCGGATGTATGACGTTCAGTCCGGAAAAATATTGATTGACACCGCCGACATCAGGAGATATAATCTGCAGGAATTACGCACACAAATAAGTTATGCGCCTCAGGATGCCTTCCTGTTTTCGGATAGTGTATATAATAACATAAAGTTCGGCAGGGACGATGCTACAGAGGCGGAAGTAATAGAAGCGTCCTTTATGGCAGACCTTGATAAAGACGTAACGGTGTTCCCTAAAAAGTATGAAACGATAATAGGGGAGCGTGGCGTAATGCTTTCCGGCGGGCAAAAGCAAAGGATGGCTTTAGCCCGCGCTATTTTGAAAAAGAGCAAGCTGCTGATATTGGACGATTGCCTCTCGGCGGTGGATACGCAAACTGAAAAGACCATACTGGGCAATCTTAGAAATTATAGGTCGGAGCAAACTGTTTTTGTTATCACACACCGTATTCTCACAAGCTGGACCTTCGATAAAATCATTGTATTGGATGATGGCGTTATTGCAGAACAAGGCACACACGATGAGTTGGTAAACATGAACGGGCGCTACGCAAAGCTATACAGACACCAGACTGAAACTGCTTAATGAGGGTATCAATTATTCCTTCCCTGCCATCACTATTACTATTTCGCCTTTGGGCGGGTGTTGTTCATACCATGTGGCAAGTTCTGAGAGCGTAGCTTTGTTTGTTTCTTCAAATATCTTAGTCAGTTCACGGCATACTGCGGCTTGCCGGTCTGCGCCAAATGCGGCGTTTAATTCATGCAATGTTTTTACAAGGCGGTGAGGCGATTCATACAGGATTACGGTTCGTTCTTCTTCCGACAGTTTTTTGAGCATTGTTTGCCTTCCTTTTTTCGGCGGCAGGAACCCTTCAAATACAAACCTGTTTGACGGTATGCCCGATTGCACTAATGCGGGTACAAATGCCGTAGCTCCGGGAAGGCATTCCACCGGAATATTATTACGGATACATTCACGCACCAATAAGAAGCCGGGGTCTGATATGCCGGGAGTACCAGCATCTGTGATAAGTGCGTAGGTTTTTCCGGATAAAAACTGCTTTATTATTTCCGGTAAAATTTTGTGCTCATTGTGCTGGTGGTAGGGCAGGAGGGGTTTTTGAATATTGTAGTGCTTCAACAAAATATAGCTGCTGCGGGTGTCTTCACATAAAATACTGTCCACTTGCTTTAATATCTCCACTGCGCGGTAAGTAATGTCGCCGAGATTGCCTATTGGAGATGGTACGAGGTAAAGACGCATAGCAATTTTAAATGAAAAGTATTTTTAGATTTTCACTTAACCTTCAATCAAAGTAAACTCAAATGTTTCCATAACAGGGTTTGCGAGTAGTTTTTTACAGGCTTCGTGTGTTGCCTTTTCTGCTTCCGCTTTTCCGGCTGCTTCTATTTCCATGACGATATGTTTACCTATACGTACATCTTGCAGTTGGCTCAACCCGAGATGGTGCAAACTGCTATGCACGGCTTTACCTTGCGGGTCAAGCAGTTCTTTAAGCGGCATTACATTGATGTGTGCAGTGTATTTCATAAAAGTTTTAAAACCTATTCAGTTACTTGCTTTTCAACCGTTTCGGGTTGTTTATAAATAAGCGACAGAACTATATAAAGTATAAAAGCAAATGGCAATGCGGCAACTCCAAGAACAGGTATAGCTGTAGCAGTAAGTATAACAAGGACTAATTGCGTCCATATATATTTTATGCCTCGTTTTGCCGGTACCAACTTCATAAATTTTATTTGCGATACCATCAGCAGGCATAGTACGATTATAATAAAGTATAGCATCCATTTATTCTCAAGGTATTTTGCCATACCCCACGGATTATACCAGCTTACCAGCGGCAATGTAGCAACAAACAGCCCCACAGCAGGTGTGGGCATCCCGATAAAATACTGCTTTTGCTGAGCGGAAGTAATATTGAATTTGGCAAGACGCAGTGCAGCAAAACAAGGCAGCAGAAATGCGGGCGCCATTGCGAGCATAGACACATCCATAGCATTTTTCTCACTCATCAGCGCATCCCATAAAAATTTGAACAGGAGCATAGCGGGAGCAACGCCGAAAGAAACGACATCTGCCAATGAATCAAGGTCTTTGCCGATTGGGGAATATACATTTAACGCCCTTGCGGCAAGTCCGTCAAACAAGTCGCAGATGGCTGCAATGCCTATGAAGAGACTGCCGATGCACAATTGTTCCACACAGTGCACCCAGTTCCATTGCGGCATGCCATCTGCTATATTCATTATCAGGTATGGCTGCGCTGTGAGTATGTAGGCTATCGCAATGCACCCGCAAAACAGATTAGCCAATGTGAGCAGGTTGGGAAGATGCTTCATGTGAGTTCAAAAATAATGAAATTAATCCGTTTGTTTTTTAAGTGAAAGGGCATTTATTTTATTCCTCATCGGTATTTCAATAGTGTAGTAGCAGGCAATTGACGCAAGAATCAATGCTAAAAAAGAAGAATAGAAAAAATAAAAGGGATTCAGATGTAAATACTTATTGGCAATGCCTGCAAGAACGAAAACAGGCGATTGCAAGATATAGATGCTGAAACTTACGTTGCCAAGGAATACTAGGGGCTTTATGTTCATGATTTTAGGGTCACAGATAGCCATGCTGACTATGAAGAGCATAAAAAGAGGCGCTATAAGCCCTGTTTGGTAGCTTAGGGTGTCAGGTCTTATGGCGATTACTATAATAATGGCAACAAGCAATACAAGCGGTAAGAATTTTATTTTCTCCTTGGGTATTGTTGTTTTTTCAAAAAAATAGCCACCCAGCATCCCGATAATAAATTGGTTGAGGTGTAATAACGGGTTAAACAGGACTACATCCTGCATGCCGCTTGATAAAGTTTTCAGTTTGTAGAAATAAAAAAGGTGAATGATTTGTGTGATTATAAAAATAAGAATTGCAAATGAAATGAAAGCCTTAAAATTTTTCTTCTGAAAAACGAGTAAAAGCGGGAAGAGAATATAAAAGAACATTTCTATAGACAACGACCACCCGGGACCATTTATAGCGAGCGGGTAGTCCGGCACGAATGATTGTAATAAAAGACTGCTGAATAATACCTGCTTGCCGAAATTGGAGGGCAAGAGGTTGTTTTTAACGAATGCATACCGGCACAAGGAGGTAATAATTGCCAGAGACAGCGCAAATAAATACATAGGTACAATTCTCCCTATCCTTTTTTTCATAAACGTGGAGTATTTTGTTTTCCCTCCATTATACGCGCCATACATCACAAAACCCGACAGCACGAAAAAATAGCTTACAGACAGGTTGCCGTTTGAGAAAAAACTTTGGGCATAGCTGAAAGGGAAAACTTTAGTGCCGAAATGATGCACCACAACAAGCATTGCTGCGATTGCGCGTGTTGCAGTTAAAGAATTCAGTTGGGTTTTCATTTTCAGCGAATAAATGATTGTATGTTAGCCTTACTATGACAAACAATTTCCTCATGCCATAAAAATAAAAAAACAGGACAATAAAATATCCTGTTTTTTAAAAGTGTTTGTTCTTATGCAACCGTGGTTATTGTGCAGGTACTACCAACCTGAATCCATTACCATGTATATTCACTATTTCCACACTGCTGTCGTCTTTGAGGTATTTGCGGAGCTTGGCGATGTAAACATCCATGCTGCGCCCGTTGAAATAGGTGTCGCTACCCCAGATGCGCTTCAATGCGGTTTCGCGCGGCAACAGGTCATTCATATATTCGCACAGCATCAGCAGCAATTCGTTTTCCTTGGGAGAAAGCGTATGTGCTTCTTCATTGCCACGCTTCAATATGCGCAGCTTGCTGTTGAAGTGGTATGAGCCGATATTGAATTCAATTTGGGAGTGTTGTTTTTCCTGCAGGTCGTAATTGCGTTTCATTACGGCTTTAATTTTGTGCAAAAGCACTTCGCTGTCAAAAGGCTTGGTGATATAATCATCGGCGCCAAGTTTGTAGCCGGCAAGTATATCTTCCTTCATGCTCTTTGCCGAAAGGAAAAACAGGGGAACATCGGGGTCAACGTTCCTGATTTCTTCTGCAAGGGTAAATCCATCCATATTGGGCATCATTACATCCAGCAGGCATATATCAAATTTTTCACGACGGAATGCCGCAAGTCCGAGAATACCGTCGCGGGCAAGTTCTACAACAAAGTCGTTTAATTCGAGATAGTTTTTTAATACTTGTCCGAAATTGGTGTCGTCTTCGACAAGGAGTATTTTAAATTTTTCTTTTTCCATAATATACTATTGAGAAAGCAAAAGTAATACCACAAAAATATATTATGCAAAAATCTTTGTTAAAAGGGATAAATTATATTTTCCTGAGTGCTAAACGATAACCCCACGTTAAAAGAAGCGCGGACAGTTATAAGTGCGTTTGGGGCGTTCAAACCCGCTATACAAACCTTGATAAATAATTGAAAATTCTATAGCGCCATACCCCAGATCGTATGGGGATAAAGATGATATGGTGGCGTCATAACTTGCCATGAACTGCACACCACCCCATTGAAACCCCGCTGCAGCTACTAATGCGTCATCCATGCGGTTATATATACCTAATATGAGTTGAGTGTTTTCCTGTCCATGCCCGCCAACAAAAATTCTGAACAAGGTGCCGTAAACAAATTCGTAAGCGCCTTTTTGTGTTGTATAGTAAAAAGAAGGATTTAATATTAAAACGGGACCTGTGCGAAAAAGCATGTCAAGATTGGCAGTCGGACGAATGCCAATTTGGTTGTTTCCGCCATAAAAACTTTCAACCGGCTGGTTGATATTGGCAGCAGCAACGCCAAGTTTCATATAGACATTGTCATTGGGAAAATAGGCATAGTTTAGCCCCGCGCCGAGGGTGTTATAGCTTGTTTTTATTATTCCGTTTTTTTCGTTGTTGGGCAGATTGGTATTGAAGACGAATCCGTCCCATTGCGCGTCAAAAGTGAGGTTATCATAATTTACGCTGCGTTGCACATGCGCCGCTGAAAATCCTGCCGATAACATACTATGCTTGCTGAGGTGCAAATGATAAGCAACGTTGCCCTGAAATTGAGTTAATGACAGATTGCCATCGCCTGCTTTGTCATTAAAGAACGCTAAGCCAAGCCCAATCCAGTTGTTATTTTCCCTGCTGAAATTATTTCCCGCAACTTTAAAATCAGCAAAAGCGGAAACGGTAGTGTATGGAACAGGTATAGTAGCCCATTGATTACGGAAGTTTGCTCCCCCGCGATAGTCATAATCAGGCATTAGTGCCGTATTAGCAGGGTTCAGGAGCATCGGGGCATTGTAATATTGTGAAAAATGTATGCTCTGAGACAGTGCATTTTTCGTCCCGAAGCACAATAATAAAAGTGCGATTGTATATGTTAGCCTCTTTATCATCTCAGCAATGTTATGTTACCCTTTTTCGTTTCAGAAGTTCCGTCTATAAATGTTACAATAAGCACATAAGCATAAGCATCTATGGGTTGAGGCTGTCCGTTGAATGTTCCGTCCCAGCCTCTGTTTTGGTCGTTGGTTTCAAAGACTAATTGTCCCCACCTGTTCCATATCTTCAGGTCAAGCGTTTGTATAGCTGCGCCGCGAACATAAAGGATATCGTTGTCCCCGTCGCCATTAGGACTAAACCCTGTCGGCAGACCAACTATAGGCTGAATATCGGTTGGTACCGATTTGCATATTTGTGAAGGGCAGCCACTGTTGTTAAAAGCCTGCAGGCACACATTCCATGTACCCGTCTTGCTATACATGTGGTTTGGGTTTGTTGTAGTGTCGGTTGCCCCATCGCCAAAGTTCCACAAATAGCGGTTGGCGTTTACGGATAAGTTTATGAAACTTACGGGGCTATTGGGTACAGGCAATGTGGGAGAGAACGTAAAGTTAGCGGTAGGTCCTACAAAGATTTTTATTGTTTGGGTAAATGTATCGTTTTGATTACAGGTGCCCGCATTATTAGCTATTAATGTGACTGTATAAGTACCTGCAGTGTCATAACTGTATGTTGGGGTGGTCGTATTAGACGTTTGACCATTACCGAAATTCCAGCTTACGCCTGTATCATTTACTGAGTTGTTCTTGACAGTAAAAGCGGCATTTACACATAGGGAGTCGGGAATTAAAAACCTTGCACTGACACTCGACCACGGAAAAGATAATTTTTTGGAAACCGTATCCGGCGATTTACAGGCGCTCGCATCAGTCATTACCATTGATATAGTAACAGTTCCTGTGTCGGCATAATTATGTGCGGGTGGATTTGTTCCGCTATAGGTAGCGCCATCACCATAATACCATGTATAGGTAGGAGAGGAGCCGGTAAGGGTGTCGATAGAAGCGTTGGTCAGTGAAACCGTATAGGGAGGGCAACTGTCTTTCAGGAAATAATTGAAGTCAGGAATTATATTATTGTCGCCAAACAACGATAATGATTGCGTAATAGTGTCGGGTGTTTTGCAGGCGCTGGGGTCAGCCATAATCAATGTTACGGTATAAACTCCCGAATCAACATAACTGTGTACCGGCGGCGTAGTGCCGGTATAAGAAGCGCCATCGCCAAAGTACCAGGTATAAGTAGCAGATGTAGAGCCTGAACTCGAGGTATTGGCGAACGAAACAGTATAAGGAGGACAATTGTTGGTAACCGCATCATTAAATGCAGGCGTTATAGTGCTTGAGCCCACGGTAATGACAAGGCGTGCGGTATCCGTAACACGAATACAGGCATTGGAATCGTTGGCAGACAGCGATACCGTATAGGTGCCTACGGCAGTATAGGTATGAGTGGCATTGAAAGTAGTATCCGTAGCGCTGCTATCGCCGAAATTCCATTGGTAGCTGATGCCATTAAGAGAATAGTTTGAAAAGTTGACAGTAAAAGGCGCGCAGCCCGATGTGCTTGGCGCCGCACTCACTTTGGCAGTTACAGGACCTATATTAAAAGCGATTTTTAGAGCGGCTTCGTTGCAGTTTTTGTCCATGTCTATAGGCGCCCATACTCCGGGAGTAGTGGGCAATGGAGGGTCTTCATAGCCATAATAACTTGTTTCACAATAACCGCAACAGTTGCCGCAAATAGCCTGGTAAATAATGCCATTCTTATCAAATCTGCTGGTGCCCCCGTCCACATGCTCTCCCTGCCAGTGGTCTGTGCTGTATCGCCCGTAGAAAGTGGCATAGATGAGGCTTGCGGCGTTTCTGCTAAAAACAATAAAATAGAAATCCCTACCGTCGGTTGTGCTTTGCACTGCGCCGGGTGTAGTTACCATTCCGTCATCTGTTCCCGAATTGGGTAAAGTAAAGCCGAGATTGCCGCCCCATCCCGATACGTATATATTGTAGCAAGTATCCACGAGGAACGCAACCGGGGAAATATTGGAATGAGTAGCGTCTCCTGAGCCGAATACGGTAGAAAAAACATCTGTTGCAAGGTTGCTGTCCGTTTTCATTACAAACTGCGAAGAGTTAGGGTTTGAGTAAGTTCCAGCTGTTACCGGGAATAGCCCGCCGATAGATTGTCCCATTACATACACACCGCCTTGTTCGTCGGTTTGTATGCCATATACCTGGTCATAACCGCTGGTACCGATGTAAGTACCTGCCGCAAGTGAATAAGGCGGACTGTTTAAGAATTTCAATATAAAGCCATCTGCTGAATCTCCGCCATAAGTAGTTTGCCATGCGCCTGCTGTAACAGGAAAGTCAGTGCTGTTGGTGCCCCCTGCCAGATATACATATCGCTGGAGGCTATCGAAGGCAAGTACATAGGCGGCATCATTATTACTGCCCCCCACATAGGTACTCCAGAGCAGGGTGCTCAGGGTGCTGTTGAATTTACATACTACTCCGTCCTGTGTACCTTTAAGTGTTGTGGACATAGCGCCGGCGGTGGTTGGAAAATCAGTTGAATTGGTACAGCCTGCCACATATATATTTCCTGTAGCGTCTATCTGCACTTCGCTACGCGAGTCATCACCATAGTTATGTTTTAGTTGCCCGTATCCATATTCCGTAGAGTCATAATTCACTCCATCAGTACCGCTGCCTCCTATATAAGTGGAAGCTAAAAGAGCTGTACCCGAACTGTTGAATTTGGTAATTACAATGTCCCAATCTCCTTTATTGGTGGTACTGTATGCGCTGGCTGTAACGGGATAGTTTTTTGACATGGAGCGCCCTGCTACAATAAGATTGTATCCTGCATCCACTATCATGCTGTGCGGGTGTTCATTACCGGAGCCTCCGAGATATGTTGCGAATATCCTGTTCTTGCCATCGGGGCTGAATTTCATAATGGCGATATCGGCTGCATAAGCATATCCTTCGGAAGCAGTGGCGTCGCCATAACCTCCGCCCCATGTAGTTTGAAAAGCGCCCGGCGTTACCGGATACGCTCCTCCGAATTCTAAAGTATTCACCAGCCCGCCTGCATAGAAGTAGCCGCTATCGTCGTAAGTGGCGGTATATCCCCAGTTATCTGCCGTAGAGCCCGTAAAGGTGCAGAATACAACGGTCGGGTCAATAACCAAAAGTTTTGACCGGTCGTAGCCCTGTGGAAAATCGAAGGATACTATATTGCCATCTATTTTATAATAACAGGGAATCTCTGTTCTTACATCATTAATAACCTGGTAAGCGTAGGGTTTCATTTCCATTACTTGCCCAACGGAAGTGTTTACAATAAGGTTGCTGTCCTTAATAGTCAATTTGTCCTGACCGTCAAACCTGATTTTGATTTGTGCAACATCAGCATGTGGTTTAGCAATTAGCTCATATACCATTTCACTCCCAATGGAAGAGATGTGCATATCAATGCCCTTATAAAATTTGTTATAATTAATATCGCGGTAAGGATGAATGCCCGATTTCCAACGCCTTGAATCATTGCCAAGATAGTAATTGTAATAACTGGTCATTTGCTTTTGTCCCTGTATCACAGGAATATTAGCTCCTTCAAAAGTTACTTTGTATGTATGAAATTTAAGTATCTGCGGGTCCCGCAAACGACCATGATGGAAGCCCTCTATTTTATCTTTGTTTGCGGGGTCTCCGAGTATATACCTGAACCCGTCATTTTCAAGGCAGATATCGCCCCGGCTTGTAGTGGCTTTATATTTAAACCAGTCACCCCACTGTCCCCTGTTTTGTACAAACTCTATAGAGCCTTGTGCATTCACAGATAGGGATGAAACTACTGATAGGCAAAGCAAAAAGATGTAACGAAACTTCATTTTGATAGTGATATTTCTACATTGAGTAGTAAATTTAACTAATTTCTTTGAAATCCAATATAAAATAGACGGAAAATATTTATAAAAAGTTAGGAAATAGAGGGTAATCGTCTGAACCACTGATTAAAGTTGATTAGGCTTATTTCATTGATTGTATTTTATAATATACTAGTCCGTACCACACGAAAATCAATGGAGAATCATTTATAACGAATGAAGTCAGCCTATTAGCTTCAGTCAGCAGTTCAGACAGATTAATTTATTGCTTTATCTGCACAGCAACTGCTCGCAAAGGCTTCAGGCTTGGCTTTAAAAGCAAATCCCATACCGAGGATGTAACCCATAGCCTCACGCAGGGCTTCATTGCTTTTGAAATGGGGGTTGGTATTGATGTCGGCATGTACTTCCATATCCACATCATATTTATTAAAAAGGTCGCACAGTTCATAAGCGACCTCTATACTGCGGGCTACTTCTACCAACATTCGTTCTTTAATACTATAAGGATGGTGTGTTTTATCGTTGTTGATGAACATAAATCCACCGTGTTTTTCACGCAAAAAAACAATTACCGTAGCAAATTCGGTTTCCGTGCCATGCACTTGCGAATCTGTGCCGATGCATACCTTGAGCTTATACCCGGCATTTGTTTCATGTATTATTGCATCTTCAACTGCTTTTTTTACAGGTACCCTTAAAAGTTCTCCACTAAATTTTCTCCATAGCATAGTGCAAAAATTTAGAGTTAAAGTTAAGCCTATTGTTGTTAAATCAAAGGAAATAAATCATTAAATGAGTATTAAATACACACTTTATTAACACAATATATGGGGATATTCAGGAAAAAACGGGCGTTTTCAACAGAAATGCTATGTGTATTGACAATTAATAATGTGCAAACGTGCAAACCACCGCTTTTGGCGGGGCAAGTTGTGTGAATATGCAAATGCTTATCCCGCCATCAATACTTCCCATGCCTTCATCACATTCCCTGCGTCAAGCAGTTCTTTGGCATATTGGTGGAGGGCTTCGGTTTTTGCTGGTTCGTTGTGGGTGTTTGCCCTTAGCATCGCGGCGAGGCGATCGTCGTACAGCGGTTCGCTCACTACCGGTATTGTAGTGCAGTTTGCCAGCATCCCGAGATTATTTCCGGTAAGAATCCGGCTATGGCGTATATGCCCAGGCAGGGCGTCGATGCCCATGCCGAGTTGTGCGTGGGGTTTGGGTACTTCAAAGATGGCGCTTCCTGACGCGCGGCAGTAATAATCTGCGCCCATACGGGCTACGAGGTCTATTTTTTGTGGGTCTATATTGCCATTTTCGTTCAGTACCCCATCGTCTATGTGCATACAAAGCATTTCGCAGATAATAAGGTTGGCAGCGCCACCTTCCTTTCCGGTTTCTATCACCTGCAGCACCTTACACTCCAATTGCGCCGGCGATTCCTTTACCCTGAATGGCTTTACAATATCCGATGGCAAGGGAGTGAAACCCGCTTTTACAAATTCATCCGTCTCCTTGGGGTATTCGCAGCTTGCTAGGCTAGCCTGCTGCACCATACTGTAGCTCACCACGTTAATTACAACTTCATTGGTTTCATAAATATTTTCAAGGGTGTGCTTTATGCTATTGTCGCGTACCCTGCGGGCAGGTGAAAAAATAAGGATGGGAGGTTTGCTGCCGAAAACATTAAAAAAGCTGAATGGCGACAAATTGCGATTGCCCTTGCTGTCAACGGTGCTTGCAAAGCAGATGGGGCGGGGTGCCACTGCACCCAGCAGGTAAGCATGGAGTTGCGCAGTCTTTATTTGTCCGGGGATGATTTTCATGGGTGCAAATGTAGGGAGATTATTGTCTGAATCGCTGATTGCGCG
>Ga0207047_1179_pt1 | contig 14891 bp, 13 predicted proteins | sample Alteio_BWMinCont_67_FD_153302 | JGI IMG/M metagenome (GOLD analysis project Ga0207047, IMG submission 153302) | Enriched cells from forest soil in Barre Woods Harvard Forest LTER site, Petersham, Massachusetts, United States -... | ecosystem: Environmental > Terrestrial > Soil > Temperate forest >...
TCATCATGCGTCGAGTTCAAGTGGAACAGTCAAATCAAGCTCAGGTGGATCAATTGAATCAAACTCAGGTTCAAGCGGTCATCATGCGTCGAGTTCAAGTGGAACAGTCAAATCAAGCTCAGGTGGATCAATCGAATCAAGCTCAGGTTCAAGCGGTCATCATGTGTCAAGCTCAGGTGGATCAATCGAATCAAGCTCTGGTGGATCAATCGAATCAAGCTCTGGTGGATCAGTCGAAACATGTTCTGGTGGAACAGTCGAATCGAGTTCTGGTGGATCAATCGAATCGAGTTCTGGTGGAACAGTCGTATCAAGTTCAGGAGGAACAGTCGTATCAAGTTCAGGAGGAACTGTCGAATCAAGTTCAGGAGGAACTGTCGATACATGCTCTGGTGGAACAATGGAATCAAGTTCCGGTGGAACAATCGAATCAAGCTCCGGTGGAACAATCGAATCAAGCTCTGGTACAACAATCGTATCAAGTTCAAGTGGCACCTCAACGAGTAGTTTGAGTGGAACTTGTGTATTGGTATGTCGATGCGAAGAACCAATTGTCTCAAATTCTACTACATCATCATCATCATCATCTACATCATCAGCTGGTAAAAATTCACCAAACGGATCACTCAATACACATAGTTTCAATACACTTATCATCGGAGCTTGTTCCGCATTAATTTTATTCTCGAACTTATAAATTAAATACTTTTCTGCCTATTTTATCCGGTATAAAACCTATTTGAGCAAATTCTTTCTTCAAACAAGCAGAACGTTTTTTTAATCGTTCTTTGGATACAATTTTCTTCCCAAATCCCTTCATAAACTGTATGCAACGGGGGTTGCTGCTATTATTCGGTTTCGTTCCATGTGCCATAAATTGAGTCCAAAATATAACAGTGCCTTTTGGAACGGGAACACGCTTCGGGCTATGAACATATTTTATATCTATCTTATCCGTTTTAGAAAAATGATAAACTCCTTCGCCGTAATTAAGATCATTCTTATCTTTTACCCAATTAGTATATTGTTTATGAAATCCAGGAACGCATTGAAATCCGCCATCTTCCTCATGATTGTCCATTAGATTGATTACGCACTGTATTTCGATGCCATCTAGCTTTGAGTACAGATTATTTTCTGTGACAAAATCATTAGTTGTAGAATAATCTAATAATTCGCGTTTTTCAATGATCTTCTTGCAATTTAGATAAGATGAGGGATGAAAATCTAGATGTAAGCCGGGGTATACGTAATTGGTTTTCCAATCTGGGCGATCAATCTCTTTTCCACCGATCAATAGACCAGTAGTTGGTCTATAAAATGCACAACGGTCAATACTAACTAATATTTGTTCTTCCGCACATAAAATTTGGAAAGCTCTGTGAATCGACTCATTTTGTCTATTCTTGCAAAATTGCTCCGTTATAATAGGTTTCTTAGCATACATACCAAAATTATTAAAAATGGGGGCATGTTCATATGTTGAAACATCATTTATATCGAATCGTGGTTCTATATTCTTAATTTGTCCATTGATCTCATCCAAAGTTTTTTGACAATCCTCATCAGTCAATATGCCCCTAATAGCAACATATCCGTTTTCATCAAAGAATTTCTTAAACAGTTTCTCTTCGTCGATCGTAAATGTTTGATGGAATTCTGACATTTCTACTCACAACATATTTGAAAAATCTTCTCTCAACGAATTATAATTCAATTTTTTTAACCAAATTTCCCAAATCTCATTAATGGTCCATTTAATAAATCGATAATTGAATACCTCGCGAAAGCGCCAGTTCCAATATTTTCAACTGGGGGAAGATTTTTAATCTCTTCAAAAATGTTTCTGTTGATTTTATCATTAAAACCCAATTCATCTGAAAAATTACTCCCACAAGTCATAATAATTCCATTTCCAAGTAGACAAATCACATGATCAAAACCCGCTTGCACTTTAATTATATTTTTTGGCAAACCTTCAATGAGAGTGAAAGTAGTTCTTGATTCATAATCACCGTGCCCCAAAGTTCCCACTTTTCCATATCCACAACTCATCAATGTTCCATCATTCATCAGTAAAAAAGTGTTACAGTTACCACAAATAATTTCTGAAATATCGCCATGAATATCTTCTACTTTTTCAAATATGTACCTTACTTCTGTATGACGGAGCCCCAATTGACCGGATGTATTACCGCCACTGCTCATAATACTTCCATCTTCTAATTTTATAAAACTATGGTGATAACCACAAGCTATTTGTGTAATACGGGCAATCGTGTCAACTTTCCTTAAAAAATTTCTATGTGATCCAGGACCAGAACCTAATTGACCACTTGAGTTGTCTCCGCATGTCAAAAGAGTCCCATTTGTTAGTAGAATAAGTGTATGAGCACTCCCACATGCTATTTGTTTTATTGAGATATGTTCTCCAAAGGTGTCATTTTTTACAAAATTATCTCGAGTACATATATCTTTTAAACCCAATTGACCATTCGAGTTAAAGCCACGACACAACAAAGTTCCGTCAAGAAGTAGAATCATTGTGTGGGAAGGACCACAAGCAATCTGTGAGATATTTCTTTGGAAATCTTTAATATTAAAGTTATGTGATTTATCAAAAAGTGTTACAGTACAAGCATCATTAATAATAAAATATTCTGTCATCCCACAAATTATTTTATTTATTCCGGAAAAATTATTTACATAAGCTCTCATCAATTGTTCATTCGTTAATGGACTATTTTTATAATCTTTATGAAAATTTAATTTTAACAATCGAGACCAATTTAGTTGTAACAAATCGCTTCTGGGGAAAAGGAATAATACCGCTGGATCATAACTTGTAACAATATAAAGCAATTCTAGTGGAAGGTTTCGGAGAAAAATTAAATCATTCATAAGTGATTACGGTTCGATATATAAATAATCTCTTTAAAATATTATTTCAAATTTTTTGTGATAGTTAAATGTATTTTTCTATATCACTTTTTAATTTTGCGATGAGTTTTCCCATAAGATGTAAGGGAGAACAATTATATTCGATAATAATATTGATTAATGGCGAAATTATATTGGTTGATTCAAAACATTCATTTATCTCAGTAAGCAATATTTGCTCATCATGCTTGATCTTAGCTAATAAATGTGTTTCTGGCGCATCAGATATATATCTTTTTTTCTCTTCAGTTGTTAGATCGAAAGTAAGTTTTGAATACCAATTATATTGACAAGAGGCCCAATAGCTAATAGAGAATTTCCCTAGCCAATATCCTATTTCAAAATTGTCTGTTCTCAATAATAATTCGTACAATAAATTCATATTTTCTCTTGTTGGCGCATAATAAATGTCTGTACAATATACATTAGCAGGTCGATATAAAAGCGATTTATTAGGACATGTTTCTATTGGATGTGATATGCACATATTTTTTAATTCATCTGTGAAGTCCACATGAGGTATTTCTTCCACCAATACAGTACTTGGAATATTATTTTTAGCGAGTGTGGTATATTTTTTGAAGAATTTTGGTCTGAACATTATTGGTTTCATAGTAGATAAAAAATTTGTCAGAAATATTTTGATTCGACAAGGACACATATAAGAATATATCGGGAGAACATATTGGGGGTATATTACAAATCCCTCCAACTTGATTTGTAGCATCTAAAGACAAACATATAGTGAGAATTAAGAGTATTCAGATTATAAATATCAATTTTTTTAACGAAAATTTAATTTTCCATGTTCGTTAACGATAAATTTTTTCGCTACGTCATGATAAGCGATTATGTGGACATTTTTGTATTCATCAATTTTTTTGAGAGTATGAATATCAATTACTGTTGTTCTTTTTTTGCTCGAAAAATATAAGTTCTCCTTGAAAAATAGTTTGCAATCAGTACCGATATCATTTGACATGGTTTCCGCCAAGATGGATTTAATTATTGTTCCAGTAGTTTCGCATAAGCTCATATATAATTTTTCGATTGGATCTCCATATTCCGACATTGAATCTGATTTAAAATGTAAAACAGCAAATGTTTTGGAATCGATCCAACAACATGGACAATGCAATTGTACATCATCGGAAATATTTACAGATATTGGCGTTTCGCTTTGATATGGATTTTTCATCCATTCCGAGACATCGAGAAGATATGGAACTCCGGCGGGTCCCCATATCCATCCAGAATCAATCACAAACTGGCCATCGGGAGAAGGAATCAATTCAGAATGAAAATAATCCAAATAATATTTGTCTCCATATTTAATTTCAGATCGCCAACTCAATAATTTTCCATCATTAAGATCGAATAGTTCCAAACGATTCCACGTGGTGGTATATATTAGTAATATTTTGTCGGCGACTTTGGTGAACGCTAAACTAAATTGAGAATGGTTTGAATGATAGTCGATTCTCGTTAGATCAAGGACTTTTGACTTCGTTTTTAGATTAATAATGATAGCTTTGAGTCCGTAACGTTCGGTAATTGCGATATAGGAATCGTCGGGTGATATATAAATTGCTTTCCCACCAGTTGGTATAGCCAGATTGCTATCTCCAGAAATTTCATATATGACTTCGTTGATATCCGTCGTTATATTAACTTTTCTTATAACATTATTGGTGAAAGTATAAATATCATCTGTTACAGTCGAACAACAAAATGCCAAAGAGGATAAATCTAATTTTTCATCGAGTGAATCATCAATCATTTTTTCATAAGCTAAGATAAATATTTATGTTAGATAAGACATTTATTTTTCAAATTTATTCGTTATAAGTAGAAAGTTTTGCAATTTCAGTGCGCATTTTTCGAACTGTCGGGATAAAATTCGTCAAGTGTCTTTCCACTGGGGAATATCTTCCGTTCACGGACGACTGGATATACCTCATCGCTTCGAAGGAAAGTAAAATCGATGACTAACTCATCGAACATCTCGTATAACGCTAACGTAAACCGAAACGAAGTGAGCTCGTGGAGACGAAAATAAGTGGAATATTCGATATTTCATCATCGATGAAATCTGACTCGCGCAGCGCATTACAACCAGGACGAGACATTTTGAGTGGATATACAAGCACCTCAGAGATGATGAAGAGGGAAGCCCCACCCCATGCCTGCTCTACGGCTCGCTAACAAGGATAATAAAAAATACTGAATCAAAAAAATAAAGACTCTTCAATAACTTGCTTATTTCAATTTTCTTCGAAAAATTGAATATAGTAATTGATTCTCGAGTCCATATAAAAAGATTTGGTAATACCAGATGACTGATTTACCAGATGCTGCACCTACGGAGGTTCCTGATGCTGCACCATTTGTAGTTCCAGCTCTGATTCCTGATGTTCCTATTGTATGTATTCGAACCAAACCAAAAACAGGGAGTTTATATTGTCCCGAAAAGAATTGCTCTGTTACCTTAACTTCACTTCGGGAGATGGTTCAACACCACATCATATGCAAGACCCAGCCGTCCCAATGATTTTGCTAATTGTGTTAACACTGCAACTCCTCGAGTTCTCGCTTCGCTCGGCGCTGTAAACATCGCTCAATAATGAATATCTTTTAAATACTATCAACTTCAGCAATGTGAAACATTGCCGAGCGAAGCGAGAACTCGAAGAATTGCACGGAAGTAGCTAGTATTACAGATCCTCAAAATGGATCTGTTTTTTATCAACTACACTGTTATACCTACTAGTTCAAGACGACATATCGCCGGTAACCCATCTATGGTAGTTGGTGTGATTGTAACCGGTGCCGAATTTGATCCCAATTCTAAACGTAAACAGTTCCCTTCCCCTAGTCTTCGTCCTGGGAAAGGAAAAGAATACAAATATGTTGTTGGTTCATCTTTATTTGATTCTTTCAATTTGATCCCAGCTTGAAATGTCGGACTTACGGCCGTTTCATTTTCGTAGATTCTAATCAAAGATGAAAATAATGTGCCTGTGGTACTTATTTTTCCTAAAGTTACTCTAATTGCTTGAGCTATTATAGGTTCTTTTACAATTCCACCTCCACGTCCAGCACTAGAGGGAGCAAGGCCCAAGATTCCACTATTCTCATTAAAAGGAATATTAACATTTGGGTCCCAGACAAAAGGGTCTACCATAGAAAATATTACTGCACCTCTTTTTGTTTCAGGATCAGAATTACTACATTGATTTGAACAATTGATAATTTGACAATTATTGATTTGTTGAAAGGCAGGTACGTCGTTATTATTACATTGATTCGGCATTTTTTATGTAATATAGTATAATATTATTTAAATTTATAAGGGAGATATTTTTAGGAGGTCAATGCCGAATTGAATGTTGATTCCTTCTAAGATGGGCACGCCAATTTTAACTATTTCTGCTTGAATCAATAAATTTGCCCCATTTAGCTCTGTCGCCCCTATGAGATTATGCTTTTGCAGAGTGAAAAATATTTGTGATTCGGGACAAAATCAATCCATTGATGATAATTATGATTCACTCACCGCAGATTTTCAAAAAATTGATAATAAAAATCTAAGCAATGGTCAAAATATATATGTATTTATCTTTCTATGACACAAATTAAACTGGAAGGATTTGAAATATTTAGCCATCTTCAAACATATATTTTACCAATAAATTCTTATGTTTGTGCCTGCGGAATTAAAGTATATTTAATAGAAAATTTTTGCCACGAGCTACGAATATTTAAACTGAAATTCTTCAAAAAATATAGAGAACTTGTGAGAGCTGGAGTTAATCCATTTGATAAATATATCCCAGTCGAAATAATAACACAGAATTCAATGTGTGAATTACATCCAATTGAAATTAGTTGCAATTCCACTTATAAATATCCTCCAGGAGCAATATTTCTAACTCCATCGCCCTATAATATAAATTTTCCCACAGTAATAGATAAATTATATTTATCATTGTTGGAATCAAATGATTTCGAAATGGGGGGATGGGTTGGAAGATTTGCTGTGAATTATTGGGCCACGTGCCAATATAATTTCTATAAGTCGTGTACTGTTAATTCAACTATCGAACAAAAAAAAATATATATTTCTGAGGCAGCTGAGACAAAATTATTAGAGAAGATACAAATTGATGTTGATAAATTAACTGGAGCTATATATAATGCTATTGGGCCACAGAACGTAATTGGGCCATTAGTTAATTTAATTTGTGAATATAACTGCTCTGCAATCCAAATGATGGGTAAAATAATAACACAGTTTAAAAACGATATAGAGAAATATATAGAGTAAGCCGAATGAAGAGTTGCACCTTACGCGCAGGAGCTCTGTCATAAAAATAAATCTTCATCTTCATCATCAAGAATAGATTCAGATAGGCAAATTCTGAAAACATCTTCACCAGATTGTTCAACTTCTTTTCTATCTTCAGTCCTAAATGAGCTTAGCAAGGATTCAATCGATAAGTTAACAGATTCAACTTTTGGTCCTGGCGTCACTGTTGTGAACAAAATTCTGATAGGTTCTTTGCAATATGGACATCTAACCTGTTCTTTCTTCTTTATCGCCGGAATGCACATACCAACCAAAGTATTAATCGGTAGATATGTACATACATGCTCTTTTTTCACACATTGGTCTTTACATTCTGAACATTTTTTTCGACATTTCGGATCATTGCAATCAAGTCCTATCTCTAAAAATTTCCCTTCAATGCCAATCATTTCAGAATTTACACCGGTACGCATCACCGGTATATCTCCACACAAGATTAGACCGAACTCTTCCTCAATATCATTCAATTTCCCGTGGTATTCAGCTAGGAAACAAAGATAATCGAACAGCTTATCAGGTTCGATCTTTTTAGAAGTATACGTAATATGTGTAAGGCCCGCGGCCAACTCATATAAATCATCAAACGTCGTAACATGTTTATCATAAAGCGAGAGACTATTCTCCCTTAAGATAAATGACTTCGCAGAAAAATCCGTAGATGGCGGTTGCCAAGCATACAAAAGAGTCGTAACACAATCAATACTGCTACGGAATATTAGTTTAAAATGTAGTGGTACCTGTATCAATTCAACTGAAACAAGCTCATAAGGACCAAATTTAATATTTGTCGATTTTCCAAATTTTTTCATTGCTGAGGTATAAAATTTGTAATCTGCATCAAATTGATCAAATTTTGTTATATATCTTGACTTCTCCCATTGACCTAAAGCTAATTCAATATTTTTTCCAAGAGTTTTCGGCAGTGAACCTGTCGATAAGGTAAGCATTGCTGTCAAAAACGATCCAAAAATGCACCCTTCATTCTGATTAACCTCAACACAATAATCCACGAAAGAGTTTAGAATAAGTTTCGACAAATAAAATCGTTCGCGAATCGTCGTCATCATTTTAGAAATAGCATGGAATTTTGCATTTTCTTCTAACAGCGAAATGTTTTTCTTTTCCATCTCAGCAAGTTGAGCTCGCAATTCATCTTCAACAGATATGGTCTTTGCTGCCATGATTCGTTTAAAAGAGAACGATTAATTATGATTCAACAATTATTTTAAGATTTCAATTTTTTTTATAAATCAATCGTCGAGGAGGTCTTCTGGGTTTTCCGTTTGTAATTTTGCATCAACGATAAGTTTTTCGAGATGTTGATAAACTTCTTCGGACATATGAGGATGTGATTTTTCCGCATCTTGGGGCTTACCACTTTTTTCTTCTTTCTCATCTGTAGATGTAGTCGTTCCAACGAAATTTAAATTTCGGAAAATTAAACGGGGCATTTTCGTTAGGACAGGTATAAAATATTTATCACATGTGCTACATTTTTCTTTCAAGTCTGTTTTACGTATAAGGGATCCCAATGATATATTCATCTTAGGACAACGGCATTCGACTTCAATATTTGATTCGAGAGGGAAGGCAGAATTGATATCAATCTTAGGTAGATAACCATAGACAGCAAATCCAGCACGAAGAATCCGCGGTAGTTCTAGACCAGCAAAATTCGCTATATCAAATAAATGAGTTTTTTTTTTCGTTGTGTTGACGACCATCCGACCAATTCCCGAACATGTTTGTCGATAGGCTAAGTCTTGAAAAAAATCGAAAATGGTTATATCATGTAGATTTGATGGGCCGTATATGGTCGTTAATCCGCCCTTTATAGATATGGATGAATTAGCGAGAGCATCTAAATATTTCTCTTTATTGGTTTCAATTGTGTCAATAACCACTGAAAACAATTCAGTTTCTTTGATCAAACGGATAGTTAGTCGCTGATATCTTTCCTCATAAATTGCGTCAGTTATTTTGAATCCATTGGTTTTCAATAAATCTGAATAAGATGTGAATCCCAGGGAAGCGGCAAGCAAGCATCGTTTGATATCTGAATGTAAATATATCAAAGATTCATCAGCGCGATCTACAAATAGGTTGATCACATCTGGAACCACAGAAGCCCCACTCAATGCATTAAACATTGCGGGAATAAAAGATCCATAGATTGAATCTGAACCAAGCAAATCTAGATTTTTTTCAGTAATCCACCGTAAAAATTTCAGACCAATGAGATACTTTGCCCCAATATCAGTTATTGGTGGTTTTATTTTAATTTTCGATTCCGATTCCAATTCAGCAACTCGGGAAGTCAATTTGGCATTCTCAGCGCTAAGCTTCAGAATTTCATCTCGTAGAGTTGTTTCTGCACTCATTGGAGAATCATAATATAAATAATCACAAGGACATTCAAGCATATCATTTTTTCAATTTTATATTTGATCAATTGTTATTGACGCATCTTTTAAATATGCCAATCCACGATAGGTTATTTGATGACATTTACTCAAATCAATTGTACGAACACCCTTCAAATATTCCAGACCGCGATCAGTTATTTGAACACAGTTCTCCAAATTAATTTTTTGAACACCCTCCAAATATTCCAGACCATCATCAGTTATTTGATGACATCCCTTTAAATTAATTGTGTGAACACCCTTCAAATATTCCAGGCCACCATCGGTTATTTGTTGACATCCAGTCAAATCAATTGTGTGAACACCTTTTAAATATTCCAGCCCATGATCAGTTATCTGAATACAAAAAGCCAAATTAATTGTATGAACACCTTTTAAATATTCCAAACCGCAATCACCTATTTGAACACAGCTATCCAAATTAATTTTTTGAACACCTTTTAAATATTCCAGACCATCATCAGTTATTTTTTCGGAGTAGAACAAATCAATTGTGTGAACGCCTTTTAAATATTTCAGCCCCTGATCAGTTATTTTATCACAAAAAGTTAACTGAATAGTATGAACGCCTTTTAAATATGCTAGGCCATTATTTGTTATGTTATGGCAAGAAGTTAAATCAATTGTATGAACGCCTTTTAAATATGCTAAACCATTATCTGTTATTTTATTGCATCGAGTCAAATAAATTGTATGAGCTCCTTTTATATATTCTAGGCCACCATCAGTTATTTTATCACAATATGACAAATCAATTGTCCGTATACCTTTTAAATATTCCAAACCGCGATCTGTTATTTGTTGACAGCTATCTAAATTAATTGTTTGTATACCTTTAAAATTTTTAAGATCATCGTCGGTTATCGAACGAAAAGGATCTTCAAATTTGAATTCATTTATATATTTTTTAGTGATAATTCCAAAATTATTGTCTGATCTACACAATAGGACAAGTTCATATGTCTCTAAATATGATAATACAATTGCAATCATTGGTTCAATCATTCTATTAGTAGTAATTATTTGATCCTATGATACTTTTTATAATTATTTTCAATTTTCCCGATAATGCCTCCTAATAAATGGAATTAGGGATGTGTTAGATAGAATTCTGCGGTATTGGAATATATGATTTTATCTCTGGAGCACTTGTTTGTATATATCTTCATGATAGAAAACACATGAAATTAGGGATTATTTTATGCATTTAAGCATAGTGAAAAATATGTCTGCATCCTAATAAGGCGAATTAGGAAGCAGACAATCTTTTGTTTAGCTCTGTGGAATAGCAATAGATTGAATTCTGTGGCATTAGAATCCACTATTTTGTTTCTAGAGCACCTGTTTGGAGTTATCTTCATGATAGTAACATATGAAATTAGAAAAGATTTTATCCATTTGGCCACCGTGGGAAATATATATGGCTCATAATAAATCGATTAGGAAGCAGACCATTTTTTGTTTACCCCTGTGAAATAGCAATAGATTGAATTCCGCAGTGTTGGAATGCATGATTTTATCTCGAGCACTTGTTTGTATATATCTTTATGATAGCAACATCTGAAATTAGAGATGATTCCATGCATTGAGGCACCGCGAGAATTATGGCTACCTCATAATTATTTGATTTGAGAGGCAGACAACCCTCTGTTTACATATGTGGTTTGGAAGTATATAATTCCGCGGTGTTGGAATGCATGATTTTATCTCTTTAGCACTTGTTTGTATATATCTTTATGATAGCAACATATGAAATTAGAGATGATTCCATGCATTGAGGCACCGCGAGAAGTGTGTATGTATCCAAATAAATAGAATTAGGAAGCAGACAATTTTTGTTTACCTCGGCGTTTCAATGCATAATTTTCTCTTGAGTACCTGTTTGTATATATCTTTATGATTGGAATATAGGAAATTAGAAATGATTTTATGCATTTAGACACGGCGAAAAGTATGTATGCCTCGTAATAATTTGAATTACGCGGTTGATACCTTTGCTTTTATCTGTGAATAGCAATAGATCGAATTCACGGTGTGTATAATGCATGGTTTTATCTCCTCAACACTTGTTTGTATATATCTTTGTAATCGTAACATATGAAATCATAGGTAATTTCATATATTGATGCATCGAGAAAATATAGATTCTTGAGTCATGTTCATATGTATTTCTTAGTATATTCAGTAATATATTTAGACAAAATCTCTAATTGTTTGATCTGTACTTACGAAAAAAGTGAAGATAAAATAATATTTGGGTTAATAGTTTTTTCTGATTAGGCCGAACTATCTCCTTCTTCGGGATAATAATTCGCAGTAGCTTCATCACAGTAATGACGGTAATTATCATCATCATCATCATCAATAATGTTCTCAGTATCATCTATTTCAATTTGTTCATGATTATTTGAGTCCTTCTCGGGGAAACTATTCTCCCTCTCTAACTGCTCGCCAGAATGATTCTTATCCGTAATTAATTTGATCGGAACAATTTTTTTATCTAAATGAAAAGCTGGTGCTATGTGTCTCAATATGCTTTTATTTAATGATCCATCGTCAATAGCGTTCATGAATTCTCCACCCATTTCCATCAATTTCAATATTTTGGCATTATCATCACCTTCCATTTTTTTCCCAGAATCAATGATAAAAAATTGAATAGCAGCCTTAATTTTGTCTAATATGGGTTTTATTAAATATTCACTGGTCTTGATTCCTTCCTTATCGACGCACCATATTAGGACCCTATTGATAGTTTCTCGTACAATATAAGCCAACCGAGAAGTATCCGTATTCCAAAGACTTTGGTCAGATGGATTATTTTTCTTTCTATATTCCGTTACTATCACATCCCCAATCCATTTAGCATGTGTCTTATGTTTATAATGATATATAGCTGTCTCTGCCGTGGCTAAATCATCAACACCCAATAATTCGAGTGAAGTAAATTTTTGTATCTCCGGAGCATTATTGTAATGATTAGTCACAAAATTTAATGCATTAGTTGATAGAACATTTGTTATATTAACATTCCCAGACCTTAATTGATTTTCTAATTTGTCTCTTAATTTCTCGATCTCCGTCTTATATGATTTTAATTCATCATCTGTCTTTTCCCGAAGCCTTTCAATTTCGAACTTAGATAATTTACGTTCTTCTTCTATTCGATCTCTCAACTTTTCAATTTCTGCCTTATATAATTTACATTCTGTTTCCAATTTTATTGCTAACTTTTGATTATCATCCTTTGATCCACAATTTTTTTTATGTTTGGACAATCCAGAAGTATGGCTGAAGATATGATTACAAAATTCGCATCTGGGTACATTAGGATCTTGCATTAATCTTAATTGTTCTGCCTCCTGTTCTTCTTCTTGATCCTTCTTCAATTTATGCTTGGAGGTATTAAGATGTTTATCAAAATTTGCTCTCAAATCGGTCGTATATTCACATGTCTTACAATAATATTTCATTATATATTATTATATAGATATATTTTTAAATGTAATTAGGATTAGTATTTTATTATTCCGAAACATAATATATCTGTCATACATCGAATGCTTACAGTCTTAAACACGATTCAGCTCGAGATACTCTCATGATGTAAGTAACTATGGATGTTTAGATATTAATTGAATAAAAGCGCAAGTACTTATACCTTTCAATCAAGAAAGTAATGAATTCTTAATATTTACTATATGCAATAATTAATAATAAGTTAATATCCATATGAATTACTTTATTAGATTATATTATTTGTCATGGGTATGTTGATAAGCGCCAAAGCATTAAATTCGAGTATTACATTCATGCATTACATTTGAACATTACATTCGAGCATTACATTCAAGGATTACATTCGAACATTACATTCGAATATTACATTTGAGCTCACGTTCGAGCTTACATTCGAGCATTTAGAATATAACATGAAATAGATAAATCAGTTATAGAGAAATCAAATATTTGATCTGTTCCATGGTTTTAAGATCACCAATAATCTTCAAAAGACCAACAGAAACTGCGAATAATTCGTCGAGGTTCATAATTGACCTATCTAGCCAGTCTAAGAATAAATTTAGTATAGTCTGTTCCAAAAAAATTTACTATGGTCTGTTCATTACAAAAATTTACTATAGTCTGTTCAAAAAAAATTAGTATAGTCTGTTCAATACAAAAATTTGCTATAGTCTGTTCATTACAAAAATTTGCTAGAGTCTGTTCATCACAAAAATTTGCTATAGTCTGTTCATTACAAAAATTTGCTATAGTCTGTTCATTACAAAAATTTGCTAGAGTCTGTTCATTACAAAAATTTGCTAGAGTCTGTTCATCACAAAAATTTGCTATAGTCTGTTCATTACAAAAATTTGCTAGAGTCTGTTCATCACAAAAATTCGCTATAGTCTGTTCATTACAAAAATTTGCTAGAGTCTGTTCATCACAAAAATTCGCTATAGTCTGTTCATCACAAAAATTTGCTAGAGTCTGTTCATCACAAAAATTCGCTATAGTCTGTTCATCACAAAAATTTACTATAGTCTGTTCAAAAAAAAATAGTATAGTCTGTTCATTACAAAAATTTGCTAGAGTCTGTTCATCACAAAAATTCGCTATAGTCTGTTCATCACAAAAATTCGCTATAGTCTGTTCATCACAAAAATTTACTATAGTCTGTTCATCACAAAAATTTACTATAGTCTGTCCTCTGATTGTTGTTTCAAAATTACATTTAACACATGAATATTTCATTATATATATATGTACCACAAATATTTAAATGGTTTTAATCATCCAGAATATCAATTTATTAATTTATCTGTGTTTCCGCAATAGGAACATTTGATTCTCTTGCCAGGGACTCTTGTATTGAAGTTCTTTAAAGCGAATTTATGTCTATTCAAGGATTCAGAACGTCAGAATTTCTGGTCCACAATGTCGATATAATTCTCAATAAAGAAGCCATGGATGCATCTTTGGATAAAATCATGTATCCCAACACAACGGAATTATCTATACTTCTAATCACAACTGTAAGCAAAGAGGTGTTAGTGTTCACATTTAAATTATTATGAAGCATATATACTTTCCGCCGTGTTCAATGCATAAAATCATCCCTCATTTCAGATGTTTCTATCAAAGATGTAAACAAA
>Ga0207047_1180_pt1 | contig 14825 bp, 15 predicted proteins | sample Alteio_BWMinCont_67_FD_153302 | JGI IMG/M metagenome (GOLD analysis project Ga0207047, IMG submission 153302) | Enriched cells from forest soil in Barre Woods Harvard Forest LTER site, Petersham, Massachusetts, United States -... | ecosystem: Environmental > Terrestrial > Soil > Temperate forest >...
CTCAGAAACTTCTTGGAGATTTGTATTTTGATGGAAGAGCAACTGAAATAGATTATGATGAAGCAATTAAAATGTATAGATTGTCTGCTTCTCAGGGTTATGCACAGGGGCAAGCGGATTTAGGATGGATGTATTTTCATGGGGTTGGTGTTCCTCGAGATTATAGCGAAGGTCTCAAATGGTTTAGGCTAGCAGCTGAACAAAATAATATGTTTTCTCAGAAACAGTTGGGTTTTATGTATCAACATGGTTTTGGCTTAGAAAAAGACATGGATAAAGCATTATATTATTATTCATTAGCAGCACTTCAAAATGATTCGGATACGATAGGATCGCTCGCAGGTTTCAATGAGAAAATACATCGTACTAAGGGAATCGGACTTATTGTGATGGCAAAGGAAAAAGAGAGACAGATGAATGAACTTATGATGAATAAAATAAAGTTTTTAGAGAAAAAAATAGCCGATCAGGAAGTGGAAATTACACATTTGAGGTATATCCCACATGGGAAAGAGTTCAAGAATATCGAAGAAAACTTCTACAGTTTAGCTTTAAAAAATTGAATGATTATCTTTGTGAAATGTTATTAGTTTAGTAAGGGGATGAGAAGCTAATGAGCGAAGATATTTGGGATTTGGCTGATTTTTTCACGCAGAGTTGTAACCCAGCTGTTCGTGAGGTTGAGACGAAGATGGTAATTCATAAGTTTACCATTGAGAATGAGATAGACGAAGTCGCAGCACTGTTAGATTCAAAATCAGATTTTGGCTCCCATGCAACAAAGATAACCGATTTCTTATTTCTTTCAGGAGCAACCCCTGCGGTGACAGATGCATTTTTAAGAGTATGTGATATTCGCCATATTATAACATTAATCGATTTAAATAATGTGATCAAATCCGTTAGGCGCACTACAAAAAGGTTACAGATTCGCCATACTTCAATAAAGATCGTGGACGTTGGAACGGAGAGTTTGACTGAAGCGTTCGCTGTAGTATTTCCTATTTTGCAAGCTGCTGAGGAGAACAAAAAGGCCGTATTGATCCATTGTGCCATGGGAATTTCACGAAGCGCATCGATGGTTATTATGTTCCTAATGAAATCACGCAATTGGAGATTTGATCAAACACTCGCCTATGTCGAAAACCTTCGGAAACAAGTCAATCCCAATAAAGGCTTCAAGGACCAAATGATCCAGTTCGAAAAACAATTATTGAATTGAACATTTATCATCTTTGGGTTTTGCTCCTGGGCTATCCACAGAGGTCTCCATAGGTATCATCGTGCTTCTTCGTCGTAGAACATTTTCAGCAGGTTTCACATCCTCTTCCACTTTATCTTCAGTCTGTTTTAGTTTTGGCACGAACATATAATTCAATACCTGTTCCAATCTAAAAAAGAAATATATACCCTTCTTATCACAATTACTTCTCTCATGTACAAAATCCTCAATCTCAATATTTTGATTCTTCCCGTACTCAAACGTCTTAAAAGGCGCGTTCGCAAGCGCAACTTCTTCTCCCTTCGAAATATCAATCAATTTGATATTCTCATCCAAATCAATCTTACTTTCAATCTGTTCTTTTATAATTAGCGTTGTGCAACCGGAACAATATAAAATCCCTTTATAATCGAACACACCCGTTTTTTTACAATTGAAACATTCAAATAGGTCAACTTTATAAATTGCCTCAACTCTGCACCTGTTTGTTCGAAATTTCATTCCCTCAGTATTCTGAAAAATAGCTGCATTCTTCGGAATAATTAATTTTGCAATAGCGCCATCTTTCTGTGCACCAATATGAACTCCTTTCCATACAATTAATTCCCCCGTAGCAGTTAAATGCTCCTCCGTAGCAACCAGAACCTTAAAATCTTTCCCATCAGTCATTTCTATATCAAACGTCCTCTTATTCGTCCGTATATCATCAATTGTAAACTTTGTTTGATTTTTATCAGAATCGAATCCACAAAATGACTCATATGGTCCTAAATTATAGACACTTACAAACTTTGGAGTATCCACAGTCAAACAAAATGTTGCCAACATTTTTCCCAATTCTCCATCTCTCTCCTTTGGACTAATCGACTCAAACAATTCCAACAAAAATTGCTTTACAAAATCAACAATATTATACGCATCACATTTCGCGTTCCATTTCACCCACAATAGATCTTTACATTCACAATCACACCCCTTCACATATCTCCGATCAACAACTACAACCTTCGCATTATTCAGTGAATCAATACATAATACTCTCTTATCAATAAAATGCGAATAATCAAAGAAATATTTCATCAAAGTTTCCCTAATGGCACCGCGCAATGTTTTCTTTTTTTTCACTCGAAATAATTCTTCACATTTATCAACAGTAATGGGGATCTTCATCTTAAATTCTTTCTCGAACAAATCAAATAATCCATATTTACACGCATATCTGCTGAGCCTATAGCCATCAACACCAAACGACACATAAGTGGCTCCAGAACTAACCTTACATATCTCATCACTGCGCACAAATTTCGCATACAAATCAACCGGAACCACCAACCCAAATTCTTTTTCAAACAAACCAAGCAGTCCAAATTTCAAAACATTACCGGTAATTTTAAATTCATTCGAAGTTTTATTATAGTATATTCCATTATTCGAATTCGATACTATTAACATTTCACCATCAAAAATAACCAAGCTAACTGTTCCACCATGCACCACACCATATTCCACGTGGTTATTATTTTCATTCATGTAATTAGTGGTTCCGTCATGAAATGAATTCTCTCCAATACGGCACAACCAAGCATCACAAGATCTTTCCTTTTTCCCCACCAAACCCAAACACTCATCAAACTCATAATTAATTACCAATTCATTCTCAAATGTAAGAACAGATAGCGTTTTCTCTTCATAAACGGGCCGCCAGTCTTGCCCACATATGATATATTTTTCAATATATTCTATGACATTAGTTGACTCAATATGTTTAAACCTCGAAGCATTTCCCATGAATGTTATTTCAAATGGTTTGAAATTATCGCTATACTGTAAATAATCAACGACATAAGCCAGCTTAATTCCTCTAAAAGTAATCTCTCCCCGAACCAACTTAGCAAAAAACGTATTAATCAATTGGGCCATATATAAAACGTACACATTATTGTTCGCTTCAAAACATTTATCTATTAATCTACTAGGATCGTGACCTAATACTAACGCCATCTTTTATATTTAGTTTTGATACATAAAACCAATTGAACGACTTCATATTTCAATATTTTATAAAGGAAAATTAGTCGTCGTCGTCGTCGTCATCGTCACTGTTTAGGCCGGTGAAGTCAGTGAGGACCGGTAAGGATTTCGTTACGGTTGGAGCTGCGGCTGGAGGCCTACTGATGGGCTGTAGAGGAATAGATGGTGGCCGCGGTGCACCTTTTGGAATATTACCAACACGAGGGACACGAATCTGGAAGAAATCTGTCATGCCTATTCCTCTCTAATATCCCATTTCCAAAAGATAAGGACCCTCCAACCATTAAGCATTTCAACTTTTCCATAAAAAATTGATTAATATATTCCTGAAATCGCACATGCCTATCATAAACAATAAAATGAACAACCAATTTTTGAATTATTGCGCTAATGGAAATTTGGAAAAAGCAAATAAGATTTTGCATAATGTGAATCCACATTGTAATCATCAGAGGGCATTCAGAATTAGTTGTCGGAATAATCAATTAAAAGTGGCGAAATGGTTATATGCCTTAGGTCATGTCAATATACATGTAAAAAATGATGATGCATTTATATCCGCGTGCAGCCACGGCAATCTAGAAATCGCTAAATGGTTATTCGCAATGGGTGATATCAACATACATATGAATGATGAACTTCCGTTTAGACTGTCTTGTTCCAAAGGTCAATTTAATATAGCGAAATGGTTGGTTTCGCTTGGGGAGCTTAATGTTAATGCCGCGAATGATGGGGGGTTTTTGGAATTATGCAAAAAAGGCTCGCATTTAAATATGGCGAAATGGTTATATTCTTTTGGAACAGTTGATATACATCGTTCTGATGATTTAGCTTTTAGAATAAGTTGTCATAATAATTGTCTTGAAAGTGCGAAATGGTTAGTATCGTGCGGTGAGGTTAATATACATGCAGTGGATGATGACGCCTTTAGAGTTAGCGTTCGGAATAAGTACTTTGATGTGATAAAATGGTTGTTAAGCTTAGGTAGATATCCTGATTTGGTCATAAATCAAGGCGCAGAATACTATGACAGGGACATAATCAAAATATTATATGATGAGAAATATAAGGTGATTAGCACGATGCTTAAGAAAGTGTTCTGTGAACACAAAATAAGACGTATTCGTTATTATAAATTATTATTAAGAATAATTGGAAAATTAACTGTGTTGTATAAGAAAAAAATTGAAATATGTGAATAATTGGAGTTCTCATGGAATGATATGTTTATTTAGAACAGGTTTGGTTGATATTTGAGCTATGTCTGGACATCCTAAATCGCGTTCCTTTCGATCGAGTCGAAGTCGGAGTCGGAGCCGTAGTGTGAGCCGTAGCCGTAACCGGAGCGGTCATCGTAAACATAGCGTTCGTCGTAGCCCAAGCCGTCGTCGTAGCCCAAGCCGTCGTCGTAGCCGCAGCCCAAGCCATCGTCGTAGCCCAAGCCGTCGTCATAGCCGTAGCCCAAGCCATCGTCGTAGCCCAAGTCGTCGTCGTAGCCCAAGTCGTCGTCGAAGCCCAAGCCATCATCGTAACCCAAGCCGTCGTCGTAGCCCAAGCCATCGTCGTAGCCCAAGCCGTCATCGTAATAGTGATCGTAAACGTAGTAGCCCAAGCCGTCGTCGTAGCCCGAACCGTCGTCGTAGCCCGAGCCATCGTCGCAAACGAAGCGTTCATCGTAGTCCGAGCCATCCATCCGGACACCAATCTGCACCTGCCCCACAGATGATAACTATCGTCATACCAGCAACGCCTCGTAAGTTTCACATCGTCAAACGTGAACTCCCTCTTCCCCTGGAAGAAACAAAATTGGAAAACGATGATAAATCTTCGCTTTTCCCTGAACTAAATTTCAAACACGGAGTTTTATCCAAAATCCGAAATGCTTTCCTCAAAGAACGCAACGGATCAATCGTTGGCTGGTGTGGCACCTGTTCCCAAGAAATTTGTACTAATCCATCTCATCGATGTAAAAATATCGAATGTAAATATATTCTAAAGAAGAACAAAAAAGGACAAAAATTGCCCGGATGTGATTTCTTCCACACCATTCATGAAATCTATAATGGGTACATGAGTGGGAAATTTTATCGCCTAAGATACAAATACGGTGGCAAGATGAAAAAGAAAAATTGAAAAAATCTTCATTTACCACATTGATTAAGAAAAAGCTAATTTATTTATTTCGAAATGAACCACACTCAATCCAAATGTATTGCATTATTTATATTCATAGGAGTAATTATCCACGGAACATTTATTTGCACATTAAGCGAAAATTTATTTAAAATCAATCACACCAATGCAATTTTAATCATAGTCGGAAACGTATTAATACTTGTCCTATGCCTCATTTTAGAATTCGTGATCTATCAACACCTAACAGATCTTTTTCCCCGTGCAGGGCCATTCTTCATCATTTTTCTAATCATAAATTTTATATACGATGCCATTTGTGTATTTTCAATGAATCAAGACTATTTCTCCCAACCATTATATGTTAGCTTGTACGTTTTCACAATAATAGAATACATGATCGTCTTACCATTGATTTGCAAATGCGTCTTTTGGATCTTCATCGGGAGTTGTTATCGCGTATTTAGTCTTTCAAGAAGATTAAACAATCCAGATAAATTTTATCCTACATATGATATGATTCAAAAAATTCATTCCCAAAACATTACAACCAATTGTCAGGAATGTAAACAATCATTCAGTGCTACATCCAAATTAAAAATCTCTCAATGTACTCATTATGTTCATTATGAATGTTCAAAAGAGACATGCATCACATGTTCCCCCGTATAAAATTGAAAATATATTATATTGAAACATTATAAAATAAATAATATATTTTGAATATGGATGCCATAACACTAATTGAAAAACTTCCAACTGATTTACAATATTTAATAACGAGTTATGATCCATCAATATTATTCATTTTACCCAAATTCTCCTCAGGAAAATACGATTGGTTCAAATTAATCAAAATGAATTTTTCTCTTATCTACGATAAAACAACGTGTACAAATGAAGAAATCATGAGAGTATATTACGATAACTGCAATTATGAAACTAAAAAAATTATATACGGAAATTTTCATACAATTATTATTTTAAATGATGGAACGTTAATGGGTTACGGTTGGAACCTCTATGGACAACTCGGTCTCGGAGATGTGTTAGATAGAAGGGACATGTTTACTGAAATAAAAGGGATAAGCAAAAATATATCTGAAATCGTATGTGGCTTCTCTCATACAATAATCAGATTAACCAACGGAACATTAATGTGTTCGGGAGATAATAGTTATGGGCAATTAGGACTCGGCGACTGGCAGCATAGAAAAATCTTTGAAGAAATTAAAAATATACCAAAAAATATAGTTGAAGTTACTTGTGGTTACTATGATACTTTTATAAGATTGACCAATGGAACTCTGATGGCTTGTGGATATAATGGACATGGTCATTTGGGTTTAGGAGATTTAGAACATAGGAATAATTTCCAAATAATAAAACCACTTCCAAAAAATATTGTCGAAGTAAGAAGTGGTCATTATCAGACTATCATCAGATTAACCGATGGGACATTAATGAGCAGCGGATTAGCTAAAAAAAATGACGCTAACAAGATGATATTTTCAGAAATACCTGGAATACCAAAAAATATTGCCGCAGTGACATGTGGTTTGAATCATACAATCATCAGATTAACAGATGGAACATTAATCGGTTCTGCAGTTTTTTTTGGAGGAGAAGGATCAAAATTTGAAGAAATAATGGGAATTTCAAAAAATGTCACAGAAGTAATATGCAGTAATAGAACAATTATTAGATTCTTGGATGGAAGAATAATGGCAAATGAAGCCACTTATCCAGGAAATTTATTTTCAAAAACTTTTAAAGAATTATATGGTCCACCTAAAAATATTACCGAAGTGATATCAGCCTCAACTCACCTAATAATTAAACTAACGAACGGAACATTAATGAAAATCAATTCTCAAATCTTCAGCAGAGAATATGGTTTCGTCGATAAACTTGAAGAAATTATTTAACATTGAACAATTCAAACATATTTGCTTCACACTCCTCTCGCGTTAAATCTTTCAATTTATGATTCGCTTCAGTAATCTTAACTTTCTTCTCTTTCACTTGTTTACATTTTATGAGATGCAACCGAGTCGTTCGCTTCCATTTATAATTTTTTTCTAGAGCTAAAATTGAGACAACTTCAAAAGCATCGTCCATGTGAATTAATAGAGTTTTTACCGTTCGTACACCTGTGACTCGCATCGATTTTAATTCAGTAATTTCTTCCCTCGAAGCCATAATCGTTCGAAATTTTAGTTTGACGATAATCTCTCTGATAGATGCTCGCCATCCACCAGAATCTTCGATATACATAAAATTCGTCAAAATGAAATTATGTAGTTCGCGCAGGGAAAAATACGTCTGGCGAAAGACGAATAACTGTTTACCAAAGAACGCTTTTTTCTCATGTGGCTGCATAATCAAATCAATAAAATTATTCTGATAGAGTCTTTATGAACATCACTTTTCAATTTTTTCGTTAAACCATTATGAAAAAATTGATTGACAAAACAGCTTGAAGATTCCATTGAAATTCATTTTATTTAACTTCAGGAATGCAGCCTCGAATGAATAATTTTCTATACAGGCTGTGTTTAACAGCATATGTAGGAGTTATTATCTTCCTGGTGATCATGGTCATTCTGTATAGTGGAGAAGAACAGAGTGCAGATGGTTCGAACGATAATTTCACATCTGTTGCAACAATTGGGATAAATATCATAACAATATTTTTAATGATGCTATTGTTTCGGTGTTTCACCAATAGTCAAACTAACAGTTGTGATGAGTCGGGATTTATTTTGATGCTTAGTGGCTCTGTTATAATTGGTTCCACTGTAACTTTCCTATTACATTGCGGTGGGCGGGGTTGCTTCATTTTAACAAGTGGCTTATATATCGTTATTCTAGTAGAGTTTTTCAGTTGCGTGTTAATTGGAACTTTAACTATTCTCTCTCTTGTGTTTAAATATTTCTTTCAGAATATTTATAATAAACAAATCGAAAAATGGATGTATGAAGACGTATCCATACCGGAATCGACGATTATCACTATTCACACCGAACGAAAAGACTCTAGTTTTATAAACTTGGAACTTTCTCAAAGTCTTCCATAATTTGAAGGGGATGTTTGGTTAATTTGTCTAATGCGGTGCGATAGGAGAGTCCTTTGTCTAATAGAAGATCAATTCGAGTTTGATTTGAGTAGTATAACTTCTCGTAGGTGGCACATGTTGCGCAATCTGGGGGATGATTTTTTTTATCATATAAAATATTACAAACTGTGCAGCAACCAAAACCTGATTTTCTGTAATCTTCACAGCTGAAAATTATGTGACTGGGACAAATCATGTTTTCCGCAGTTACTGGGCAGGATTTACATTCAGTTTTCATTTGTTTGAAAGATGTGGATGAAACTTTCTTTTGGCATTTAGAGCAAACGTGAATGTATTGGGAACAGATTGGGTGTTCATAAGCTCGGCAATTGTGACAAATAGGCCATTCATCGTCGTCTGGACGCCCACAGAAACAAACTGGATTTTGTTTGTTATCATAACATAATATGCACTGTTTATCATTGCATTCTGCACAGAAATCACTCCCTGGAATAGACGGAATAACAATACAGCGAAAACAATGCGTTTCCAGAAAAATACATCCCTCACATTTAAGATCTCCGGCAAAACACCTCTTCGCAAAAAAAGGTGAGACTTCTTTGCCAATGACATCAGCAATTGTTTCTCCCTTGGGATTAACAATTCCTGTCGCATTGGGATGGCTTAGCAAAAAATCAGAAACTTTATCAGTCTGCATCGTCATATATTTGCAAGTTTCGCAACAAGCACAATCATTGAAAAATAATTTCTTATTATAGCACTTGACATTTAATTTCCTTTCCGAATAACATTTTCGATGAGAATGTGTGATTTCACCATTTCGATCAGGATCGATCCACAGCTCATATGTCACAGATGTATTTGTCTTTCGATCTAGCAAGCGAACAGTCCCGGTGATAGACGACTTTTTGTCTTTACTGATGGAATCAAACGCTCGAACGGTTTGCTTCATGACTTGATTTATCAAACTCTAATGGAATAAACAAAGATACGATATTTCAATTTTTAGACAACTGCGCCGGAGGCAACTGGGGCTGGTGGGATTGCTGGGCTACTGATTACTGGAGTTGGAGTCACATTATAATTGAGATAATAATACCGGGCGCCCAGTAAACTGGCCGATAGGAAAAACTTCAAAACATACAATGCAGCTGTGAAATTAAAGTACATGTGTGACATTTCGCTCCAATGCGTATTGCCCGCACTAATAAGTCCGATAAAAATTAGTATCGCTGCGATGACATTGAATATGTCATATGCTCGTTTCTTTTTCATATTCCAATTATTTTTATAATTTTTGTAGAGAGTATAACAACCTACTCCCGTAGCGAACATTGCGACTACAGTGGTCAGCACATTCATGATCCACGTTGGATGATAATATTTTCGATAAAAGTGCGTTTCTGAACTTGCTGCAATACCTACCAAAAAATGTATCCCATCAAGAAAAACGAATATAACCGTCAGACCGATTATAATTGGCTTGAAATTCATCTTCGTTAACCTCTGTGAATATATAATTGAGCTTAAATCGTTAGAGAGAGATCAAACACTTTTAAATTCATCTTTTTTCGAATATTGTGAACAAAAAATTGAAATTCTAACCTTTTGAACAGGCTTCTTTATATGTAGGATAGTGGCTTCAATAGCCAGGTAAGTCTTTCAGAAATGAAATGATTTATCCGTGCCCGTCGTATAGTGGTAATACTCTGGCCTTATGAACCAGCAACGTGGGTTCAATTCCCGCCGGGCACATACAGCACCACACACATTTCTTTATTGCACAACTAATTGCGAATCCCATATTAACATATTTAGTTTGTCGTATTCTATAAAAGGAGCTGGAGTCGGAATCCAGTGGTGGTAGAATCCGTTGCAAGGAGATGACATAATTATGATGCGTTTATGGTTGAGACATTTTGATTTAAATTTGTCGAGATTGGGACGGGAGCTTAGCCAAAGGATTGCGCAGGTTTCAAACATGGGGGTTTCTTTTGGTATATAGGCATCAATATCTGAACGAACACAGGTCAAATTAGGAAGCTTCGGAGCTTCCACCCAATGAGGGGACAATAGTGGATCTACTGCGATTACTTCAAACTTTGTTGTACTTGCAATAAAATATGCCACGAGTGGTTCGCTACCACATCCAACACATATACATTTCACTTTATCTGAATCGCCTAAATATTTCCTAATAGAGTTAGTTGCTGTCGTCACTTTTATTAAAAACTTTTTTCGTTCATCTGATAGGGGGATATCTGGATTCATATAATGACCAATCTCCCCAAGCAATTTGGAAAAATCATCAAACGTGCTTTCTTTCGTTTCAACAGAAGGGGCCTTTTTTAGTAGTTCCGCCATTGATCTACTAAATATGTTAACATTTAACCATTTATCAATATGTTGAATTAATCAATTTTAACGAAAAAATTGAATTTCGATCGATTTGGACGGATCATTTTATTTTATCGATCGATTAGATCAAGCCTCAAATGTCCAGTTCGTATGAAACGAAGAAGCCCGAGCCAGCGGCAGCGACAGCGGAAGCACCAGTTGCAGCAGCTGCCAGGGATGAAGGCGATTCTGTCTTCACCGGATTATTCCGCAAATTTGATCGAACGCAATCGAATGTTTATTCACCCTTGTCCCTTGAGCAAGCACTAGTTGTTCCATATGTTGGAAGCGATGGGGAAACAAAAGAAATTCTCGCAAAAGAATTCAATCGTATTATTCCTGCTGATATGTTTCCCATTGATTTTTACTGTGATGTGCTAAATAAATCTCTCGAAGCTACTGGTGTTGTTTCCATTGGAAATGCCATTTGGATCAACGATAAGTCGGGATTTAAGGTCAATGCACCATTTGCTAAATGCGTAGAAAAGATGTGTCGTGTCGAATCGCTTCCATTTGATGAGAAATTTCAAATGGTATTGGATAATTTTGTCAATGAGAAAACAAAAACAATGATTAAGAATGGACCCAAAATTGACTGCAATGATCCTTTATTATGCGTGATAGTTCTCAACACGCTATTCTTCGAGGGAAAATGGGACAAGGCTTTTGAATCTGCCGTTGAAGAAGATTTCACACTGGCATCGGGCACGGTCATTCCGCATCAAATGATGACGACTGAACTGGCTCGATGCAACTATTATGAAGATGACACTATCTGCGCAGTTGAATTGCCATACAAAAATGAGTTCTCCATGTTGGTGTGTTTGACCAAAGGAACAAGTCTTGCTCTCACTGATCTGTCAGATATGAAGTTTTCAGAACTTCGTATGCAGATGAAACCACGACGTGTTAAAGTCACATTGCCAAAATTTACCGCGGAAAGTACCATTTCAATCCTTGAGCCCCTGAGCGAGCTCACTTCAGAAAAAATTAAGGGCTATTACAATCAAATGGGCAACGATCCATTAAAAATCAGCGCGATAATTCAACAATGTAAGATTGAAGTTGACGAAAGCGGTACGAGGGCTGCTGCAGTAACAACCGTTCTAATGAGAAAAGAGTGTTGTTCCAAAACCCCTGCACTACAGTTTAAAGCTGATAAACCTTTCATGTACCACATTATGAAGGAAAATAAAATTCTCTTCATGGGAAATTACATGGGGAAATAATTGAAATTTCATTTTATTTGAACAATCGTTTGATTTGATGTGTTGGATAAACACGATGCGTGGTAGACCCTCCAAGCATGCGAAGCGTCGTGGTAAGCGTCATCGTAGACGGAGACATGTGCCTCCTCAAAGAACCCATTTTATGACAACTTGGATGTTTCCACTAGCGATGCAATATCTCACTCTAACTGACGTACATAACCTGTATCTCCTATCAAACCAAACGCAACAAATAATGCAAAGCAAAAAGTGGGTTCTATTTTGGCGTTACCACAGTGAATATTTACTTGCGGATCCCTGTTTAAAACTCCCCACAGATCAAAAAATGATTACCATCGTTCTATCTGCGACGGATAAATTAAAAAAGCGACACATCCTCCATCAATCGATTCTTAATCATGTACATTTATACAACACGCCTTATCGAGGAAAGGATGCGGACTATGATGAAGAGTATTATCATTTTTCAGAATGCAATCGATGCACAACCACTGAACTCACGCTTCCTGATTTTCTCTCCTCTGTCGAATGGGATATTGGCAAAGAACATAACTGTTCCCTACTTGACCTTCACAAAGATATTTGTATCGAATGTCGCATCAAATCATTAATCCCAATATTAGGGACGGAAACAATATCAAATGGTGAACTCACTGCAAGATCTTCGAACACTGCAACACCACTAACGATTTCACTAATAAAACAAACATATATCTGGAACCCAACGAAATATTTCCCTGATTAAACAAAACTTCCCATGAATAAAACCTTTTTGGTTGGTTGATGAACTATGTAATATGTGAAGGGAACGTTTGCATTGAAATAACGTTCATTGCCTGAACCTGCACAGGCATAAGCGCACACTGTGGTTACCGCAGCGGCCGTTGTCCCAGTCTCATTCACTTCTATCACCGCTTTTTGAATAACACCCTTTATTTTAATCGGCTGATTACCAAATTTATTATACGATCCTAGAATCGCCTCAGGCAAAAGTGCGGTTAAATTTTCTTCCATTTCAACTCTGAATTTAGGAATAGTGGCAAAAACTGTGTAAGCATAGGACATTTCAGAAAATATTTCCCATAATTTGCTTTCAGTTGGGCAAATTAATTTATTTGATTTATCAAGAATAACTATCATGGAAAAATTGTCATGATAATTTAATTTTATAGCACGCATTAGGTGATCTTCATAATAGCCGCATTCGCCCATAAACCGTTCGCTCATCATATCTGTCATAATCCAATCTCTATTGAATTTAGTAAAAGGACCAACAGAAGATGAACGAAATGGGCTTATCCATTTTCCTCGAAAAAATATCGTATTAACAACTATCGCACATAATTCCGAATCAACGGGCAACTTCGGGCCATTTTTTATCATTGAATTCGTTTTCTCCTCAATCCATTTATCGATAATCCCCTGCAACTTATCATCAAACGGTAAACAATATATGGTCGACAACGTCGCAATATCCGTCTTAAATTTATCCAGCAAAACAAATCCATCGGAATTATTTATCCACATACTGTTCGCAATTTTTACAACAGCACTCCGTTCCAGAAGCTTATTAATTGAATTATAGCACTCAACCGCATTTTCGCCATAAATTGTTGCCAGCGGCTCAGCCTTCTCATCAGAAACATGAAAAGGAATAAAAGCCTCCTCTACACTCAACGGAGAATAGATTAGCGATTTAGATTTATCTAATTTAGAAAACAGATCATAAAATACTGTATTGGATCCGTAGTGTTCCACAAACGGGACATCTACAGATTTCTTCTCAATGGGCGCAGCAGCAACAACCGGTCGAACTTTATTATTCTCATCGGATAACGCATCCTTCAACAATTCAAAGAAATCCTCATATTTCTTATCCTGCGCACTCATTTTTCAATCCCTACGCAATTCTAATAAAAGCTAATCAAAAACTAACTAAATCAATTTTATTTAAAAATTGATTATCTGTCCGCTTGAACGATCTTTTATTTGAGGAATTATTTAGGATTAAATGGCTATTGAATTAGGCGGGTTTTCTATATTTGGATGTAATGCTTTTCCTGTGTATCAGAACCCATGTGTAAGGTGTTTGGAGCGATTACCGCTGAGTGGCTGGACAGTACCTCTTCATAATCTGCAGATACTCGATCAGACTCCTGAAGAAATAAGACGATTAAAGGGTTTGGATTCAATATTGCCAAAAACGTCAATTCCCTATGTCCCTCATCAATGTAGTCGATTAGAAAAACCAGTTCCAAAAAGTACGAAACCCATAATAATAATTAACCAATATGTCAAATGTTGCGGGATATGGAAAGTCGTAGATATGTTGCGTGAGAACCGACAGACATGGTCATGCCCATTTTGTATGAAAATTATTTGTGGGCGAGAGTGTTTTAGAAATCATTATCATGATAATTGTAATGTGGGTGAAGATGGTGTAAAGCTCGGAAAGATCGTTGTTGATCCATCATTAATCGGAGGTGTGTGGTGTCCGTTATGCAGGAAATTATCATCCATTGGTGCAAAATTATCTGATCAATGGTATAAAACAATGACACGAATGGAATTCTTTAATTCTCTCTATGGAATTGACGAAATCCAGTTCGGAAGACATATGATTAAAAACATTCCTTGTTCTCGGTGTTTCGTTTGGCTCCGTATGGAAAAATTGGTCATTCCAAAGAAGTTAAAAAGCTATATATCTGGTGAAAGCATAATCAGGACCTTGTC
>Ga0207047_1184_pt1 | contig 14758 bp, 14 predicted proteins | sample Alteio_BWMinCont_67_FD_153302 | JGI IMG/M metagenome (GOLD analysis project Ga0207047, IMG submission 153302) | Enriched cells from forest soil in Barre Woods Harvard Forest LTER site, Petersham, Massachusetts, United States -... | ecosystem: Environmental > Terrestrial > Soil > Temperate forest >...
CATAACTGATCGTGGATTAGAATATTTAAAGGGTGTTCATACGATTAATTTGACTAATTGTAATAACATAACTGATCGTGGTTTGGAATATTTGAAAGGCAATTGCGAAATTAATTTGTCTTGGTGTGATAAGATTACAGATAATGGTTTAGAATATTTGAAGGGTGTTCAGACAATTAATTTAGGTAGTTGCGATAAAATAACGGATGTTGGCCTTGAATATTTAAAAGGTGTTCATACAATTAATTTGTCTTGGTGTGATAAGATTACAGATAATGGTTTAGCATATTTGAAGGGTGTTCATACAACTAATTTGCATAATTGCCATAACATAACTGATAAGGGCCTACAATATTTAAAAGGTGTTCATACAATTGATTTGTCTCTGTGTGGTAACATAACAGATAATGGCCTTGAATATTTAAAAGGTGTTCATACAATTAATTTGTCTTGGTCTGATAAGATAACAGATAATGGTTTAGCATATCTGAAGGGTGTTCATACAATTAATTTGCATAATTGCCATAACATAACTGATAAGGGCCTACAATATTTAAAAGGTGTTAAGACAATTGATTTGTCTTATTGTAATAACATAACTGATGGGGGATTGGAATATTTGAAAGGTGTTCATACAATTAATTTGTGTGAATGTGCCCAAATAACAGATCGTGGGTTAGCATATTTGAAGGGTGTTCATACAATTAATTTGCTTCATTGTAATGTGACAGATGTGGGTCTTCAATATTTAAAAGGCGTTAAGGATATTAGGTTGTATGGTTGCAGTAAAATAACGGATTATGGTCTTGAATATTTGAAAGGCGTACAATCAATTGACTTATATTATTGTGATAATGTGACGGATGCGGGCTTGGCATATTTGAAAGGTGTCCAGACAATTCAATTGTTGTGTAGTAAAATAACGGATGAAGGTTTTGAACATTTGAAGGGTGTTAAAACAGTTATTATGGCGTGTAGTCAAATAACCGATAGGGGTTTAGAACATTTAAAAGGTGCGCATGTGTCAAGTTTTCTGGGTCCAACGAAAAATACATAATTGGTAAAAAATTGAATTAGTGAATTGTTTGAAGAGTTCTTTGTATCGAATTTTTATTTAGCTTGTTTCGTACAGAATGGCAGCGGCAGTGGACGCAGCGCCTGTTGAGCAATTCTGTTTCAATATTCAGGACATTATTCCGGATTTTAGTGAGATTCGTGTGCCTAAGGTTAAAGCTCTTATTGCGCGTCTGACAGCTAAGTCCTTTGTCTTTGGTGATTTGACTCATGATGAATTATGTGTATTGATGGGGGAGATTGCATCTCTATTGCCCTATTATGAAATGATTATTGATCAGATTGTTCTTCAACGCTTGAATGCTGCGGTGGAATCTGCAAAAATTTGGGATCGCTTGAAGAAAATGCCTAATGGGCATGCTGTCGCATTTTATGCGCGATATTTTGATCCGACGAGGGCAGGAGCGTTAAAAGGAAGTAAGAAACTCGAATGGAGTGATAAATTTCCATTTTTTTGTGTGGCCTTTGGTTTGGGGGAAAGGCGTCACTCGGCTATGGCTCTAGCATTGAATTCAATGAATAGGGATAATCGGGATTCCGATGTGGCCCTTAAATATATCAAAGAAGCATGCCTTGCTGGGAATCCAAACACTTGTCCGATGTTGTTTAGTTTTTTCTTTAGGAAGCAAGTGGAAGAGCGAAGTCAGATAATGGATTTAGTTTCTAGACTACTCATGCTTGGAGAACGTTTTCTTTTTCGGTACATATCTGGTTTAGATAACATTATTGAAGGAAAATATCTCGCTCAAGATGTAGTGTTAGATCAATTCATATCTGATTATATCAGATCAATAGACACGCTTGAGGATGCTCAAACTATGTTGGAATTTTGTGCTAGAACTTTCATTAAAGTCGAAAGTCTAATTGAATCTGGGGAAATGGATCGTTTTCATTTTGAATTAAACAGAGTGGATCGAGAGGAAAAATGGAAACTTAACCAATTTAAGGACCATGCATGTTGTTTAGAAGAAACTCTGGAGAGGATAATCAAAATATTTGGTGAAGATGGTCAGAAAATGATCATTTCTTATTCTTCCGGATTGAACAATAAAGCTCTTACTGCATTGATAGATTTCTCTCTGGGCAGTTATTTTGCTTCAGCTTTTGCCGCTCTTGATGATGATGAAGACTGGGAGGCAAAGAAGGTTTATGCGATTAAAGATGACACGGATGCATATAACTTGGTTCTCGCTGCTGCGCTTGCTGGAAATTTTTCTGCATATGAATATTTGACGGAAAAACCTAATCCTCTCAACCAACGGCGGAAATTTATGTACAATCAATTTCGCTTGCGGGCTTTAGCTCTTCCAGCAGTATCATAAACTTTATTTATTAGACGTTCGGTGTCGGTTCAACTATTTGTTGTCTATGTTTAATACAGCGATAGCCTTGAAATATACATGGGAAGCAAATCACTAATGCGACCATTGTAAGAAATATTGTCATCAAGAAAAATAAGACCATAATGTATAATGGCGATGTGTTGTTGAAATGATTTGAAGCGAATGTTGCCATAGCGGAAATCACGCATGTACTCCAGGCGAACACCCCCAAGTAGAATGGTAGTGATAAAATTTTTGCATCTTGGCGAAGACTGAATCTTGCGAGAGCTCCTAAATAGATACTCCAGGCAAAAGCCGCAACGGGAGATGCAAAACTGAAAATCATGACAAATTGATCCGCTTCCGATGAATAATATTCAACGAAGATTCCAATGGAAACGAAACAATATAACAACAAACCGATGGCGCCAATCTCCAACATCATCACTGGTAACCCTAAAAAATAAAATTAAACGACCAACCAATTAGTTATAATAATCAATTTTTAATCTATAGCTTTGATTTAATTTGTTTTGTCCCCGGAACACGTCGATATATTTTAAGAGATGGGGAATAATGTGGAGCGGGATGACAGGTGTTCAATAAGAATCCGGCGATATATTGAACCTGTTTTCCTAGTTTAACCCTGAATGAACGATGACCGTCGTGATCAGAAATTATGATGATAAAATTTCCTTTGAATTCCTGAACGATTTTTTCATCTCCATAAATAGCACCATACCAGCTAAAAAACAAAACATCGATGGATACGTTCATTATGTAACCATTTGCTAAAAAATCTTTGAAGATGTTGGACCTTGCAGAAAATGGTAATGCTGGTGTGAATGGGTTCCGAAGGGGACGTTCATCATCAATACAAATGAACTCGCAACCCTGGAGATAAAATAGATATTCCCAAAGTCCCGCACCTGAACGTATCGATAATGTTTTCCTCTTCGTGAGATTCAGAATCTCAATCACTGCTTGAATCACCTCCGCTCTCGGCACCGTATGCGCAAATAAATTCGGTGGAACAAACTTACCATGAATCTTAAAATTATTCAAATAGAATTTATCACTGGGAATAACCAATGTGGATTTATCGTATAGTTCATATGAATCAATAAGTGTGAAAATCTCTTCTTTAGTTAAGTTTTCATGCGGATTCGCCCATCGCGAAGGGCCAAAACCCAGGGGATCTACATGGTCCGTCATTTAAGCTAAGAAAACAATTTAAGTAATAGATTTTATAAACTATGATAAAATCAATTTTATTGTGAAAAATTGAAATAGTAAATATATTAGAGTTGTTAGTTGGATTATTTTGTTTTGGAGAATGACTGCGGCTGGGGGCGACTGGGGATTTGTCGCAGATGAGAGATCGTTGGGTTATAAGATGATAGATATTTTGGACGGGGGAGGGGGCGATGTAACAGTTAAGTCTCGTGATAGCAGTGTTCAAGCTTTTTCAGCAATATTAAGTGCCACATCGGAGCCGTTGAAGCGAATGTTAGGAGAAAAATTTAGAGAGGCACATGATAAGACAATATCATTTGAAAATTATGGGTGTGACGCTGTCAAATTTTTTATATATTACATTCATGGTGATATAAAGAAGTGTCCGCTATCGTTTACCGAAACATTCGATCTATTGGAATTATCTGAAATGTATGGTTTGAAGAAGTATGTCGTATATTTGATCGAATTCATTGTGAGGGATACAAATAAAGAAAATGCAATTAATATATTGTGTTTGTGTGATCAATATGTGCGCTTGAGTGAAGAGAGCAAGATGAATATTAGAAGAGTTGCGAAACAAATTTTATTCGAAAATATGGGGTCGGTGATGAAACTGTATTTTGAATTTAAAGAGGTTTGTGATGGACTGGAGAATTTGGAAGAAGATTTTGAAAATGTTACTCCGGAGGAGACTGTGGCAATGTCAGAAAAAATAATGAAACAATATTGTGTTGATAGTGTGACAGTCCCGTTAACGAAGTATAATGCGATTCCGTTGGGGTATAAAACCGATGGGAAGATTTTCAAAATGTATCCGCAAATTAAAAAGCTCTTTATGTGGGTGAACGAAACTGATCATTATATCAAAAAAAGTCATATTTTTGATTTGAAATCAACGAATGAATATATTGTGATTAAAACAACTTTGAATGAGTTGGAATTTGTTTTTATAAAAGATTGAATTGTTGGATGTATTGTGAATTCTATCGATTGATTTGGATTTATGGGTGGTCATGGGTGAATTAGGTGTAAAATGCGGGGAGTTGGAGGTGAAGGCGATTGTGTGTTCTAGTGTTGTTAGCGAATTGCGTGTCCGACTTTGTAAGGCAGAGTTGGAAGAAAGTTGTGCGAAATCTGCGGTGGATATTGCACGGAAAGAGTTAAAACGATTTGAAATGGAGCCTTCAATTGTTGAGGCAAATGCCGCGATTACTCAATGGTTGGGTGCCACGTCGAAAGAAGATCGTGCATCGGCAACTAAACGATATTATAAAGCGATTCGGCTTATTCTTCCTGTGAATCCGCAATTGGTTCCGTTGCTTCCTGTTACTGAAAACGAAGATATTCTGATCCTCATTCATGAAATATTTTCGTACCCGGTGGATTCATTCGAGATTAGTCATAAATTTGATGAAAAACATTTATGTATATGTATTAGAGTGAATAAACCAGATTCTTTGGATGATGTGATGCTTCATAAAATTGTTGCATTGTTTGGAATATTTGTTGAAATCTCGTTTGTTTAGGGCGAATTATTTCTTGATATTTTCATTTTTATATAAATTAAGAAATTTTAAGCAGTAGGCTTGCAATGGAGGGCGCATATCGTATTAGATCACTATGAATACGAGAGAGGAGCCGTTCTGTAGTCGTTAGTTTTGACAAATAATGAGAACTCATTTTAGCTCGGTCGAAACTCGCGATTTCGGTCTTAATAGCAGCTAGAGTTTTAGCTCCTGGAATTTGTTCAGCTTTCATTTCATCAGGGCGAGAGAGTAATATTCGCTCCCAAACTTCACGAATATATGAATCCATGTCGGAATCTTTGACTTCAACAAAAGTGTCGTGTTTGAACAAATCTAGAAGGGCTTGAGGGCATTCATCATAATTCGCAAGACTACCGATATCGGACAAGGAAATCTGAGGCTGAAAGACACAGGGGGGCGCTTCCAACCCATAGAGGCCCGTAGCCGATTTCTTTTTTTCACCAGTGAACCAACGCAAACACCCCGAACATAAGGTATTTTTAATTGCGTATTTTTCGAATTTTTCTTCACATAGAGCCATTTGTGTGTACAAACAAAATGCATTTGGTGGGGTTATACAGCGACTAACTACGTTCCTACATAGTGGACACCATTCGCCGCCCATCAATGAGAAATCAATCGGCTTTAGTGTAGCACCTAACAGCACACAGTGGTGACCACGGATGTGATGATTGAAACAATCCTTGTTACAAATGAGATCCGCGCAACAAGGGCAAGACCATGATGTTCCCCGCAAAACTTCTGCGAGGGAACCGTGGCAACAAAAACAATAACCGTCGACTTGAATTTTCATAACTTCGCAATAGGAAGAAGAATCAGTTGATTTTACTTCATGAGGACACCTCCGTTGATATACTGAACTTTCCTTTACGACAGAGCGTAAACGTGCTACTTCTGTTTCATCCGATAGATTAAGTACAGCAAATTCAGCTATGCTTACACCATAAGAATCGAATGGCCCCGGAACACACTTATCACACGCCTTCTTATACACAGGATAAACAGGTCTACTCTTCAACGAAAATCCAACCAATTCGCCAGCCATCGCTGCTTTACCAATAGACAAACCAAAGGACCCCATAAATAATCAATATATTCAATTTTTCTACTAAAATATTGAAATAACCACATCATACGATCTCCAATTGATTACTATCACTTATTCTTTGACTTTATGTCATATGGCGAAGATAATCCGTTCGATTATCTACTGATAAAATATTTCTCTCCAACTCAAGTAAAAACATTTAAGAAATCAAATTCCTATCCCCGTTATGTGAAAATTTTTAAACTAATCACGGATAAAAATAATCGGAAGCAAGCGGATGATTTCGAAAAAATTTTTAAAATGATTAGTTATTATTCTAAGATCGATGTAATGTTCGATATATATGTATATTTTAAGATATTTCAGTTTAGGTTCTTTAGGGAGATCTTTTTTGAGGAGTGTTATTTTCATGTGGTGGTTTATTGTCAGAAATCGTGGGGGTTCGGTGATATTATGTATGGAATTAAGAATAAATTAATTATGGATCGATTTTATCCAGAGGAGAATATCTTTTTTGTTGTGAGAACTGAGGAAGATGGTAAGTTAATTAATGCTTCGTTGGTTAAACAGGGGAAGGCATTTAGGATTTTTATTTTGGAGGAGTATATATTGGAGTGTAAGAAGAGTGAGAGGATGGCTATGTGTCCGAAACAGATTTATGTTGGGGCTGTGGGAGCCAATCAGAAAAGATTTGATGATATTCCGGGGAAGAAAGTGGTGATATTTCTGGATGAATATAATGGTTGGCGTGTTGGGGTACCAGATGTGGTAGTTGAGGATAGATTAGAATCGGTTTTTAGAGATTTGCGGAGAATAGAAGATAGGATGATTGGGAAGAAATGTTGGATTAAGAGCAAATATGTTATTAATCAATCTGTTGTGGATAAAAACATATATGTGTCTGTGAATACTGATGAGGCGACTAGATATGTGAATATTGATTACGTTAATGATATGGGGAATGTTGAGAGGCTTATTTGGTCCGCTAGGGGCAGGAAAGAGAGCTTTGATTGTTTAGCCAAGGATATAGATTTAGATGAAGTTTATTGTTTGACAACTAGTGTTGATATAACAAGGTTGATGACAGAAGGAATAAATTTGGGGCTTGATTGCGGAGATTTTGTGAAAGAAATATTAATAATGTTTTTGAAGAAAAGTGCGAATTCGAATAATTTTCTGTTTCGAGATTGTAGGTATGTTTTGAATCCGATTTATGATGCATATGTTATTGTTAAGGAGGTTTGGAAGAGGAGTGATGTTGTTCGTGTTCGGGAACGGGGGCGTGTGATAGGTGAATTGAAAACGAAAGATGAGTGTCGGGTAGCAATGCTTGGGGAGTGTGAAGTGTGTTCATGCAGATCATGTGTTGCAGCGGAACATGCGGGTCGATTGCGTGTTCCGATATTCACACAATCGCTGCCGCGTAAAATAGACATGCGTTGGTTAGACAATGAACAAACATTACCTCTAGCGGGATCCGCAGGAATCGGATTGAATAAACATAAATACCCATGCTCAGGCATTCATCTAGAAATAAACATTCCAACCGAACTAAAGGATACAAAATTAATGTCCTATTTGGCCTATTTAAAAGAAACGAAAGGCGATAATTTCTATTTCGCTTACAATTCGGATTCAGCGGAAAATAATTATTCATATTTGTCAAAATTTATCGAAACAATTTGTCATTCACGGTGTGATCAGGATCGGTGGATTAATATTATGCTTATTTCACGTGATTGTTATTTTCCGTCGGATAACACCTTGGAGTTCCAGGATATAAAACTTTATGAATTTCAAAAAGTGAAATTACGGATTTTTATTAATGAATCGATTATTCATGATGATATGATTTATATGATGGCTGTGAGTCAAGATTTGATTTTTGTTTCGGGTGATCAGAGTTTTGCTGAGGTGATTGCGTTATGTCGTAAGGGGATAATAAAAATACTATTTTATCAAGTGCAGCTGTGGAAAATGGATTTGGTTCGAGAATATCGTAATGTAGTACATTATATTTGGGGGGATGAAGAACCATTGTTGAAAAAATTTATTGACTTGGTATTTAGCAAAATTCCATGTACGACAACTTTAGTCGATTTAATTAAATATAAAAAGGTTCAACTGTTAGAACAATCGGGAATTTTATATAATAAAATTGTGGAGATATTTAATTTTGAAGATGCGTTGATATCGTGGGTGAATTCTATCAATATGAAATTATTTTTTTCAACGCATCCTTTGGCGGAGATTTTCTTTTTATAATTCAAAATTTTCTTAATTTTCTAATTTTACTCCAGTACCACCAATTACGTTGTTCTTTCGGTAATGCAGGATTTCGAGCCTGGGCGATCGCTGCAGAAAAAACATCTTCAACGCATGGATCCAACTTTTGACCAATAATTTTAGATAATTTTACATAAAGAGAACGAGCATTCTTTTTCTTCAATTGTGAAACAGTTTTTATTCCCAATAAAGCAAAATCGCGTAATGTTGCTTCTCCAACAGAATATAAATCTTTCAATTCAATTTTTCTTTTCATATTCTTAAAAATAGATATTAAAAAAGTTGAAAAATCATTATTTTGGATTGTCGAAATTGAATATTGATTTTTATCATTAGAGACAATGCTGAGATCACTTGGTGTTGTTGGAAAATTCAGGATGGTTGGCCGAACATTCTCTAGTAAAGCGGTGGGTGATAAACCAAATTTTTTGGGTAGTGCTGCAGAAAAGAAATTAATTACCATAGCTCCATTTTTACGGAATATAATATCCGGAGCCGATAATACAACGGTAAGATTAAAGAGCAGATCTATGCATGAAGATGAACTATCGGTAGAAGTTCAATTCTCAAAACCGCTTTATCCAACTTCTATTGATTCTTCAGGGGAAATTGATATTGCATCATTCATTAGAACGAATATTCCACAAGAAGAAAGAGTATCATTTGATATAATGGCCTTTTTCGATAAAAATTCAAAAGACCGATATGGTACTATTAAGGGTCATCTGAGATTTAATCTAATTAATAAAAATTTAGCTTACCTTATGAAAGAGGCTGAGGAAGCTAGCTGATGGGGGAAAAATTGATATAGTGATTATATTGTTTGATGGTTTATATTGGTTTATCATTACTTTTCCGTAATGGCTGCTGCTGTTAGTCTTTTAGACACGGAGGTTGCGATTGGGCAACCACATACTGTTGAATGGAAGACGCGGGATAAATTACTCGAAGTTGCAAGTCGATCAGCTTTTCGATCGGATGTTTATATGGGTTATTATCGATCAGCGGGTTTTGACAAAAAAAAGCCATATTATCTTGATTGGGAATCACGAGATGTGCACGAGCTTCTTAATGCTCTCCGTGATACATCTGTATTGGATCGAGAGAAACTGTCTAAGAATGCCTGTGGGTTGGCTGAGTTTTTGATGGTAGATTTTGAAAGTTATCAAAAGAAAATTGAATTAGAGAAGCAATCTTATGTGGATATGTTGACAACAATCGCAGTTGCAGTTATGGCGCGGTCTAGCCTTTATAAGTGTATAGCTTTTATTCCTGAGCATCAAGAGATGTTTAATTGCGTAAAATTAATTCCTGAAGCATATTCTATCGAGAAGATGTTTAAATACTCCCATAATGTACCATTAATGCAAGAGGAACGCTATAAATGGGAATGGGTGCGATGTGAACATAGAATCCTCGGACTCTATATGGCAAGAAATCGTTTAGAAGCAATGTGAAACATTGCCGAGCGAAGCGAGAACTCGAAGAGTTGCATGGTAAGAAATCGTTTAGAAGCAATGTGAAACATTGCCGAACGAAGGGATGATATTATTATTATCACATTATATATATATATATATATAAATGATCAAAAGAAATGAAGATGATATAAGCTCCGTTGCACTTATTATTAAACCACAAGTTGACAATTGCCTGACAATTGTGGATGAATCAAGTGGCATAGCAGTTAGCGAATTTAAAAATGATATTTATATCGCATACAATGGAGCGGATGAATTTCCCGTCAGTAGTTTAACGCTATATAGAGAAATTAAAGGATGTGTGTCGAAGTGTCCATGCGATAAAATTAAAATAAAAAATCTTTCTACTATGGCAATAAAATTAATTGATGTTATAGGATTTGAAGATCATCCAGATGTGATATTATCAGGCGAGCAGGTAGTCATAAAAAATGAAACGAATAATAAATGTAAACCGATAACAGTTATAAGTGTTAATCGAAGTAGTTCTTCATCGACGATTACATTTACCTATAATGGACCCACAAATATTAAGCAGTTTACAAAAATAACTTCACCCACAATGTGGTTACAAGCTGGAACCACGGTGGCTCTTCCAGGTATTGTTGAAAACCTTCGACCCTTGAACACAAATATGGACATAACGTTAACGATAATGTCCTCTGGTGGAAACATAAATGGAAAATTCACAATACCAAAATTACCGAACACTATCCCAGCAGTATATTCTATGAATAATCAACCGAGAGAATTCAATAATGGAACTACTGTGATTACTGGTTTTGTTACAGCAAAGTTTACTTTTCAACTTCTTGGAGATTTTTTTATATGTGACTCTCTAGTAATTAGCTTCTAATCTATGTTAGTGGACTATGACCACGATGTTTAAAATTGATTTAATTACTAATAAAGAACTATTATATCTATCAATGACAATCAAATGGACAATGGAGAATATAGAATTAGCTCTTAATCAAAGTCATGATGGTTCAATAGCATTATCGATTGCCCCTGAACGTACTAAAATTTCTGCTGATGTTCTGTATGCAATCCATGGAACAATTGAAGGACAGCGTATAGAAATCTGTAGAAATTCTTCATTGAAACAAATCAACGATATATTTTTGAATTTAACAGATAAATATTCTATAAATTATATCTTCGCAGCTTTTTTTGAAATCTCGTCTCCTTTCCTTTCACTTTTGGAGTGTTGTACGAAAATTACAAAACTGGCAATTTCAGGTTGCACATCGTGTTTTAATATTAAAAAAATATTATTAAAAAGCCATATTAAACATTTGTCGTTAACTTCAACTAGTATTTCTTGTGATGATTTGGGATATATATTAGAAAAGGGTATATGTTCATTAGAACTTCGAAAAATATCATTGGTGTCTGCCACAGAGGGTCTAATCTTTAAAGGAACATCCAATGATCATTCACCAGATAAATATCAACCCACAGCTGAAGAATTTAGCAACTTAGTTGACAAATTCTCATCATCAGAAATAACTTCGATTGATTTTTCTGATTCTGATAATAAATTTCCTGAAATATTATTCAGTAGTACTAATACTTCCCTAAAAAATCTCTATTATACGCCCATCCGTCCATATCGATTGATAATACCAGAGTCAATGTATCCGCTCTTCGAGAAATTTATATCTAAGCATCCAAATCTAAGAGACCTACGTACATCAGAAAGCATAGTATCAAGAATTGTTGCCGGTTTGTTAGCATCTCCTGAGTTAGAACGAATTGAGTTAAATATTAACTCAACTTACAGTGGAGAAAAAAAAAACAATTTTGCCTCACTGAGCGAATTAATCAAAAAGACTAAAAAAATCAAGGATTTCACACTGATTCATAGAATAAGTCCAATGGCTCTAATAGAAGGCCCACCATATCCAAATGTCAATTCCTTAACGAAAATTTTTGACGCAATAACCGAAAATGATTCCATAGAATTGTTCGATTGCAGTGTCCATTCATTTGATGATATCATAGATTTTATAAAGAAAGTCCCTTATACATCGAAATCTCTTCTGAAAGCAACATTGCGATATGCATATTGTCCCAGAGAAAATGAAAATCTCGAATCTGAAATATTTAACACTAAATATAATAATTATCAACGAATGATAGATAAACTCATCGAAGAGAAAAACTATTCGATGTAATCATTTATGGTGGTTGGTGAAGGCAATCTTTTATTTTTTTCCAGTGTTTTATTTTTATAGAGATCTAACATTTCCAAATTTGCTAAACTTATTATCGCTGCTTCAGTTATTTTAGAGTTGTTTGACAAATTCAATATCCGTAGGTGAAGGAGAAATTTAATGCTTGTGTCAGTTATTCGAATATTATGGGTTAAATTTAAATATGTTAGTGACTGAATGTGCATCAAACTTTCATCTGTTATTATATCATTATGGGCTAAATCTAACGCGGTTAAATTTTTACAGTGGCTTAGTCCATTGTCAGAAATACATAGGTTTCTTTTTAATTTTAACATTTTAAGATTCGCCGCTATTGAGATCAGTCCTTGATCGGTGATATTATCGTTGTGATGGATCGATAAAGATGTCAAAGATACCAGTCCCCGTAATGCCAAATCAGTTATTTTAGCATTTCCATCAATGTTTAATGCAGTCAAATTGGTCATTTGGATTAAAGTATCGTCAAATATATTCGGATTTTCCTCCAGTAGTAGTGTCTTCAGAGTGGATTTGACGCTGAGTAAACCCACGGACGAAATATATTTATTTTTATTTAGATATAATTTTTCTAAAGAACTCAATGTGCTCAAGGCATTGTTTGTAATCTGCGCTCCGCTCTGGGTTAAATCTAAAGAGGTTAGAAGGGACAGGGAGTGTAATCCTTTATCGGTGATTAAAAGATTATCGCGTAACGACAATATTCGTAGGTTCTTGCCTATTGATTCGAGACATTTATCGCTGATATTGGTATTTGAGTCTAAATCCAAAGATGTCAAACCCGGTAAAAATGCTAAACTGTGAGAAGTTACGAAATTATTGGAAAAGAGATTCAATGATGTCACACGTGGTAATAATTTGATATCATCATCTGTTAAGATATTTGGATAATCGAAACATAATTTTACATTTTTGATACATGCCATCAGTATCTCTGCTCTAAGGCGCGTGGAGACAGCTATGCTTATCGGTTTTGTTTTATAATATACCTCTCTCTTCACCCAATCATTTAATTTCGATAATTTTAATAAGTCATCGATTTGCAAATATTCTGTAAGCACGAAAAAAGGGATATTTTCGAATGATGTGAGATCACCCATATGTGTTGTTTCACTAATATTTATCTTGGGAGCAATACATTCTATTTTCAATATTAAATGAACCCAACCGCTTTGATCATGATTTTATCCCAAATCGCATCATATATTTTTTTTCTATCGGGTGACCACGTTTGTTTTATACTGATGGCAATTTTATTTATTTCAAACAATCTAGTAAGAACATAACGCATATTCAAAAAATCGTTATGGGGATAGAGTTCTCGAAAGCATCTACGTACAACGGCATAATCGGCGATTATTTTGTCCTTCATTTGTTGTGATATGATGTAACCATTCAACCTCATCCAGATAGACGCAATATAATCATAATACTCTCTACGGTCCAACGATTTAAACAATAGCGCAATATCATCTGTGGATACAACCCTAAGAGCGATTTCTCTTTTATCCAATTCTCTCTTCGTGAATTGATAAATATCTTCTGGAACGGTGGTGGGATCAAATGATTCCAATAGATATTTAAAATGTTGTTGCATGATTGATTTAATCTGTTAATATGGCTTTATATGTCGATCGCCGCCCGCTTTCAATGTTTTTCTCCAAGGGGAGGATATAGCATGAAAATAATTATTTACGGTGGTAAAGGATGGATTGGTGATCAGTTAGTTAAATTATTAAATAATCACGAGATTCATTATGGAAGTTCTAGAGTGGATGATACCGGATCAGTTGAGAGAGAGATTATAGAAATAAATCCGACACACATCATTTGCACTATAGGAAGAACACACGGGACTGATAATAATAAAATATATCCAACCATTGATTATTTGGAAATTCCAGGGAAATTAAGGGAGAATATTAAGGATAATCTATTTGCTCCGATGGTTTTGGCTATTTTGTGTGTTAAGTATAATGTTCATCTTACGTATATGGGAACAGGTTGCATTTTTGAATATGATAAGGATCATCCATTTGGTCAGGAAATAAACGGTTTCACTGAAGGCAGTAAACCAAATTTTTTTAATTCGTCTTATTCGATTGTTAAGGGATTTACTGATGAGTTGATGCATTTGTTCGAATTGAATGTTTTAAATGTAAGAATTAGGATGCCGATAACTGATACATATAATGGACGAAATTTTATCACGAAAATAATAAAATATGAGAAAATATGTTCTGTTCCAAATTCTATGACTGTTTTGCCAGAATTATTGCCATATTTGGTTGACATGATTGAACGTAAGGTGGTAGGAACAATTAATCTTGTGAATCCGGGATTGATCTCGCATGATGAAATATTGATGATGTATAAAGAAATAGTTTCTCCTTCGTTTGAATGGAAAAATTTTTCTGTTCAGGAACAAAGTAAAATATTGGCAGCTGGGCGATCGAATAATTATTTGAGTACGGATAAATTGGAACATATGTATCCATCTGTAAAAAATATAAAGGACGCCGTACGTGATGTGTTATATCAGATG
>Ga0207047_1187_pt1 | contig 14706 bp, 10 predicted proteins | sample Alteio_BWMinCont_67_FD_153302 | JGI IMG/M metagenome (GOLD analysis project Ga0207047, IMG submission 153302) | Enriched cells from forest soil in Barre Woods Harvard Forest LTER site, Petersham, Massachusetts, United States -... | ecosystem: Environmental > Terrestrial > Soil > Temperate forest >...
TCTCGCCGCAAGCAAGACCAGCGACGCTTCCGCCGCCTGCCGGCGCGCTTCGATCTCTTGATGTCCGGCTTCGGCGCGTTCTTGCCGGCCCTCACGATCGATTTCGAAAAAACGGATGAGCCACGGCAACGAAAGCCCTTGCAAGATCAGCGTGCTGACGATCACGCAGAACGTCAGATAAATCATGAGGTCGCGCTGAGGGAACGGCAGATGCGCGCTCGTCATTAAAGGAATCGACAACGCGGCCGCGAGCGAGATGGCGCCGCGCATGCCGCTCCACGACACGATGAAGATCCGCTGCCAGCGCGGATTCGGTTCGCCGGCGCGCATCGACACGCAAAACATTTTTTGAACGCGGGCCACCGAAAACACCCAAAGGATACGGACCACGATCACGACCACGCTGATGCCGACTCCGTATTCGAAAAGCAGCAAGTGGTCGGTGTGGCTTAACGGATGAAGAATGCGATGGAGCTGCATTCCCGCGATGAGAAACAACAGCCCGTCCAAGACGAATTCGATGATTTGCCAAATGGGAACGAGTTGGAGGCGGGTCGTCGCGCGAACCAAATGCGAATTCATGTAACTCACGTAGAGTCCGGCCGCGACCGTCGCCAAAACTCCCGTGCCTCCCAGCAAGTCCGCCGGCAGGTAAGCGACGAACGGCGTCAACAGCGAAAGGCTGATTTCGAGCGGCGTGCTGCGCATCGCGCGGCGGATTCTCAACATTGTCCATCCGACCAGGAGCCCCCACGCTATTTCACCGCAAACCACGAGCGCGAAGCTGGACGCCGCTTTCATCAATGAGAACGAGTGCGTCACGACGGCGAGGGCGGCGAACCGATACACGGTGAGCGCCGTGGCGTCATTGACCAACCCTTCACCTTCGAGAATGGTTGAAAGGCCTTTTGGAATCGCCAGCCGCCGCGCGATGCTGATCGCCGCCACTTCATCGGGCGGAGACACGATCGCGCCGAGAACAAACGCCGCGGCCCAGCTGAAATTCGGGATAACGGCATGAACCGCGATCGCCACGACCGCGATCGTGAACAGCACGCATCCGACGGACAACAACGTGATCGGCTGAAGATTTTTTCGAAACTCAACCCACGATCCGAGCGCCGATCCGGCATAGACCAAGAGCGGCAGAAAAACATAGAGAACCAAATCCGGATCGAGCGTGACACGGGGAAACCGCGGAAGAAAACCCAGCAAGATGCCGGCCGGAAGAAGCAAAAACGGCGATGGCAGCTCCACGCGGCCGGCCAGCGCCTCCAAGGCGACGACGGCGCAGAGAAGAACCAAAACAATTTCAAACGAATGGATCATGCGCGACAGATTAATACAAAACGAGATTCAATAAGACGAGAGATCCAAACGTTTGACATCAAGCCAGAGTTATTTTTTCCCGGGATCTTTTAAAAGATTACGATTTGGATTGGCTTTTCAACTTCCAGCCGGGCCGGACAAAATGGCAGGTGTATCCATTGGGATATTTCTGGAGATAATCCTGGTGGTCCTCTTCGGCGACCCAGAAATCCGAGGCGGGTTTGACCTCGGTCACGATCGGGCCGGGCCATTTTTTGGACGCCGTGATCTCGGCGATGATTCTTTCCGCGGTTTTCTTCTGTTCTTCGTTCGCGTAAAAAATCGCGGACCGATAAGACGGTCCCATGTCGTTGCCCTGACGGTTGCGCGTGCTCGGGTCGTGGATCTGGAAGAAAAATTCAAGCAGCGAGCGATACGAGATCCGCGCCGGATCAAACTCCACCTCAATCGCTTCGGCGTGCGTTCCGTGATTGCGATACGTCGCGTTTTTAACGTCGCCGCCCGCGTATCCGACTTCCGTCGACAAAACGCCCGGAAGGCCGCGGATCAACTCTTCCATTCCCCAAAAACAACCGCCGGCCAAAATCGCTTTTTCCATTGTGCGCTCCTTCATGCTGCTCTACGATTCGCAGGCTTAGAGCCACACAAATTCTACCTTAAACGTACAAGTTCTAACTTCATTACTCCTATTGAGGCTCGATCAATAATTTAAAGATTTGATGGCCTTCGGCTTTCCTATAGGGATAAATTCCTGGAGGAAGAAAATTCCCGTGGTCATCTTTTCCATCCCAGAGGCTGGTTTCATTGCTGCCATGCACCGTCACGAGCGCGGTTCCGAAGCGGTTAAAAATCGTGACGGAATCGGTGTTATAGAAAACCGCCTGCTTCCCTTTGCCGCGGTCAACCACATTGAGATCTTTTTTCTCGTTGGCCGCGCTTCCTGGTGGCTGCTGGCTTGGAGGCTGATTGTCGTCCGGAGGATTTACGGTGATCGTTACATCCGAACTCGTTGTCAATGCACCATCGCTTGCCGACAAGTTCAAATCGTAGACTCCCGGAACGCTGAATTGTGCCGTCGACTGTAAAGAAGAAGGATCGCTGAATGTGACCGCGCCAGGCCCGCTGAGCACACTCCATTGAACACTTAATTTGCCGGGAGGGTTGGGCAACCCGTCATCTGTGGCCGAACCGTTGAGGCTGGCAGTAGCGGGCAGCTGTATGGTTTGGTTTGTGCCGGCATTGACCACGGGCGGTTGATTTTGGGAAGGAGGATTAACCGTGATTGTTACATCCGAACTCGTTGTCAATGCACCATCGCTTGCCGACAAGTGCAAGTCGTAGACTCCCGGAACGCTGAATTGTGCTGTGGTCTGTAGAGAAGACGCATCGCTGAATGTGACCGCTCCGGGGCCGCTGAGCACACTCCATTGAACACTTAATTTGCCGGGGGGGTTGGGCAACCCGTCATCCGTGGCCGAACCATTGAGGAGGGCCAAAGCAGGCAGTTTTATGGTTTGGTTAATGCCGGCATTGACCACGGGCGGTTGATTTTGGGGAGGAGGTTGTATTGAAGCGGCCAATTGTCGGATCTCGTCGGCGGAAAAAGCACGATTGTAAATTCGAACGTCATCAAGAGAGCCATTGAAATAATAGCCGCTGGTATAATTGGCGCCGCCGGCGAATCGTCCTATTTCAATCAATCCATTGCCGTTCCCGAGCGCTGTGACCTCACCGCTGCTCACCTGAATTCCATCAACATACACAACCGCGTGTGTGCCCTGCTGGGTTGCGGCAAAGTGATGCCAGGCTCCGGCGGACGGTCTCGCGGCATCAACCTCACTGGTCTGATCTCCCCCTCGCCACTTAAGAATTCCATATTCAAAGAACAGTTCCCACGAAGCGTTGACCGGCTCCTTCTCCACCAACATCGCTGATTGATTAAAATCAGAACTATAGGCCCACACAGAGACGGTAATATCACTGGGAACACTGATGGTGGGAGCTTCGATATACTGATTGCTCCCATTAAAAACATAACATTCCGGATCCGCAAATAACACCGGCGCAACCGAAGATGAGGGAAGGGGGTTGTTATAATAAATGCCGTTAAACCCATTGCCAGAAGAGTCGAGCGCAACGGATCCAGAAGGTTCATCCAATTTCCAATACCCCACCAACTCAACCGGCATTATCGTGGCACTCACAATAACACTCGTAACACTTCCTCCAGCGCGTGAGACCACACATCTAAATTGGACGCCTTGATCCTGCAGGCTAAGTGCATTGGTGACGTAGGTGGGTGCATTCATCCCCACATTGGCCCAATTTTGCCCCCCGTTGTTGCTCTGTTGCCATTGATAGGTCAGCGGCGCAACACCGTTTGCGGTCAAAGTGAAACTCGCAGATTGCCCCACCTTCACAATTTGGTTCTGGGGTTGCGATAGAATAAGGGGAGGAGAATTGAGCGCGGCCAGATCCGCCACATCTTTATCCGAAAGAGCCCGGTTGTACACCTGCACTTCATCCAATGAACTCTCCCCGCCATTGCCCTGAAAAACACCAATCCTGGCCGTCGAACCAACAGTGGACGGCGTCAGCGCAGCGGAAACACTTTGTTGGAATAGGCCATCGCAATATATTTTTGCGCTGGCGCCATCGAAGACACCGGCGATGTGATGCCAAAGTCCGTCATTGACCAAACCACGCGGGAAAGAAGGGCCGGCTGATATTCCATTGGCAAGAGTTTGAAAAGTAATCTGACCGGCTCCATCATCCTTGAGGGTCCACCCGGAAACGGCGCTGGAGTTGTCTACGAGCAAGCTCGGGGCATTGTTATTGAGTCCCATCGTCTTGATCCACAAAGCCACGCTGACCAACGGAGAGCTCAGACTGGGAGTTACGTTCAGGGATACGAAGTCGTCCTTGCCGTTGAAAGAAAGTCTACGGGCATCGGCAAACGACACGGGAGGAGGAAGAATGTTGACAACGAATCCATAAGGGTCTACAAACTTATTTAAATTTCCTGTGTTTCCATATCCCGAAGAATCCTGAGCACTGATCCAGGAAACATCATCAAACTTCCAGTAGCCCACCAAACCCGCGCTGTCGCTGGGAAGAACAGTCTGCGTGACGAGTGCACTGGTGATGCTTCCTGCATTATTGGAAATCGTACATTGGTACTGGGTTTCGCTGTCGGACACATTCAAAATTCCCGTGGTCAACGTGGGTGAGCTGCCCACCACAGTCCACGTCAGCCCATTATCCGAACTCTTTTCCCATTGGTACGACAGGGGATCCATGCCCGCTGCGGTTATTGAAAAATGGGCTGTTTGTCCAACACTCACAGTGGCATTCTGAGGCTGCGTGGTGATCGACGGGGCGCGTGTTCCGCTGGCCGCCAAGGCTTGAATTTCGAGATCGGAAAGAGCTCGATTATAAACGCGAACATCATCCATCTCTCTTATGGCCGGACTGCCCAAGAAGGCGCCGATGGTCATCGTTGTCGCAGTGATGGGTCCCATCGTGGCGCCATAGACACTATTTTGTAAGGCTCCGTCCACGTAGGTTTTCATGTTGGTTCCATCATAGACTCCGGTCAGATGGTGCCACCCGCCGTCATTGATCAAACTTTTGGGAATGAGCACATCAAGAAACTTCCCGTCATTCAACGTTTCGAAGGTCACGGAATCCCCATTCCATCGCCGGTACCAAAAACGCCAGCCGTTTTTTCCGTCGGTGGCGTTCACAAAAAATGTGTCGTCGTTCCACGAGCTCAATCCCGGCACTTTCAGCCAAAACGCCACCGTCACCAGTGAGGTTTGGAGACTCGGCGTGATCGGAACAGAAACAGAATCGCCCAACCCATCGAAAGCAAGGCTCCCTGTATCGGGATAAGGCGTCGGGGCCGCATCCGTGTTGAAACCAAAAGGAGCTTGGAAGTTATTCAATGTTCCGTCATTGCCTTGGCCTGAAGAATCGGCAGCGACGGTTCCCGACGTTTCGTCAAACTTCCAATAACCGACCAATCCGTTTCCGCTGCTGTCCAATGGCATTACAAACAAGTTGACGGAATTGCTGACAACAGTTCCGACCGCATTTGAGACCGCGCATTTGAACTGATAAACGCCGTTGTCAGATAAGTTGACCGAGTCCGTGGTGTAGGTTGGGGAATCACTTCCCACATTATTCCAGGTTTGTCCCCCATCCCCGCTTCGCATCCATTGATAAGAGCGAGGCGGAGTTCCATCGACGGTCACTGAAAATATTGCGCGTTGGCCGGCGAAGACCGTCTGATCGCTAGGCGGTGTAACGAACGAGGGCGCGACCAGACCGGAATTGACGGTGAGCAATGCGTTGTTGGAAATCGCCGTCGCGCTGGTGTTGAAAACCATGCAGCGGTAGAGTTGACCACTTTGAGGCGTGGAGGCATTAAAGGAAAAATGATCCGACGTGCCGCCGGCGTCTACAAATGTTTTTCCGGAATCATTGCTCACCTGCCAATCGTAAGAAAGCGGTCCTGTGCCGGAAGCGCTGATTGAAAAAGTGGCATTCTGACTGGCCACGACTGTTTGGTCGGTGGGTTGCGCGTTAATATAGGGACCGCCAATCGGACCTTCGTTGAGATAGTCCAAGAGTCCGCTGTACTTTTGGGCTTGCTCCGGAGGCTGATCATAAGATGTCATGAAGCCCCAGTAACCATATTGATCGCTCCAAGTGCCATCGAGAGTAAAGGCATTCCATAAACTCACACCGTGCCCCGAGGAATCTTGTCCCAGCGCATTCCAACGATTCAGGTTATAGGTGACCAATGACCGCATGCCGGGATCGTTGCAGAGAGCTTTGAGTTTGGCCGACCGGGCCGGCGTAGCGTCCCCTCCCAAAACAAACCCTGTTCCACCTTCATAGGCGACGAGACTTAAGCCCCGCGCTTGAGCATTCGCAAGATTAACGGCAGTCATCGTCTTATTGTTGGCATCCATATCCGATTTGATTTCATTGACGAGCTGAGGAATGCTCTTGGTATCGAGATCGGTTTGGAAGTAATAACCGAAATAGTCGGCGATGGCCAATACATCCGCATAGTCTGATGCCGGATGATTGTTCATGGGCTCCCCAGCGAAATTCTTGCCGAAATCCATGACGGAGACGCCAGAACCGGATGACGCCTCCTGTGCCCCGAGAATTCGAACCAAGCGGCTGCTTTGCCGGTCCGCCCTCAAATGCGGCTCTCCAAAAACATCGTCCCAAATCTTATGGATTTGCGTGGCTCGATATCCTTCGTATTCATAGGCTCCCCCAATTCCGAGGTAGGAGCCCATCGCCGCGCTTCCATTGAATCCAGGATAATAATAGTTCCAAGTTTCATTGGAGAATTGAACATAGATCTTCAGATTGGGATTCAGTGTGTTCTTGACCAGAGTTGCGAACTGCTGAATGTAATCGTCAGAAGCCAGAGTGGGCATCGTGAACCAAGGAGAAACATTCGTTTGGTTGCAGAGCGCGATCATGTATTCAATGGGAATCCCATCAGCAGATCCGCCGATACTCGACGTCGAAGCTCGTTCGGACCATTCGTGCACAAAAAACTGCATTGAATACCAATTGCCGGTTTTCAGCGGCGGGTTCCAAGGCGGAGAAACAGTGGCCGTGTGAGAAGCTCCATCGTATCCTGTGATCAGTTGGCGTTGATATCCGCTGTCAGAACCCGTGATAAAAACTTGGCCTTTGTAGAAATCATCCACATTGCTGGGATTGGTGGTGGGGTCCAACGTCAACGTGTTCGCTCCGGCTGCGGCGACGGTTCCAGCAATGGTGGGGCCGGATGCAGCAGAAGACCAAGTCATAAATCGGATGGCACTAAAGTGGGCGACTTGACTTGCAAACACCGGATTGAAGGGTTCCGTCACAAAATCGTTTTCATACAGAGCCGGAACGATGCGGAAATTGCGAGGATGGTTATCTGAATTGAAGGACAAAATATTCAATTCCATGCCGCCCGATGGATTGTTGACGGTAAAGGTCATCCTGCCATTGCCTCCTTGTAAATTGGTGGCGTCCCCCTGCACGGAGAAGGTGCCTTCTCCGTCATAGAGAAAAACATAGTCTCCAGAGGGGTAGTGACCGCCGTTGAGCACCATCGGCATTTGGTACCAATGACCGGGAGCTAAGGGGGTAATGGGATAACCGTCCACGTCCTTGGAAAAAGGGTCTCCCGTTCCGAACCAGCCGGAGGTGGCTGTTTGGACGCTCCAAGTACCGAGGTTCATAAGCCATATGTTTTTAAACGGACAGGAAGGGTCGTAGTAATTAAAATAGTCCAGATTGACCCCCACCGGCGCATTGGAATTGGCCGCATTGAGAACCAAATCGGAATTTCCCGCCATCAGCATCGCAACCAGGATGGCCAAGACACATAGGCTCTTTTTGATTGTTTTCAGAGAGCACTCCCCAAACTAAACATGAACGGGTATTCACATAAGTGTTTCAGGAATACCCGTTCATCGCCAATTGAAATGCACCATATGTGCCAACTTCATGAAAACATCACATGGCACATGAGCCTCGGACAAACACATTCAGAAAACATGGCCTCAGCAGCGGCAAAACATCCCGTGAAATCGGTTAAAATCTCCGGTCAATTCCTTCATATTGATAACTCAGCCCGGGCCGGAAATACTATCGGATGCATCGAAGAACCGTCAGGAACGGGCGTCTGGCCGGGCGGGTGTGTCTTGCCGTTTTAATCCTCGGTTTTGGAAGACGCGCCTGGGCTGGCGTCGCCGATGGTTCCGTGGCCGATCCGGAGGCTTCGACCCAGCGCCGGTTGGCTGTTGGAATCAACGATATGGGGGGCCAAGTGCGGCTTCATTTCAATCCCCATTGGGCCGCTGAGCTGCGGTTTCAAACGGGAACCGCTTCATCCGACGCCGGCACGGTGGGTTCTCTCACGGCGGGCATGCGAATTTACCGATTTTCTCAAGAACATCGGCGTTGCCGCTTCTATGGGGGCTTTGAGGGTGATTACGCCCAAACCACGCTCCGTTCCGTCAATTCGAACATTGCCCTGGGATCCGGTTTTGGAAATACGTCCGGGTACGCCGCAGGAGGGTTTGGGGGAATGGAATACCGCATCGTGAAACGACTCTATCTCGACCTGGACATGGGCCCTTATTTCATCAGCCTTAAAGAGAAGCTCACAGGCGTATCCGAGACCACTCCGGACGTGGTCGTTAACGCGGCCTTGTGTTTTTATGCATTCTGATCGGAAATTCGAACTCATCATGGTGGCTCTCGTGTTGTTCGCCCTTCCCAGGAGAGCCGAACCCGACCCCTATCTCGGATTGGGATCGGCGGTCGCCCATCGGGGCGCTCAACTCGTCAATAAAGCGCTCAACACCCAGGTCACAACCCAACACTCCACAGGGTTGAAAGGACCCATCGTATTCACCAACGCCCCCATCGATTTGCCCACGGTGGATTTCTTGGAGCCGCTCGGAAACCTCAACCCCCCGGGGCACACCTTTCCCACCGACCATATTTATTTTTACTACGTGAATCTCGGTTTTCCTGCGGTGATCAACCCGATCACCACCGTGAACCCCACCAATTGCAAATCGGGATGCCCCGTTTATGCGCCGGCGGACGGATACTTAAGCAACATCAGGTTGTCATCCGACAATGGCGGAACGCCCAACCAATACAACGTGACCTTCACACACACGGATACTTTTTCCAGCTATCTGGACCATCTCACCACGCTGGACCCTTCCATCCTGGCCCAAGCGGGCAGGATTAACCCCAGTGGAAACAACGGCGAATGGATACCGGTCAAAGCCGGAGAAGTGGTCGGCACGGTCGGAGGCGTCAGCGGTGAAAACGCCCTGGATTTTGGCGTCACCAATTTGCAAATAACCCAGCCGTTTATTAACCCCAGCCATTACGGTTTTGAGGCCAACTCCGACTCTCCGATCAAATACTACGCAGACCCCCTAAAATCCATGCTCTACGGAATGGTCGGCCGCCAAACGCCGGACCACTGGGGCAGAGATGAAAAAGATGGGATCTTTTGCTACGACCTGCCGAATACCGTATTGGGGAATTGGGCCATCCAAGGCTCCGACCCCAACTGGACCAATCCCGACTCCTGGTCCCAGCAATTGTCGTTTTCCTACGACTCCAACTACTCCTCGCAAATGCGAATTACCTTCGGCGGAGAATCCGGGGTTCATCCATTCGGCGTCATCGGCGCTTGGATGGTCCAGCCGGGCGCATTGGCCTTCGAAAGCGTAACGGCCATAACCGGCGCTTATGGATATCAAATCTATGGGTGGGATCCCAACACCGGCAACATCGACCTCAACTCCGGCATCAACGGCTCGACCGGCCCCAAAGGCCTGTTCATGATCCAACTCATCGACAACAACACCTTAAAAGCCGAATACTTTGCATTTACCGCCGCCGTTACCACGCTTCCTTTCGATTCCAACGCGGTTTATTACAACCGATAACCGATCGCAGAGAACCGCGTCAGATCACTCTCGCAACCCAACGCGGCCACTACTGCTTCGCGGTGGTTCTTAACGGGCTGCCTCTCAAAACATTTAATGAGCGCGCCTAAAGCAAATAAAAATTTTCACCTTGAGAGATGTCAACGAGTAAAATGACGACATGAACATCCTGATCCATTTTGTCCACCACGAATTACTAAATCCAACAACCGGATCTGGCGCTCTTTTTTATGGAGCGCTATTTTTCGTGATAGCCAGCGCCCTGGGAACATTCTTAAGAAGAGGCGTCAAGAAGCTGCTCAAACTCGATCTACATCGACATATCGATCGTACTTATGCGCTTTTCATAACTCCGTTGGTTCAAATCGCAATCTACGTTTTTTTTCTTAATCCTATATTTACATCTCATCCCCGAGCTCCATTCAATCGCGACCGCCCTTTTAACTGGCGTTAGCATTGTTTCCGTGGTATTTGGTTTGGCGGCGCAAAACACATTGGGCAATCTCGTGGCGGGAATCGCAGTGCTGTTATATCGACCATTTCAGGTAGGGGACACAATCCAAGTCGTGGCGCCCAGAGGAAATGAAATTGGAATCGTCGACAGCATATCGCTCGGATACACTATTCTTATCACATCCGATCACCGCCGTGTTATGGTGCCCAACAGCGCAGTCATGAATCAAACCACCGTTAATTTGACCAACGCGGACAAACTTCCATGAACGCAAACGGATCTCCGTATTCGACCTCAACGTGGACAAAGATCAAAAGCTGCCGCAAGTGGACGTTGTTACCCAGGGAACGATTTATTGTGATGGTGAACGTTGCTTCGGGCGGGTAGAGGCAAACTCCAAATGTGTTCAAACTGCTTTTCATAAGCATCGACGACAGTTTTCTCGTCCGTAAAAAAGGCGTTCTCGAAATTATTGCGCTCCGCATTTTCCGTCCAGTTAAAGGAACCGGTAAGAACTTGCCGGCCGTCAAATATGGCAAATTTATCGTGCATGATTCCCCGGCCTTTACCGGTTCGAATTTGAATCTCAACGCCGCTCTTTTTTAAGAAAGCATTTTCGTCATTCTTGTTGGAGCTTTGGATCTGGTCCCGAATTAACCTTATTTTTACGCCGCGTTCGGCTGCTTTTGCCAGCGCGTCGGCAATTTCTCCGGATGTGAAAGAATAGACAGCCACGTCAATTTCATGAAGAGAAAGGTTGATATGCTTTATTACCGCATCGGTAGCTCCGCCGTCTGGCGAGAAATAAATCTCCGAAGAAAAACAGACGCTCGGCAGCAATAAAATCAGGAAAGAGAGTTGCTTGAATTTCATGTATGCAAGGCTACATCATCTCCCCCAAGCCAACCCCACTGAAAGAATGGGCAGAAGGGGCTGGAAAGCCTTTGTAAAGGATCGTAAATTCTTGACCCACTAACAGTCGGTTAGCAGACTACCGAATAAAAATGTTGGAGATTAAGAAAATGGGTACTTGGTCGTTGAATTATAATGCAAACCGATAAAGTTACGCGTTGGAGCGTGGCACGAGAACAAGGAGAAGCGATGAAAAATACACGACAGGCAATAGCGATGGCAGGAGTGGCGATTTTTTTCGGAATTTCGCGGTTGGTGGCGGCCCCAATAGCCGTGAAACTTTACGCGTTGGATTGCGGCACAGTCGAAACAAAAGACATCGGTTTTTTTTCAGACACCGGAGATTACGACGGCAAGCCGGGAAAATTCGTGGATTCATGTTTTCTCATCGTGCATCCCAAGGGAATCCTTTTGTGGGATACCGGCTTGGGGGATAATCTTGTGGGGCATCCCGCGGAAATGCCGGCGGCGGGCGTCCGATTTTATGAGACGGTATCTCTCGCATCGCAATTGGCTCAACTGAAACTCGATCCGCAAGATATCACCTATCTCGGCATTTCGCATTCACATAAGGATCATACTGGGAACGCCGCGTTGTTCTTAAAATCCAAGTGGCTTATTCAACAGAAAGAAATCGATTGGGCCGCAGCGGCTTCGCCGACGGACTCCGCCGATGCGCAGCTACCGGCGTTGGCGAAGCAAGCCAACATTCATCCCATTTCCGGCGATTACGATGTGTTTGGAGACGGTTTGGTAAAAATTCTGACGACGCCGGGGCACACGCCAGGCCATCAATCGCTCAAGATAACGCTCGAGCATAGCGGCGTCGTCATCCTTTCGGGCGACCTTTATCACATGCGCGAAAATTTTGAACATCATCGCGTGCCGGTCTTTAACTCAAGCCGGGCGGAAACGCTCGCTTCCGAAGACCGAATCGATAAAATTCTGCAAAACACGCGCGGCCGATTGGTCATACAGCATGATTCCAGAGATTTTGAATCACTGCCGAAATTCCCAAATTATCTCGACTAACGTGTGCATTTTCAAATGGTTGCGGGGGTAGGATTTGAACCTACGACCTCGAGGTTATGAGCCTCGCGAGCTGAAGAGCGTATTTATTGGAAACGGAGCTCGCCGAAGAGAATCAATTTTTTCGGACAAAACCAAATTTTCGGGAAATCGCACTGATCGGTTCAATCAGCAACCGAAACTAAATCCAACTAAGTCATGCCTATTTTAATTAATGAAGTGAATTGACCATGGCGCGGATGTCGCGGTTCTCGAAAATGGGACCTTGGCGTTCATCTGTTTCCCGGACGGCAACATCCACCATGGCTCGGGCCAAGTCATCGGCCGCAATAAAAGGAAATGTTGGAAATAAAATTGGTGGCGCTATGAGTCAACTTTCAAGCGCTTCAGCCACCCTCCCCACCAGTGCTTCGCTTGGCGTCAGTGTCTTTTGTCCCTCTTTCCAATTGGCCGGGCACGCTTCGTTCGGATGTTTGGCCAAGTAAACATTCGCGTCGATTTTCCGGAGCAACTCTTCGGCGCTTCTCCCGACATTAAAAAAGTTGACTTCAGAGCCCGTCAACTTGCCGTCGGGACTTATGATGAACGTACCACGCAAAGAGAGCCCGGTGGCTTCATCGAGCACCCCAAACAAACGAGACACTTTTTGCGTCGTATCGGCTCCCATCAAATAACGCACATGCTGCAGAAGTTTCTCCTCGCGGCGCCAAGCCATGTGAACGAACTTGGTGTCCGTCGAAACCGAAATGACAATTGCTCCCGCTTTTTCTATCTGCGCGTTGATACGGGCAACATCCGCGAGTTCCGTTGGACATACAAACGTGTAATCCGCCGGATAAAAAACAAGAATCGTCCATTTTCCTTGCTTCTTCAACTCATCCAATGACACTTTCCCGAATTGAAATTGAGCGGGATCATAAACTTCCATTTCGAAATTGGGGACGTAATCCCCGACTTTTACTGCAACGATGTCTGACATATGCAAACTCCTCCTTGAATATGATGATTACCCGGCCTGAACCGGAAATTGAACTTCAAGCGACTCAAAGTAGCGCTCCGCTTGAATCGCAGCCATGCAACCTTGTCCGGCTGCAGTAATGGCTTGGCGATAAATCCGATCAACACAATCGCCCGCCGCAAATACGCCGGGCACGTTGGTATGCGTGTGTCCGTCCGTCAAAATGTATCCATCCTTTGCGAGATCAATCTGTCCTTGAAAAATCTCCGTGTTGGGCTGATGCCCGATGGCCACGAAAAGACCGTTCACGGGAATTTCTTCTCTTTGATCAGTTGCGATATTCCGAAGGACCAATCGATCGAGCAAAGAAGTTCCCCGCGCCTCTTCCAGCAGAAATGGCGTTTTCCAATTTATTTTGGGATTGGCTTTGGCTCTGTCCAACATAATGGAAGAAGCTCGGAACTCGTTTTGGCGATGGATGATCGTGACGGAGGATCCAAAACGGGTGAGAAAAATGGCCTCCTCCATAGCCGTATCTCCTCCACCAATCACAGCGAGTGGTTTATTTCGGAAAGTCGGCAGGGCTCCATCGCAAGTTGCGCAAGCCGACGTTCCTCTATTCCAAAACTTTTTTTCGGCATCGCTGTTTAATCTTTTCGCGGATGCGCCCGTGCTGATAATGACAGTGCGGGCCTCATACTCCTCATCGAGGGTCCAAATCTTAAAAGGTGCTTTGGAGAAATCCACCCGCTCCACATCTTTGTCGATGACATCCGCGCCAAACCGTATCGCCTGCTCCCGCAGTTTTTGCATAAGGTCAGAACCCTCAATCCCGTTTGGAAAGCCTGGGAAATTCTCGATCTCCGTTGTCGTCATGAGTTGTCCGCCGGAAGGTCCTCCTTTCATAAACCCCCCGAGCACCAAAGGATGTCTATTGGCGCGCGCCGCGTAGAGAGCCGCGGTGTAACCCGACGGCCCCGAACCAATGATAATGATGTCTTGTGTTTCCATCGTCTATAGATCCTCCTTTGTTTTTTACTTCAGTATTTATAACAACGACGACGTCATTGTTCCAATCGATTGTTTCTATCTGTATAATAGGTTTTACCTATGGAGATCCATCAGCTTCGATATTTTGTCGCCTTGGCAAGGGAAAGACATTTTCAGAAAGCGGCGAACGCCGTTCATATTTCGCAGCCAACGCTCAGCCAACAACTTCAGAAATTGGAAAAAGAGCTGGGCGTCTATTTAATTGAACGTTCTCCGAGACGCGTTAAATTGACCGGGGTGGGAGAGCGATTCTTGACGCATGCGATTGCCGCTCTCGACATCGTGGCGAAAGCCGAATCCGATGTTAAAGACCATGGAGGCGAACCGGCCGGCCATATTTCCCTCGGGGTGATTCCGACAATCGGTCCTTATCTTCTCCCGTCCATCGTCAAGAAATTGCGAGCGAAAGCGCCAAAAATAACGCTCGAACTGCACGATCTCACCACATCGTCTCTTTTGGAAAACTT
>Ga0207047_1172_pt2 | contig 14702 bp, 16 predicted proteins | sample Alteio_BWMinCont_67_FD_153302 | JGI IMG/M metagenome (GOLD analysis project Ga0207047, IMG submission 153302) | Enriched cells from forest soil in Barre Woods Harvard Forest LTER site, Petersham, Massachusetts, United States -... | ecosystem: Environmental > Terrestrial > Soil > Temperate forest >...
TCCTGAGCAATCGCCAGCCTTCGTTTGCGGGCGGTGGCTTCATCGATCAGCCCGGCGTTCATGTCGGCATCGATGGCCATCTGCTTGCCGGGCAATGCGTCCAGGGTGAAGCGCGCGGTCACCTCCGCTGTTCGCACCGCGCCGTGGCTTACAACCAGAAATTGAATGGCAATGAGCGCGAGGAACAGAACGAAGCCGACAACATAATTGCCTCCGACTACAAACTGGCCGAAAGCTTCAATGACAGATCCGGCCGCAGCGGTCCCTTCGCTGCCGTGGAGCAGGATGCGGCGGCTTGAGGCGATATTCAACGACAGACGAAAGAGCGTAAGGAGTAACAAGAGAGTTGGAAACACCGAGAAGTCAACGGCTTTACGCACCTGTACCGCCGCCAGGAAAACCAGCACCGAAGCGGCCAAAGAACACGCCAGCAGGAGATCCATAAGAAAGGCCGGAATCGGAATCAGCATGACGAAGATGACACTGATCGCACCTATTGGCAGCGACAGGTCCTTCAAGATGCCAGCGAGAGATCCCGGCTTGCGCGCTGTCCTCGGGGCCGCCGAGTTCGCCTTGGTTGACGCTAACGTGGAACGGGCTAGAGTGGCACTCATAACTTCTCCTGAACTGGTTGCAAACGCGCAGATGGAGGAATAACCGGTTCTTTCTCGGCAGCGCTGTTGTTTTCATTTGCCCGCCGTCTTGCTTCCTCCTGGCGAACCCGGTCTTCAACCTGCTGGCGATAGAGGTAGGCGAGGATCGCCGCGACTGCGGCATAAAGATTCATGGGGATGGTTTGGCCGGGTTCGACATGACGATAGAGCGATCGCGCCAACGGGGGATTTTCTACGATCGGAATACCCGCCCATCGAGCATCGGTCTTGATCTGTTCGGCGAAAAGATTGCGCCCTTTCGCCAAAACTTTTGGAGGTTCCATCGTTTCGAAATCGAAGCTCAGCGCGACTGCATAGTGAGTGGGGTTGGTTATTACAACTGAAGCACGACTCACATCTGTCTGAAGCTTGCGCCGGCGCATCTGACGACGCAGGGAGCGAATCTTACCGCGAATCTGCGGGTTGCCCTCGGTATTCTTGTGCTCCTCACGCATTTCCTGCTTCGACATCTTGAGGCGGCTTTCATAACTGCGCCACTCCACCAGATAGTCGACGCCAGACCAGATAAGAAGAATCAGAGCCGTATCGAGAAGAATGTCGTAGACCGTAATGAACATCTTCGGAAGTCTGTCTACGCTGAGCGGTGGGATTGCAGTCTGTTCTCCGATCTTGTGCACAGCAAGAATTGCCAGTACCGCCGCCGGAAGGAGCGATTTGCCCAGGCGCGTAGCTCCGCGCAAGGAAAAGAGGTTTTTTATATTGCTGGCAGGATTGATTCTTTCCCACTTCGGTTGAATCGCCTGGAAGTTGAATCGAATGCCGCGCGATTGCGCCACACCCGCCAGGAGTGATGCCGCCGTTACAGCCGCAAAGAGAAACAGGAGTGGCGCTAATCCCACAGCGAGGGTGTTGCGGATACCTGACAGCGTCTGGGCGAGGTGATCCTCTTGCCAGGCTGACGGAAGACCCAGCGCGAGAAAATCCCCGTAAGAACAAGACCAGCGGCCGACCCACGGCGTGAGTATCTGACCGAGAACCCAGACGCCGGCAGTTAGTGCGGCGGCGGTGACGAGCTCGCGGCTGCGAACCCGGTCTCCCTGTTCGGCAGCCTTCTGGCGCCTTCGAGGCGACGCCCGTTCTGTCCGCTCTTCGCTCATCTCGCCACCGTCGCATGCCGCACCAATTGTTCTGCGTTGTCCAGCAGGGCCGAGAAATGCATTTCAAGGAAGCGTGGCCACAAAGCCAGAGCGCCAATCAATACCGTGTAACCCAGCAACGTCTTTGCAGGAATCGCAATCGACATAACCGGTAGTTGAGGAGAGAGCTTGCCTACCAGCGCGACGGCCACCTCGACCAGCATCGTCGCAGCCACAATCGGCGCCGCCAATTGCAGCCCCGCAAAAAGAACACCGCTCATCATTCCTACGAACGCCAATCCCGTGTGCGCATCGAAAAACACGGCGCCTACGGGTGCGTCGGCAAAGCTGCGAAGAAAAGCACGCAGCAGGGTTCTATGAAGACCGGATGCCAACAGCACCATGGTTCCCAGAAGCGCAAACATCTGCCCAAACAGCGGCGTCTGCACTGGGGAATTTGGATCGAGCAGATTTACCAGCGAGAAGCTGAATTGAAATCCCAGAAGCTGGCCGCAAAAGCCGAGCACCTCATTCAACATCGTTAACCCAAATCCGAAAATGAATCCGACACTCAGTTCGCCAATGACCGCACTCATGCCCAACTCAACATGAGCCAGGGGCAACGCTGAAACGACCGGCGCCAGCAGAAATGCAGACGCCAGCACGAAGAGTGTCTTAACGCGTGCCGGAATCGCATCGGAAGAAAATACAGGAGCAAAGACCATTAGTCCGCTTAAGCGGATGGCCACCAGAACCATCGCGGCAAGAAAGTGCGTCCAATCGAGTCCCTGCTGATGAGTAAGCGTTTGCACGGTTTATCCGAGATAGCGATGAAAGTCGGTCAACAGCAGAATCGTGTAGGAAACCAGCCGCTTGGCGAACCATGGGAAAGCGGCAAGCATCAAGGTCACAACCGCTAAAAGTCGCGGAACAGTGCTCAGCGTCTGGTCCTGAAGTGAAGTCAGAGTTTGTATCAAGCTAAGGACGAAGCTGATTACACTGGCAGCGATCAGAATGGGCGCACTGATCAGCAGTGCTTCTCTTAGTAAATGCCGCATCAGATCTACGACCTGGTCCGTTCCCATCGAAATCCCCGATTCAGAAACTCTTAAGCAAGGAACCCGCGAGCAGATTCCAGCCGTCAGCAATAACGAACAGGAGAATCTTGAGCGGAGTTGATATAACCACCGGCGGCAGCTGATACATGCCGATGGAGGTGGTGATTGAAGCGACGATCATATCGACGAGCAGGAAGGGGAGAAACAAAACCGCACCAATCTCAAAACCTGCCTTGAGCTCGGACAACATATATGCCGGCACCACAACACGGAGCGGAAGATCCTCCGGCTTATTTGGCTTCGCAACCAGACCGGCGGAAGTAAAGAGCGCCAAGTCTTTCTCGCGGGCGTAACGCAGCATGAAACGTTTCGGCGGATCGGTGCCTCTTTCGATAGCCTCCCAACCGGAGATCTGTCCCTGCTGGAATGGTTCAACTGCCTGCTTCTCCACATTCACAAGCACCGGCTGCATCAGGAACCAGGTCATCATCAAGCCCAGCCCCATCAGAACCTGATTGCTCGGAGCGGTCTGGGTGCCCAGCGCCTGGCGCAGAAAGTGGAAGACGACGAGCAGGCGGACCATCGGCGTCATGGACAGCACAATCGCCGGCAGCAGCGTAAGTAACGTCAGCGTAAAGACAATGGTCCAGGGAATCGAGTTGTTTACGCCGTGTGCATCGAGTCCCGGAAGAAGTTTCGAGAGCGGAAGAAGTTTCGTGCTGCCTTCCCAATAGAGAAATGTCACTCGCCACCCGCCTTCCGCCGGCGCAGGGAAGCAGCGGTTTCGCGAACTTTCTTTTCTTCGAGGGGTTGAATCTCAATCAGCGGTGCAATCATCTCGCCAGCGGTCACGAGCAGAAAGCGCCGGCCGTCACAGTTCAAAACCATCACCGTCTTCTTCGGACCAATGGTCAATCGTTCTTCAACCGAAAGAATGTTTCGCGCCGGGCTCGCGGCGCGTGAGAGCTTAGCCACCAGCATCCGCACCAGGCCGGCCAATCTTTGCATCGCTGCCGGGGGAAGAGCGCTGACGTTCGGGAGTCGCGTTTCCAATATTCCTTGAGACATTTCCAGAATCCTCATCTAGCCGATGCGTGTCACGCGCACAGCCAGCTTCTGATCGACAACTTCAAATTCGGCCCACACCAGCTGCACCCTCCCGCACCACACGGGAACATCCTCGACGTGGGACCACGTACTTTCGAGCACTGTTCCCTTCTCCAGCGCCAAAAGGTTGTGTACGCGGAAGTTGGGAATGGGTACGGTCACATCGAGCTGCACGGGAAGTCCCGCAAGAGGAGAACCGGTAGGAATATTCAGAGAGGTCGCCGGGACGGGAAACTCGCTCTCGGTCTTCATCAGAAGCGCCGAGCTTGCGGTCTCGGTGGCGGCGTTCGCCGAGGGAGCGGCCGAAGGAGTTTCTGAAGTTTCTAAGGACATGATGCCCCTAGAAGATGCAGATCGATGACCTGGAACGAGGCAGAAAGATTAGAGAATTCTAAGAAAGATAAAAACCCAGGCGGCAGTTGGCTTTGCGCCGTCTGCCGCCTGAATGCACTTGCCCCGTGAGTTAGTGAATCATGTTGATGGTGTCCTGCGAGATGGTGTCGAAGGTCGTGATGGCCTTCGAGCTTGCCTCGTAAGACTGCTGTGCCACGATCAAATCAGAGAATTCAGCCGAGATGTTTACATTCGAGCCTTCGAGCGCTCCGTCATCGAGGGTTCCCAGTCCCGCCGAGCCGGCGACGCCTACGCTGGCCGATCCTGAGGCCTGAGTGGTGGCATAGTTGTTGCCTCCCAGAACAGTCAGACCTTGAGTATTGGTCACGTTCGCCAGAGCAAGTTGACCAACGGTAGCTGTCTGGTTATTGCTGTACTGCGCCGAGATTGTGCCATCGGCTCCGATGGTGAATCCCTGATACGTGCCGCTGGGAAAACCATTCTGCGAGGTATTGGTGGTGCTCGAAGCAGAGGCGGTCTGGCTGATGCTCGACGTTCCGTTTGTGCCGAAGAGGTTCCAGGTGAGATTCAGATTGGAAGCCCCATCAGTCAGACCCGAAAACTGAATTCCCGCGAGGTTGCCGCCCGGAGACGATAGATTGCCGTTGGCGTCGAAGGTCAGAGTGCCGGTCGTGTTGGTCCCGGCTGCATCCTGCACCACGTTTCCAGAAGTCGAAAAGTTGGTGCCCGAGATAGTGAGACCGTTCCCCGTCTGCGTCACTGTCACACCTGTGATTCCAGCAGTGGTGAGCGCGCTATTCAAATCGCTGGCATACGTTGCCAGGCTTTCTCCTGCCGTGATGGTGGGAGCAGCAATGGTCGCCGTCCCCCCGCCGGTGGCTGATCCGGTAATCGTGAGGTTGGTAGACGGATCAACTGTCGCGCCGGTGCCCAGGGTGTAAGTGTCAGTCGTTGTGCCCGCCGTAGTAGAGGAGGCAGGATTGACGGTGTCCGCCATCGATACGCTATAGGACCAGGTGTTTGTACCCGTCTTAGTGAAGTTGATATCGGCGGAGTGGCTTTCGCCGAGCGAGTCGTACATCGTAACCGGACCGCCTTCAAACGTTGTGCCGACCGCGGCAGACGCATCCAGGTTTGTGGTCAATGAGAAGGTCGTGCTCGCCGATGGCTGCTGCACCTGTCCGACGACCGGCAGTTGAATGGCTCCCAGCGGCGCATTCGTATTCACTTTGCCATTTGCCGCCGGAAATCCCATCACCTCCAAACCACTCTGGGTGGTCAGGAATCCCGCTGCATTTTGTGTAAAGCTGCCGTCTCGTGTGTATTCGGTGCTCGCTCCGTTCTGGACAACGAAGAAGCCGTTGCCATTCAACATCACGTCGGATGTATTTCCTGTCTGGTCCGTTCCACCTTCAGAAAAATCTGTAGAGGTGGAAGCAACCTGGGTGCCCGTGCCGATCTGCAAGGGATTGCCCGAGGTCGTAGCCCCGATCTGCTGATAGAAGAGATCGCTGAACGTGACGTCCTGGGCCTTGAAGGCCGTCGTGTTCATGTTGGAAAGGTTGTTGGCGATGGTATCGAGCGCCTCGGTAGACGCCTCAAGACCGGTTAACGGTATCGAAAATGAGGACATGTTTCTCCTTAGTGGTGATGCTCTCGAGCCGATGCGCGAGGCTGATCCTGCTATCTGACGTTGCCCTTTGCAATCACCGCAGGCTCAGGCCCGGCAGCAGCTGCGAAGGAAGGAATTGCGAAAAAGAAGAGCCCGGTTTTTCATCTTGAACCGACGAGCCTGGTCCAAGCGCTGTGGCTACCTTGCTTGCCGCCGCAGTTACGTTGGCGGAGTGATGGGCAAGGTTTGCGCTGAGATTGCCACGCGACGCGGCGCTATTCGTTACCACATCGCTATTCGATCCCGATCCCGAGCCGGAGCCCGAGCCGGAGCCCGATCCAGATCCGGAACCAGAACCGGAGCTCGATCCTGATCCTGAGCCGGATCCCGATGCCGAACCTGTGCCGGTCAGAGTCTGATAGATAGCGCCCAGGCCGCCATCGATATTGGTCAGCCCTTGATTGGCCTGGATGAGTTGCTGCAGGCTGTTGACCTGCACCAGTTGATCGACATACTCGTTCGGATCGGTATTGGCGGTCGGGTCCTGGTTTTGTAACTCGGTCACCAGCAATTGGAGGAAGTCGTTCGCCGTGATGGTGGCGCTGGCGGTGGAAGAATCGGAAGACGAGGAGGATCCCGACGATGAAGATCCGGAGCTCGCATCCGCTGCAACGGGGCGGGCATGGAGCGCATCGAAGGGTGACGTTCCTACCGGGTGATGTGCTGAAGTCTGCATTGTTCTCTCTCCGTTTGGTTCACAAACTGGTCATGCGTGGATGTCGATGTAAGACAGTCGCCGCCCATCCTGAATTTCATTGCGGCCATCTCCCTGCAAGGGCTGCGCTGAGGCAACCTGCAGCTTTGGGCGGCTTGAACTAGCGCCGTCCCGCTCCTGCGAGTTGTGCGCATTACTGCTTCCCCCGCCGTCACTTCCGGCCGTCTCCTGGTGCACGGCTACGCTGCTGACCTTGACTTCGCGATCCGCAAGGTATTGCGTGAGCGACGGCAATTGCTCGGCGAGATGTTGGTGTGTTTGGGTTGACGCGGAGACAAGCGTTGCAGCGACCCGGTCACCGGCAGATTGAGTGTTGATCTCGACCCATCCCAGACTGGGGTGAGGCACACCTACGGTGATCCGTTGAGCAGTGCTGTGCAGAACGATGGCGTCGGCGTTCGGATCCTGGTCCAGCTTCGTGAAAGGATTTGCGGCTACATTTGGCGAGCTAGCGGGCTTCGCGGCATTCTCTCCACCTTGCATCCCCGCGGACGGTGAGGGCGAGCCGGTCGACGTATTGGCTTGTGCGCCGTTCGTTGACGAAACGGGGACCTCGTCATGATGCTTCACGTTCAGCGTCATCCCGGCCACTTGCGCTGAGGCTCCAACCTGTGCGGGAGCGCCGTGCTGAACAGCGTTGGCGGGCAGACTGGCCGTGCCGGAGTCGGCGGCTCGAGTTGACGAGGCTGGTGAGCTGTCGGTTTGTGGACGCTTCTCTTCGGCTCGGAGAGACGTGTCGCCCTGTGGGTGTTGAAGCGGCGACGCATCGTTGGGTGAAGAGGCTTCTGGCTTGGAATTCAGGGGCGCGACTTCGGAAGTTACACCGCCAGTTGTTGCAATATCCGGCCCAGGACTGTCGCTGGAAGACACACTGCTGTTCTTCTCATCCATCCGGACACCCGCATTCTGGATGGTGGTTGCACCCGCTGCACTGCTGGACGGCACAGCGCCCGGCACCACTGGCGTGTGACCGATGGGTGTGGGAGTTTCCGCCGGAAGCTTGGTCACAGGAAGAGACAATCCCGTATTTTCGGCCATCAAGCTCGCGGGTATTGCGGAGTCTATATTTGTCTCCGCAGCAGTTACATGAGAGACAGGAGGAGGCTCTGAAGCAGCCGGAGCGTTACCCCGGCCACTGATACCGCTATCTTCATGTTTTTCCTCTTTGGAGCGTTGCTGTGCAGGACCGGCCAAAGCAGTCTCCGACGAGACCGCCTTTTCCTTACCTCCAACCGGAGGAATTGCAGATTCCGGCAGCGGCTTCTCACCTAAGGACGCAACGGGGCCGTTAGCTGAATGCTGAACTGGACGGTTTAAATTTGGGATCGCCTTGGCAGCGAGGAGAGGTTGCTGCAATTTTTGTGGAAGACCTGCCGGTGAATCCGACCCTGGAGGGATCTCGCCGTTGAGGCTGGCAGCCGCTTCGTCTGTTTCCTGTCGCGGGTCATCGGAAACGCGAGATGGAGTCGAAACAGGGGCCTGCACTGCCTCAGTGCGCACTTGCTCTCCAAGAATTACAGAGAAAGGAGTGTGCACCCCCGTTTCATGGGTCTTCGCAAGAGCGGGTAACGATTGCGGTGCGTGTGGAGACGCAGACACGGGCGCTGACTGGTTTGCAACTTGCACGCTATTGTCCTCACCGATGCAATTGCACGTTTCGTGCCACGCCGAACGGCGAAAGAACTGCGCTTCTTTACAAAGCTCTCATCTTTCACTCGACGGTATTTCGAGCACTATCTTTTTTCCTCTTTTGGGCCTCGCTCATTGCATACCAGTCGTCAAGATCTCGCTGTTCGGTTCGTCTCCGCTTGATTTCTGCGCGCACGAGTTCCTGATCGAGCACCGTCTCTACCTGACGCCTTTCTTTTCTTCTCGCATGAAAGATGGGACTCTGCTCAGCGATACGGCGCTCCTCGACCTTGGATAACGTATGCAGCTTCTTCTTGCGCATCGCCGCCAACTCCTGAGACACCTTCGCCAGTTCACGACCATTCGCCTGCCGGCCTGCTACCGGGCCTTCCCCGGCAAGGCTTTCATTCTCCGATAGTCCGTCCGAGAGAAGCGAAAACAACTCGCGGCGCCCACTGGACGCAAGCGCATCTTCTCCGGCAATCGAGCGCTCGATTTGAGCCGCCCGCTGTACATGTTTTTCGAGCTGCATGCGGCTCTGCTCTTCAAGCAGTGCGCGCAACCTCAGGATTCGCCGGAAGGTTTCTGACACGTCACAATCCGCCGGCGAGCGCGACAAGAGAATCGCAGCTTTCGCGGAAAGAGTTTTTCTGCGCGGCGGTCTGCTCGAGATAGGCGCGAATCCGATTTCTGGATCGCAGGGCACGGTCGAGATCGAGATCCGCACCCGGCTTGTAAGCTCCGATGCGGACCAGATCCTCTGAGCGCGCATAGGTAGCCAGCATCTTCCGGATCAGAGCAGCCGCAGCTTTGTGCTCGGGCGTCACGACGGCGGGCATCAATCGGCTGATGGAGTCGAGGATATCGATCGGCGGATACCATCCTTCGGCAGCGAGCGAGCGCGAAAGGAGGATATGGCCATCGAGGAAGGACCGCACTGCGTCTACCAGCGGGTCCTGCTGATCATCGCCTTCCATCAGCACGGTGTAGAAGGCAGTGATACTGCCGCTTCGATATTGTCCGGCGCGCTCGATCAGCCGCGCCAGCCGATTGAAGACGGACGGCGTATATCCCTTCGACGTGGGGGGTTCGCCCGCCGCCAGGCCGACTTCTCGCGCCGCCATTGCAAAACGCGTCAGCGAATCGAGCACCAGCAGGACATGTTTTCCTTGTGCGGCGAAGTATTCGGCTACGCTGGTTGCTGCCAGCGCGGCCCGCATGCGCAGCAGAGGCGACTCATCCGAGGTTGAAACCAGCACCACCGATCGCTCGCGGCCCTTTACGCCCAGGCTCTCTTCAAGAAACTCTCCCACTTCACGGCCACGCTCACCAACCAGGCCGACCACGATCACTTCGGCGTCACTGTTGCGCGTCATCATGCCGATCAGCGTGCTCTTCCCTACCCCGGAGCCGCCAAAAATTCCCACGCGCTGTCCCCGGCCCACACTTAGCAGACCGTCGATGGCGCGAACTCCCGTTCCCAATGGCGTGCGAATCGGCACGCGATCGAGCGGATGAGGGACAACACCATCGAGAGGCATGGTCGCTCCGGTCACCGGCCATCGTGCTCCGTCCAGAGGTTGACCGAGTGCATTCAATACGCGCCCGATAAGGGCATCGCCGACTTCGATCTGCGGTCTGACACCGAGACCCGCAACCTGATCGCCAAAGCGAATGCCCTCGGGCGAATCCAAGGGCATGGACAAAACATTGCTGCCGCGGAAACCAATCACTTCCGCAAGGTGGCGCCGTCCTGTCCCATCGACGATCTCGCAGCACTCCCCCACCGAACACAGAGGACCGACGGACTCGATGGTCTGTCCAACAGATTCAATCACTCTGCCACGCCAGCACCAGGCGGGACGCTGCCTGATCCGCGAATAGTACGTTCCAAGTAATTCCATAAGCCTATTGATTCTGGATCTGTTGATCGGGGAGCTGCCGATTGGCAGTCTGCGGATTCGTAAACTGGGGCGTAGTTGCCATCTGATCTCGATACTCGAGAAGATCGAAGAATCCCCGCTCGATCTCCGCAAGTTGGGCCTTGACTCCCAGGTCCACACTGCCTAGGTGCGTTTCGAGAGTGCACTCCCCGGCTTTCATCTGATCATCCGGAGTAAGCTGCGGTCTCACGGGCAGGTTCGGCATCAAGCGCAACATGTCGGCCCACATTTGCTGTTCATCAGCGGGAACGCGCAGACGAACTTCGGTCGTATTGACCAACTGTCCGAGAGCCACGCGCACTGCTCCGGTCAACAAGAGTGGATCCATCTGGGCTTCGCGATGCAAAATCCGTGCAGCGATCGCCAGAGCAAGGCGCACCACCTCCTGCTCTACTCGCGTCAGATACCGATCGCGTTCCGTCCAGAAGCGCTCGATCGCGTCTTTGAAATGGTCGGCGGCCTTCGCCAATCTCTCCGACTGGTCGGCGTGTTGGCTTTTCAGTCCTTCTTCGTAGGCTTCCGCGCGAACAGTCTTTAATGTCGATTGGAAGTTGCGCTCGCTCTCGGCCCGTTGCGCTTCCAGCTCCTGGAGTTTCTTTTCGAACTCCGCCTGCGCGTGCGCAATTTCCTCAACTCCATTTCCCAAAAGCGCTGCCGAGGCTTCCGGCATGATGCTGTGGATAGGAATCGTGCGATATTCCATCCGTTGGATCTTTGTACCGACTTCCTGCAACATCCTGTCTCCCTTCCCACTGAGTTCACGCGACTGCCTGTTCTACACCATGAGATCGTCGCCCTGTTCCAGCTTCAGAATGACCTTCCCTTCCGATTCGAGGCGCCGGGCAAGATTCAATATTTCCTGCTGCGCTCCGGATACTTCGCGGGTTCTCACCGGGCCCAGCACCTCCATATCCTCCTTCAGCATTTCAACCGCGCGGGAGGACATCGACCGGAAGACGTGGGCCCGCAGGTCGTCGCGAGCACCGCGCAGAGCAAGTGCCAGCTGCCGCTTATCAAGAACCGCGACAATCTCACGCATGCTCGCCGAGGGAATCGTGACCAGGTCTTCGAAGGTGAACATCAGATTGCGGATGTTCAATGCCGTCTCGGGATCTTTTTCTTCTACATGTTCGAGGATCTTCTTGGCCTGCTCCGCATTCAACCGATTCAGCAGGTCGGCGACCGCTTTGAATCCGGAATATGCTTTGCGACTTGATTCTCCGATGTTCTCGAGGCGTTTATGCAGGATAACGGCAACCTTTTGTGCCATCTCCGGCGAGAACTGCCGCATGGCTGCAAGCCTGCGCACTGCCTCCACCCGCTGCTCCTCCGCGATGCTCTCAAGTACCTGAGATGCCCGCTTGGGATCGAGGTGCGCGAGGACCAGCGCCACGGTCTGAGGATGCTCACCATCCAGAAATTTACCCAGCTGCACCGGGTCAACCTTCTGCAGCATGGCGAGATTTCCCAGGCTTGCTTCCTGTGCACGCTTCACTAGGGCGAGCAGATCTTCAGCTCGCTGTTTGCCGAAGGAATCGATCAGCAGCTTGGTCGCATACTCGAGGCCCCCATGCATCATGTACTGCTGGGTCTCAAGCATCTCGTAGAACTCCTCGATAACTTCAAGCGATATCTGAGGCGGTATGTTCTTGAGATCGGCGATTTCCTCGGTGACCCGCTGTACATCCTCTTCGGGCAGGTTCTGGAGGATTTTCTTGCCGATCTCGTCACCCACCGCGACCATCAGAATCGCGGCCTTGCGAATTCCCGAAAGGCGAGGGGCTGGTCGTCGTTCCGCTGGAGCAGTCGTAAGACTTGCAGGCGGATTCGGCTGCGAAGTTGCCTGGGGTATTACGGGCGTGGTTGTCATTCTGTATGTATCCAGCTCTGCAGCAGTCGCGTGCTCTGAGCCGGATCCCTCCGCAGGTGCTCAAGAACCTGATCGAAAACAACCTGGGCGTGCTGCTTTTGCTTTTCCGCCGCCAGCTGTTCAGGAACCGGCTGCGTCTGGCCGGCAGCGAGCGCGGGATCTGTGCCGCCAAGCAGCGCTTGAGGCGCACTGGCGAGTTGAAGTTTCCGCGAAAGAGGACGAACCACAAAGATCAGTATCGCGAGCATCAGCAAGCCCAGCATCGCGTATCGGATCAGCGATTCCGCTTGAGAAGCGGTTTTCAAGAGCCTTTCACCGAGGGGCGGTTCCGGTATCACCTGATCTTCGAATGCAAGATCTTCCAGGCTCACCTGATCACCTCGGCTGGGGTCGTATCCAACGGCAGCCTGGGCCAGTTCACCCAGATGTTTCATCTCTTCGGCGCTACGCGGCTGCCAGCTTACCTGCTTGCCGGCCATCACCATGCGGTGGTTGATGAGGACAGCCGCCGTAATGCGGTGAACTTTTCCAACTCCCTGGACTGTGTGACGGACCTTCTTCGACGCACCATACGTACCGCTTTCCTGTTTCAGGTTCTGCGTCTGAGAACCGGTCTTCGGATAGAGCGGCGGCTGTTGATTCGGAGCGTTGCTGGCCGTTCCCGGCACTCCGGAAGCGGTTGCCTGACCGCCTGAAGTCTCCTCGGATCGTTGCATGGAGAGCGTGACGACGCCATTGGGGTCGTAAGATTCGTCCACTTCATCCGCAGTCGAGCTGTCGTATTCGACGTTCACCGAGGCCCGCACATTTCCCACGCCGGCCACAGGCTCCAATGTCTCTACAAGCTTTTCCGCCAGCTGCTGCTCATGCGCTTCGGTCTCCGCCGATCCACCTTTGCGGCCGAGCTGCCGGCCGCCGTCGTCGACCAGCACCACATTCTCCGGATGAAGATCGTCGACAGCGCTGGCAACCAGATTGCGAATGGAATCGGCCTCCTCTTCGCTCAAGGTTCGGCGGCGAAGCTTCAGAACCACAGAGGCCTTCGCATCGCGCTGCTGCTCGTTGAAGAGCGAATCGTGCGGCAGCACCAGGTGGACGCGAGAGCTCTCGACATCGGACAGGGTATTGATGGTGTGTTCCAATTCCCCCTCGAGCGCCCTCTGATAGTTCACTTTTTCGTCGAACTCGGAGCCCACCCAATTCGGCTTGTCGAAGAGCTCAAAGCCCATCCGTCCGCTGCGCGGGCCACCCTTGGCAGTGGTGACCAACCTGGCTTTGTCCAGCTGAGCGGCAGGAACGCGTAAAGCGGTGCCATCGGGGGTAACGTCGTAAGGCAGATTCGCCGCCGTCAGCTCCGAGGCCATGGCGCGTGAATCTTCGGGATCGAGCCCGGCATAAAGCGTCCGCCAATCGGTGCGCGTACTAAACCAGATCAATCCGATGGCGCAAGCCAGCAGCACGCCGAAGCCCGCCAGTAATATTTTTCTCTGTGCCGGATCGAGTTCCTTAAACCGCGTGGTCAAACCGGCGGCAAGAACTGTTGCCCGCTCTTGCAGGCTTGTCCCGCTCGTAGAAGCCGTCAGTTGTTGATTGTCATCCATTTACAATTTTCCGCGTCTCAGGCAATCGGTTAGTCGTCCGTTGGAGTGCAGACTAAAACTGCATCTGCATGACTTGCTGATAGGCGGCTACTGCTTTGTTGCGCACCGACAGTGCCAGTTCAAAGGACAAATTCGCTTTCTGGGTTGCGATCATGGCTTGATGAACATCTACGCCGCTGCCATTGATCAGGCCTTCAACTGCAGTGGAGGCCTGATCCTCAAGCTTTTGCTCGGAGCGGACTGCGTTCTTGATCAGATTGGAAAACGGGACGCTCTCCGAAGCAGCCCCCTGCGGCGCGATTGCGTTCAGGATGCTGTCGGACGTGGAATCCACACTTAGATTCGTAAGCAGGCTGGGCTGCATGGCAAATATCTCCTTGGTGTGTCGGGGCGCTTACTTCAGGATGTCGAGCGACGAGCTGATCATGCTCTTGGTCGCCTGCACTGCTGAGCTGTTGAGTCCATAGGCGCGATTCGCGCTCATTAAATCCACCATCTCCGTCAGCGGATTGATGTCAGGATAAGAAACGTATCCGTCCTTATCCGCGTCCGGATGTTGGGGATCGTAGCGGCGCAGGCCTGCGCCTTGATCCGAAATCACAGCGGAGATTTCCACTCCGCCCACGTCGCCATCTCTCTGCGAGAGCAGGTGACCGGCAAAACTCGTCTGGTCTGGCGCCTGCGATTGAAAGACAACGTGTTGACGCCGGTACGGACCACCGTCAGCAGTCCGCGTGGTCTCAGCGTTCGCCATATTCGAGGTCACCACTTCGGCGCGAAGACGCTCTGCCTGGAGCGCCGATCCACTTACTTCCATCAAGCCAAATAAATTCATATCGCTCAGCTCCGGTTACTTATTTCTGGTCCACGTGGATGGCGTCGAGAATGCTCGAGAATTCACTCTTCAGCAATGCAACACCGGTACGGAATTTCAGCTGCTCTTCGGCCATCTTCAATCCCTCGCGATCCATCGAGACGTTGTTGCCGTCGGGCCGCTCAATCA
>Ga0207047_1079_pt1 | contig 14700 bp, 9 predicted proteins | sample Alteio_BWMinCont_67_FD_153302 | JGI IMG/M metagenome (GOLD analysis project Ga0207047, IMG submission 153302) | Enriched cells from forest soil in Barre Woods Harvard Forest LTER site, Petersham, Massachusetts, United States -... | ecosystem: Environmental > Terrestrial > Soil > Temperate forest >...
ACGTTTCAACAGCGGCTATCGCATTGGCATGGGTTAGGCAGCAACCGGGTATAACCAGTACTATCATTGGTGCAAAAACTGTTGAACAATTGAACGATAACATCAAATCAACAGAGGTTACCTTGACTGAAGATGATCTTAAAAAAATCGACGAAGTAAGCGCTCTAACTAAAGAATACCCAGGTTGGATGGTTGAAAGGCAATCTGCTGACAGGGAGTTGAAATAATCTCCTCCCTTACAATTCGCCCCATTTGTCATTTCGACCGGAGGGAGAAATCTTCTTCAGAATGCACGACGGACTATTCACAGTTGCAGAAGATTTCTCCCTCCGGTCGAAATGACATCTTAGATAAGTAAAAAAACTTTAGCATCAATTTAAACCATATTTGTTTATTTTGCGGCATGGATAAACCTGTACCCAAAAAACGCCAGGCTGCTTTAGGATTTATTTTTGCTACGCTGCTTATTGACGTAATGGGGCTGGGTATTATCATACCCGTTATACCAAAACTAATTGAACATTTAATTCATGGTAATATTAGCGATGCCTCAGCTTATGCCGGCTGGCTTACCGCCGCCTATGCATCTATGCAGTTCCTGTTCGCTCCACTTATAGGTAATTTAAGCGATAAATTTGGCCGCAGACCTGTATTGCTTTGCTCTTTATTAGGCTTTAGTGTTGATTATTTATTTTCGGCATTTGCCCCAACTATTGCCTGGTTATTTGTGGGCCGGATCATCGCAGGAATAACAGGTGCCAGCTTTACAACAGGATCAGCTTATATTGCTGATATTAGTGAGCCAGAAAAGCGGGCTGCAAACTTTGGTTTAATAGGCGTTGCTTTTGGTATTGGCTTTATTATAGGGCCAGTAATTGGCGGTATATTGGGTAAATATGATGTTCATTATCCGTTTATAGCAGCAGCCTTATTAGCATTATTAAATGCCATATATGGTTATTTTATTTTACCCGAATCATTACCGGTGGAGAATCGCAGGGACTTCGACATAAAAAGAGCCAATCCACTTGGGTCTGTATTACAATTAAGCAAGTATAAGTCGGTAATAGGATTGGCTGTTTCATTATTCCTTGTATATTTTGCCGCCCAGGCCGTACAAACCGTATGGACTTTTTATACGATGGATAAATTTCATTGGAACGAAGACTGGGTGGGTTATTCACTTGGCACTGTTGGTTTATTTATAGCAATAGTACAGGGCGGTTTGATCAGGATAATCATACCTAAACTCGGCCAGGAACGCAGCATCTGGATCGGCCTGGTTTTATATGCTGCCGGTTTATTGCTTTTTGCCTTTGCGTCCAAAGGTTGGATGATGTTTCTTTTCCTTGTGCCTTACTGTTTGGGTGGTATCGCGGGGCCTGCCTTGCAAGGTTATATGAGTACCAGCGTACCAGCCAATGAACAGGGCGAATTACAAGGTGGCCTAACCAGTTTAATGAGTGTAAGCGCTATATTCGGTCCGCTGTTAATGGCAGAAACTTTTTATTATTTCACAAAACCTAACCCATTTTTTCAATTTCCGGGGATGCCATTTATCATAGGATCAGCACTTATGCTCTTAAGTGCATGGTTGGCGGTCAGGAGTTTTAAAAGAAATTAACATATCCATCTAAAACATTTAACATTATTTCACACTTTTACACGGATGGATCAACCTAAAATTAAAACCTCGGCCGCGCTTCGTTTTATTTTCGTAACCATTTTTATTGATGTGATGGGTTTGGCCATCATTATACCTGTTATACCTAACCTTTTAAAAGAGTTGGGTAATGTAGATTACTCAGTCGCATCTGAAATTAATGGCTGGTTAACTTTTACCTACGCCAGTATGCAGGTAATATTCTCGCCGGTTATGGGTAACCTAAGCGATCGTTTTGGCAGGCGGCCTATCCTATTAATCTCATTAATCGGTTTTAGTGTTGATTATATGTTCATGGCCTTTGCTCCAACCGTTTTCTGGTTATTTATAGGCCGGGCCATAGCTGGCATCACGGGTGCCACCATGGCTACTGCTACTGCGTATATAGCCGACATTAGTACAGGTGATAAACGGGCAGCTAACTTTGGTATCGTAGGCGCAGCATCGGGCCTGGGCTTTATTATCGGGGTTTCGGGTGGTGCTTTTTTGGGTGATATTAATATTAAGATCCCTTTTATGGTAGCTGCCGGGTCGGCTTTATTTAATGCAGCTTACGGTTACTTCGTTTTACCGGAATCATTGGATAAAGAACACCGTCGTAAGTTTGAATGGAAGCGTGCAAATCCTATCGGATCATTTAAACAATTAGGTAAATATAAGGCACTTGCAGGTTTAGCCATTGCCTTTACTTTAGTATATATAGCACAAAAGGCGGTTGAATATCAACTGCCTTTTTATGTTTATGAGAAGTTCCAATGGTCAATGCGTAGTGTTGGCTTTTTAGGGCTCTTTATTGGCGTATTACTAATAGGCATACAAGGCGGCTTGATCCGCTACCTGATACCCAAATGGGGATTGAAGAAGAATATCATCATCGGCTTAATATCGTACGGAGCAGGCCTAACCCTGATAGCCTTCGCCGGGCAAGGATGGCAAGTTTACCTATTTATGATCCCTTATTGCTTTGGCGGCATATCCGGCCCTGCACTGCAAGGATTTATTACCAGTAAATTCGCCGCGAATGAGCAGGGCGAGCTACAGGGTGGCTTAACTTTATTATCTAGTTTAAGCCTCGTAATCGGGCCATTATTAATGGGTTATAGCTTTAAGTTTTTCACACATAAAGATTCATCAATTTACTTTCCGGGAGCGCCCTATATACTTGGGGCTTTATTGGTATTGATAAGTGTGTTATTGGTGATCAGAAGTTTGAGGAAAGAAACTAGTCTAAACCGCTAACGCCACCGGAGATCATAAATTTCATAGCATCCGCTGCGCTGATGTCTAATGGATGTACTTTATCTGCAGAAATAATAACAACCTGCCCTGCAAAAGAGTAAGAATATGGAAAATAGACAGCTACATCACCAGGTAAACCAATTTTACTCATATCTCTTTTCACCAGGAAGCCTATTTTTTTTAGGCCGAATTCATTCACGTCCACCAAAACGGGTTCGTTAAACTTCTTCTCTTCGCCTACAAATGCTTCTGTAAGATCTTTTACTGATGAATAGAGAAATTTGAACAAAGGCAAGCGATCCAACCAGCGATTAAACCAGGCTTTAATGGGTTCGGTAATTACATTGGTTACTAAAACACCTGCTATCAGGATAATCAGTACCACATTTACAATACCCAGGCCAGGTATATACATGGGTCTTCCTTTATTATCGGTCCATAAGGAGGTACTCAGGTTTAACGCGTTATCAATTCTGGAAACTGCCCAGTAAATCAAAAAGATAGCTACGCCCAGGGGCACTACAATCAGTAGTCCTTTAACAAAGTAATTAAGTAAGGCTTTGGCAACTCTTTTCATATCAAAACTTACTCATAAAAGTACACTCTTTTTACCCGTTGTGAAATATTAGTTAATATTTCATATGGTATGGTGCCTATCTCGGCTGCAAGTTCCTGTATCTTCAACTCATTATTAAAGACAATCACCTCATCTCCTTCGCTTACATCAATTCCACTTACATCTATTACGCAGGTATCCATCGAAATATTTCCAACCGTAGGCGCCAGAATCCCTTTAACTAACAACTTTCCTACGCCATTACCAAAGGCGCGTAAGTAGCCATCAGCATACCCAATTCTTACAGTAGCTATCTTACCATCTTTTGATAAGCTTCCATTACGCCCATAACCCACTGTTTCACCTGCGACTATCTTTTTAACCTGTGACACGCTTGTTTTTAAGCTGGCAATAGGCTGCAAACCGCTCTCGTCTTCAGGTGTGGCTGAATCTACTCCGTATAAACCAATACCTAACCTAACCATATCATACTGCACATTGGGCCAGCGGGTTATACCTGCTGTATTACTTAAATGTTTAATTACTTTATAGCCTAAAGCTTCTTCGATCTGTTTATAAGCCTTCTCGAATTTTTGTATCTGGGTCAAAGTAAAGCCGTCATGCTGTGATGCTTCGCTGGCTGCCAGGTGTGAAAATACCGAACATACCTTCACATAGTTATTAACCTCTAACAGATCACATAAAGTCTCTATCTCAAAATCCTCAAAACCAACGCGATGCATACCGGTATCGATTTTTATGTGGATAGGGAATTTCGCCAGGCCAGCTGCCTGCAGGTATCTGATGAAGTCATCAAATAAACCAAAGCTATAAATCACAGGCTCAAGCTTGTATTCCTCTAATTTATCAAATGCTGATACTTCCGGGTTTAATATCATTATCGGCAAAGTGATTCCGCCTTGTCTCAGGGCGACACCTTCATCAACATAAGCAACAGCTAAGTAATCCACCTTATTGTATTGTAGCATATTAGCTACTTCAAAAGTACCGCTGCCATAACTAAAGGCCTTAACCATAGCCATTAACTTAACACCGGGCTTTAATTTAGATTTATAGAAGTTAAGGTTGCTCAGCAAGGTATTCAAGTTGATCTCCATTACCGTTTCATGTCCTTTCTGCACCAGGGCACGGCTCACACTTTCAAACTCAAAACTACGTGAACCCTTAATCAGAATATCTTCATCCCTGAAACTCAGGGAAATCATATGTTTAAGTAAAGCTGTGGTATCAGTAAAAAAGTGCTTCTCGGGTACATCAAAATATTGCTGGCGGTTAAATAAGGCCTCACCTACGCCAATAAATTTATCGATATTTTTCGCCTTGATCATATCAGCAACCTGATCGTACAAAATATCTTCTTCCAGTCCGGATTGAAATATATCGGATAAGATCAAAGTCTTTTTTTGATGCTGATTTTGCTGACTTAGAAAGTTCAGCGCTATCTCCAGCGATTGTATGTCCGAGTTATATGAATCGTCAATAATCGAACAATTGTTTACACCGGTTTTCAGCTCCAATCGCATGCTTACCGGGGTTAATCGCTCAATGCGTTTATCAGCCTCAATTGGTGTATACCCCATAGCCAGCATGGTTGCCCAGCAGGTAATGGCATTTTCAAATGAAGCTTTGTCTAAAAAAGGTATAAGACATTCTATTTCAGAACCTTTATACCGTCCACGTAAATAAAAATTTTTAGCGATAATCGTCTCGCTAAATACATAAAGATCCGCTTCCTTAAAGTTCTGGCTCCAGGTAAAGCGTTCTTTAACCGGGATATTTTTGGAATAATTAATCAGCTCATCGTAGTTATGGATTAACAATTTGCAGTTTTTAAACAAACCGAGTTTCTCCTGTACCTTTTGCTCGCGACTTTCAAAACCTTCATCATGCGCGGAACCAATATGCGTAAGAATTCCAATATCAGGCTTAATCATAGCCTCTAAGCGCTCCATTTCGCCAGTAGTGGAAATCCCAGCCTCAAATATGCCAAGATCGTTATTATCGCTTATTTGCCATAAAGAAAGCGGCACCCCTATTTGCGAATTATAGCTTTTAGGGTTACGTACAATGTTATGGTCGGCAGCCATTAACTGGTATAACCACTCCTTCACTATGGTTTTGCCGTTGCTGCCTGTTATGCCAATCACTTGTAGCTTAAAGCTATCACGATGAAAAGCAGCCAGTTTTTGCAGGGCGAATAACACATCATCAACAATTAGAATATTAGCGCCGGGCATTTTAATCTCAGGACCGTGATTGACTACAAAATTGCGTACACCGGCGGCATATGCCTCGGCAATAAACTCGTGCCCATTACGGCGACCGCTCAGGGCGAAGAATAAAGCTTCTGTAGCGCTTGTAATGCGGCGACTGTCGGTAAGTAGCACACTTATGTTATTTTCACTTACAATAGCACCTGTGGCGCTTATAATGTCTTTAATTTTTGATATGGAATATTGGCTGCTAAGCATGATGCTAATTTGATTATATTTATACCAATAGAAGAATTTTTGTCGAATTTTGGTTTTGATGGATAGCCCTAAAAAGATTAAAATAACCGATGAGAAAGTTGCCCTGGCCAAAGTCGAACACTTTTGCGCTTACCAGGAGCGTGCACAACAGGAAGTTAGGGATAAGCTATACGATTGGGGCCTGTGGCCCGATGCTGTTGAGAATATCATAGTCCAATTAATAGGCGGAAACTTTTTAAATGAAGAGCGTTTTGCCAGGAGTTACGTACAGGGAAAGTTTAAGCAAAAAGGCTGGGGACGCATAAAAATTAAACAAGGCCTCAAAATCAAGAAGATACCTGATAATTTGCTAAAAAAAGCGCTGCTAACCATTGATGGGGATGAATATTTTGAGATGCTCACGAAGATTTTAAGCAAAAAAGCAGCTTTACTCACCGAAAAAGCACCCTATAAACGCCGATATAAACTACAACAGTACGCTTTAAGCCGTGGTTTTGAAACTGATTTAATAATTGATGTTTTGAAAAACAGCGAGTTATAAAAAAATACAAAAAAAATTAAATCAATCCCTTGCAAGGAAAACAATTCTGTCTATATTTGCACTCCCAACAGCGAAAGTAGCTCAGTTGGTAGAGCACGACCTTGCCAAGGTCGGGGTCGCGAGTTCGAATCTCGTCTTTCGCTCAAATCCCTTCCGTCAAAAGAAGGGATTTGTTTTTAAAGGTTTAACACCTGCTCAGATGGTGGAACTGGTAGACACGCAGGACTTAAAATCCTGTTCCCGTAAACGGAGTGCGGGTTCGATTCCCGCTCTGAGTACTTACAAATGAATCGACACAAAGCCTGATATTTTCATATCAGGCTTTGTTGTTATATTGGTAGATGATAATACCAACCGTAGGCTGAACTATTTAAACAAACTGACCTATGGAGGAAGCAAATCGAGGCGACAGCATGTTATTCAAGGCTTCATTAATCAAACCCTTACCAAATAATAGTTGGCCTTCATAAGAAGCAAGACTTAGTTTTACGGCACCTTATTTTTCTTTTACATATCGGATCATAAAGGCGACTTTTCTAAAAAGCAATAGATAATATCTATTGGCGCAGAGATCAGCATAATAAGTTAATGTTTATGCTGATACAGATTGTTCTTTTATTAAACGCAAGCCCTCGAACGAGGCAGCAAATTTTTGCCCGCAAGGCTGACCGGGCATCAAATACCGGGCATCAATATTTAATTTTTGCTTTCCGTTGTCAAAGCTAAATACAGTTTTGCCTATCATAAGGCCGTTCCATGCGGCTTGGCTAATGATAATCTCATGTTTATTTTTATTCCGCATTATTAACTGACCGCTCATTAACTCACGGTTATGGCCGCTAATAATCATATCTATATGTTCAGATTCTTCTGCCAATGTCTTATTATCAGGCTCGCCATTTTCCTGCTGATATCCCAAATGCGAAAGGCAGATAACTATATCGCAATGCTTATCCTCTTTAAGCAGCTTTGCCGTTCTGTTGGCACATTGTATGGCATCGTTATAAAGAACACCGGCAACTTGATGGCCTACGCCCGTAACACCTATTTTATATTGCCCGCTGTTAATAATAATATAAGGCTTTACAACTTTACTTAACTCATTATTAAATTGGTAGTTACAATTCACCAGCGTAAATTGCATTAGCGGAACAAGCGTTGCTAAATGATCCTGTCCAAAAGCAAGTTCATGATTACCTATAGCCGCCGCGTGATAGCCCATGGCATTCATAGCATGAATTACTTCTCTTTGTCGCGTAACACTATTTGATCGATCTAAAAACCCTCCCCCGTCTAATAACAAGCCATTTGTTTCCTGATTACTAAGCAGGGTTTTTATTTGTTTAAGGCCGCCCATCTTGTTATATACCGCATCAATATTACCATGCAAATCATTAGTATGATAAATAGTGACATCCTTTTTGCCTGTATATAAGGTATTGATGTGTTTGCTGATAGTAGCCATTGAATTTATTGGCTTGCTTAAAGCGGCTGCGCCTGCTATTAAGGACAGTTGACTAAAAAATAACCTGCGGTGATTGTTCATTGTGATATAATTAATATTTAAATGTATTAAATAATTTTTTTAGAAAGACAAAAAAAAATTACCCATGTATGTATTTGATGAACAGATAGTTATTTATTAAAATTATCATGTGTTCACATTATTCATTTTTAAGATTAACTATAATTAAATGTGTTTATATTAAAAAATATAACAATAGTGATATTTTATTTACGAATACTTAATATGTTGATAATCAGAATGTTTTTCCAAAAAAAAATACCTAAAATGTAAAATATAAAGAAAAATATATCTAATATTGATTTATAATATTAACTCTGTTATACCTAATCTTAATCTTATGGATCCACTTTTAGCAATGATATTTGCATTTGCCAGTAATTTTGCACCGCAAGGATTTTTATTTTGTTCCGGACAGCTTTTGGCAATATCCAGCAATACGGCCGTATTTTCTCTATTAGGTACTACTTATGGAGGCAATGGAACAACTAGTTTTGCCTTACCTGACCTGCGTGGCCGCGTTCCAATCGGCCAGGGACAAGGACCGGGCTTAAGCAATTATGTTTTAGGACAAGCTAGTGGTACTGAAAACACTTCAATTCTTATAAATAACCTGCCAGCACATACTCACTCGCTTAATGTAAACAACGCGACGGGAACCACTGGCATACCCGGCACTACCACTTATTTATCAAAAGGCCCCGTAACCGGTTCAGGACCTGCGGCCCAAGTGGGGGAAATTTATACTACTACTGCACCTAATACAACTTTATCCCCAAATGCTATTGGCCTTACGGGCAGTAGTACTCCAATTAATAATATTCAACCATACGTTGCGATATCTTATATTATTGCTATGAATGGCATTTTCCCCACTAGAAACTAATCATTTAGCATGGTAATTTCATTAAAATGATAAAGCCAATAAAAATAGGTTTTTTAACGCCGTATTCTGGCGTTTATCCCTTTTACGGGCATCATTTAATGGCTGGCATTCTGCTGGGATTATACCCGGGAGTTGTAAAACAGGACGAGGTGCAATTCATGCCTGTTTATACCAAAATGGGAGATCCGGCAAGTGTAGTGGAAGCGGTTAATAAATTAATTTTTTTTGACCAGGTTGATATGATCTCAGGATTGATCAGTTATAGATCAATACCTGATATTTTACCAGCAATTGAATCTTACAATAAATTGGCCTTCTTTTTTGATTTGGGCGAATATATACCCTATTTCAATCACTTAAGTCCGCGCATATTTTATTCTTCGCAACAGATATGGCAATCACAATATGCTTTAGGCCGTTGGGCACATAAGGAGTATGGCGGCACTGGTATGATGGTAATGCCTGTATATGAAGCCGGCTATCACCTGAGCAGTGCATTTCATAAAGGAGCCTTTGTTGCCGGGGCAGAACAAATAGGGTTGCATGTGATCGCGCGGGATCCAACAGATATAAAAAGATTAAATCTTGATGGTTTTTTTAGCGAGATAAAAAAGAACAAACCTTCATATGTGCACGCAGTTTTTGCAGGTAACATGGGAAATGAGTTTTTAAAGGCATGGTGTGAATCTGAATTTCACAAGCTCGTTCCATTGAGCGTAGTGGAAAATATGGTATATGATGATCTGCTTGAAGATATAGCCGGGCTCAACCTTGAATTACATGCGGCCACTTCCTGGAACCGTGGTGCAGAAAACCCTCATAATAAAGAATTTGTAAAGAAATATGAAAACACCGCCGGCCAAATGGCAAACATTTATGGCTTACTTGGTTATGAAGCCGGCCTTGCCCTTAAGGAGGTTAAATCATACTTACTAAAACGCGACTGGAGCAGCGCGATGAATCTGCTTCAGAAAGAATCAGTAGTTGGGCCGAGAGGCGAACGTAATTTTTATCCATTATCCGGCTTTTCATTACCGGTAATAGATGTAGTATCCATCAAAACATCATCAAAAAAAATCTACAAAACTGTTATTAGTCAGGGCAGTGGTTTAAAATTTGATTCCCCAGATTTTAGAGAGATCCATGAGGAAAGTGTGAGTGGCTGGCAAAATCCATACTTATGTATCTAAAAACCAACAAATATGAAAACATTATTTACAAAAGGTTTTTACATTGTTTCGGCAATTATTCTTTTTGTGGGATTAGCGCTCCCCGCACGGGCACAATTCACTACTATAACACTCTCAACAAATACCCTCGCTACAGCCATAGCTAAGGATGCCAGCGGTAATATATATGCTTTACAAACCGATGCCTCTGGAACACATGGAGAGATTGTAAAATACACTAACGGCACCGGCGCCCCAACCGTTATTTATGATGGCTTCCCGGATAATGACCAGGCAGGCGATTACGGCACAGGCCTTATAATAACCAGTACCGGCGATATTTACCTTACTACTGATAATGACGGCCCCACCCTGCCTTATGGTAATATCATTAAACTAAAGTTTAATGGTGGCACATCATACACAGCATCAGTTTATCAAACGGGTACGGCAAGTTTAGGATATTATTCTGGCCTTGCTGTTGATGCAAGCGATAATATATATGCTATAGTATATAATATAAATGCCGATGGCGGAAATAGTGGAAGCGGTGCCTATGAAGTTGTTGAATATGCCGCAGGCAGCGCGGCTGGTTCAACGGGTACCGTATTATATGACAAGTTAGATGCAGTTGGTTTAACCAGTGGCGATTATTATATTGCACCGGCAGGCCTTGCGGTAAATTCAATTGGTGATGTATATGTAGCTGATTCTTTTGATAACGATGGAGCCAATAATGATGGTGGCCATGTTTATAAATTAACCAAAGCGAGTTCATACGCGGTATCAACCGTATCCACTAATCAATATACCACATCTTTAGCTGTGGATGCTGCTGACAACCTGTATGCAACCCAGGTAAATAGCTTTCCTGGTTATGCTTTGGCAAAATATACAAATGGCATAGGTACGCCAACAAATATTTACACAGGTTTAAGCAGCGATGGTTTTGATTTCCCCTACGGTATAGCCGTCATAAACCCAACCAATATTTTTGTAAATAATGGTGGCACCGGCGGTGGTACCGATAACCAGGGCAATATTATACAATTAATTGGCGCTCCGGCTACTCAAGCAACCAACGTAACCTTCACTAACACTACTGCAACCGGCACTACCACCAGCTGGACAGATGGCAGCGGATCTTCACGTGCGGTATTTATTGCCCAGGCATCAACCGGCAGCCCGTTACCTGTTAACAGCACTACTTATACGGCCAATACAACCTATGCATCAGGCACGCAGATTGGCGGCAGCGGCTGGTATTGTGTATATAATGGCACTGGCACAACGGTAAATATTACAGGCCTTACCGCAGGCACAACTTACCGGGTAATGGCAGTAGAATATAATGGCCCTGCAGGTAGTGAAAACTACCTGACTACCGTAGGCACTAATAACCCTAATAATGTAACACCTATATTATTACCGGCTATAAGCTCCATTAATTTGGCTACAACCAGCCCAACCAATGCCACATCTGTTAGCTATAACGTAACTTTCGATGCAGCGGTTACAGGGTTAACAGCAAGCAACTTTTCGTTGACAACTACAGGCAGCGTAACCGGGGCAAGCTTAGGTACGGTATCCGGCTCGGGCACAACTTATACGGTAACCGTAAATACCGGTACAGGAGATGGCAGTATTGGCCTAAATCTGGCTAATGCCACAGGCATATCCCCGGGAGTTGCCACATCTTTACCTTTTACAGGCCAAGCTTATACCATTGATAAAACCGCACCAAGTGCAACCAGTCTTGTCTATGCCTCAAACAACGCAACCAACAGTGCCTTTGCCAAAGTTGGCGATGTAATATCCCTTACTTTCAGCACAAGTGAGTCGGTGCAAACACCAACGGTTACAATAGCCGGGCATACTATAACAACTACCAGCACAGGCTTAAACAGCTATTTAGCAAGCTACACTATGGTTACAGGTGATGCTGAGGGAAGAATAGCTTTCAGCCTCTTGCTCACAGATATAGCAGGCAACACGAACACTTATGATGATGTTGCAGCGGGTGATGATATTACATTTGACAAAACTCCTCCTACAATTGCCATAGGCTCCCCGTCGCAAACATCAACCAATACAGGCCCCGTAACCTATACAGTTACTTATGCCGATGCAAACTTTAATACCAGTACACTTGCAACAGCAAACGTTTCGCTTATTACCACAGGTACTGCGAACGGCACTGTTGCCATAACCGGATCGGGTACTACCTACACTGTAAGTATTACAGGCATTAGCGGTACTGGAACTTTAGGCATATCTATAGCTGCCGGTACAGCGTTGGATCAGGCAGGAAACCTGGCACCCGGATCGGGTCCGTCAGCAACATTTAGTGTAACACCACCTATAATTCCTCAAACCATTACCTTTAACCCACTACCTGCTAAGACTTATGGCACTGCCGATTTTTCGCCTGGTGCAACCAGTACCAACAGCGGCACACCACCAATAACCTACACCAGCGATAATACAGCAGTAGCCACCATAGTGGGCGGCAATATTCATATAGTAGGCGTTGGTACAGCAAATATTACTGCTTCGCAGGCTGCAGACGGCACACACTCAGCCGCTACCAGCGTTAAACAACTATTAACAGTTAACACAGCAGCACTTACCATTACGGCCGACAATCAAACCTCGGTTTACGGTGCAACCCTGCCTGCTTTAACTATCAGTTATGCCGGTTTTGTGAATGGTGATAATGCAGGTAGCTTAAGCACAGCTCCAACTGTCAGCACAACAGCTACTGCAGCATCACCGGCAGGCAACTATTCGCTAATAGCAAGCGGCGCAATTGATGCTAACTATACAATTACTTACGTAGCAGGTACATTAACCATTGGTAAAGCACCTTTAACCATTACTGCTGATAACCAAAACTCAACTTATGGTGCGCTAATACCAACCTTTACCGCCAGTTATAGTGGTTTTGTGAATGGCGATAATGCAGCAAGCTTAACTACTGCGCCAACTTTAACCTCAACCGGTACATCCTCATCGCCGGTAGGCAACTACCCTATTACTGCAAGCGGAGCTGTGGATGCTAATTATACCATCAGTTATGTAGCGGGTACCTTAATCATTGCTAAAGCGACATTAACCATTACTGCTGATAACCAAAGCTCCACTTATGGTTCAGCAATACCAACCTTAACAACCAGCTACAGTGGTTTTGTAAATGGTGATAATATCGCAAGTTTAACAACTTTGCCAACCATCAGCACAGCAGCTACAGCAGCATCGCCAGCGGGTAATTATACTATCACAGCAAGCGGGGCAGTTGATCCTAATTATACCATTGTTTATGTGCCAGGCACGCTAACCATTGATAAAGCAGCACTGACAGTTACAGCCGATAACCAAAACTCAACCTACGGTTCAGCAATACCTGCCTTGACAGCCAGCTACAGTGGTTTTGTTAATGGTGATAACACGGCAAGTTTAACAACTTTGCCAACTGTCAGCACAGCAGCCACGGCGGCATCGCCGGCAGGTAACTACCCGCTCACAGCAAGCGGTGCGGTCGACAATAATTATACCATCAGCTATGTGGCGGGAACTTTAACCATTGGCAAGGCTGCACTTACTATTACTGCTGATAACCAAAGCTCAACCTACGGTTCAACATTGCCGGCACTTACAATCAGCTACAGCGGTTTTGTGAATGGCGATAATGCGGCAAGCTTAACCACAGCGCCAACTGTCAGCACAACAGCTACTGCGGCATCGCCTGCAGGTAATTACCAGCTCACCGCAAGCGGTGCGATCGACAATAACTACACCATCAGCTATGTAACAGGCACATTAGCTATCGGCAAAGCAGCGCTTACCATTACGGCTGATAATCAGAGTGCAGCCCATGGAGCACCAATCCCAACACTCACAGTAACATATAGCGGTTTTGTGAATGGCGATAATGCGGCAAGTTTAACAACGGTCCCAACTTTAATCACGACCGGAACATCCTCATCGCCGGTCGGCAACTACCCTATTACTGCAAGCGGAGCAGTTGACAATAATTATAATATCACTTATGTTGCGGGTACGCTTGCAATTGGCAAAACCACGCTTACTATAACGGTTAACAATCAAAGCTCCACTTATGGCTCAGCAATACCAACCTTAACAACAAGCTACAGTGGTTTTGTAAATGGTGATAATATCGCAAGTTTAACAACTTTGCCAACTATCAGCACAGCAGCTACAGCAGCATCGCCAGCGGGTAATTATACTATCACAGCAAGCGGGGCAGTTGATCCTAATTATACCATTGTTTATGTGCCAGGCACGCTAACCATTGATAAAGCAGCACTGACAGTTACAGCCGATAACCAAAACTCAACCTACGGTTCAGCAATACCTGCCTTGACAGCCAGCTACAGTGGTTTTGTTAATGGTGATAACACGGCAAGTTTAACAACTTTGCCAACTGTCAGCACAGCAGCCACGGCGGCATCGCCGGCAGGTAACTACCCGCTCACAGCAAGCGGTGCGGTCGACAATAATTATACCATCAGCTATGTGGCGGGAACTTTAACCATTGGCAAGGCTGCACTTACTATTACTGCTGATAACCAAAGCTCAACCTACGGTTCAACATTGCCGGCACTTACA